>Ga0209048_10002500_pt1 | contig 18232 bp, 17 predicted proteins | sample FrelakmetCRP12CR_FD_187146 | JGI IMG/M metagenome (GOLD analysis project Ga0209048, IMG submission 187146) | Freshwater lake sediment microbial communities from the University of Notre Dame, USA, for methane emissions studies - CRP12 CR (SPAdes)... | ecosystem: Environmental > Aquatic >... | reverse complement strand
CCGGGCCGGCACCGGCCTCGACGGCGAGGAGGCCATGGCCGCCATGGGCGCGGCCTATGCCGAACTCCTCCAGGACCCCGAGATGCTCCAGGTCCAGCTGCACGGATTCGCCGCCGCCCCCGGCGACCCGGACATCGCCGCCGCCTGCCGGCGCACCTTCGAAGTCCTGTGGCACCTCGTCCACGAGCGCACCCAGCTCCCCGACGACGAGGTCCTCCGGTTCTTCTCCATGGGGATGATGATGAACGTGATGTCCGCCATCGACCTGCTCTCCGTCCCCGATCAGTGGGCGCAGAGCTTCTGCCCCACCCCCGACAAGATCACCGCCATCCGCGCCGCCAGCCAGTCCATCAAGGACCAGCGCATCGCCGAACTCGTCCCGACCACCGAGGTATCCGCATGAACACGGAGGCATCACCATGACCCAGCCCGTCGTCCCCCTTTTTTTGCCCCGGCAAGGTAGTGACCACTCACAACTCAAGGGGTGGTCCACCGTTCCCCGCCGTCGGCGCCTGCCGACCGGAGCGGTGGACGCCGGTCCGGCCGTGACCGCACCTCCCGGCAGCACGGACGGAGCCGTTGCCGCTCCGGCCATCCCGGCACCCGCCGCCGGCACCCCCATCCCGGCGGCCCGCTCCCGCGCCGTCTGGGCCGTGGTCATCACCGGGCTGGCCCTGTTCATGGCCTCCCTCGACAACCTGGTCGTCTCGACGGCACTGCCGGTCATCCGGGTCAATCTGCACGCCGGCCTGTCCGGCCTCGAATGGACGGTGAACGCCTACACCCTCACCTTCGCCGTGCTCCTGCTGTCGGCGGCCGCACTCGGCGAGCGGTTCGGCCGGCGGCGCATCTTCGTGGCCGGGATCGCCCTCTTCACGGCCAGCTCGGCCGCAGCCGCACTGGCACCGAGCATCGGCGCCCTCATCGCCGCCCGTGCCCTGCAGGGAGCCGGCGGGGCGATGATCATGCCCTTGTCACTGACGCTGCTGAGCGCGGCGGTCCGGCCGGAGCGGCGAAACACCGCCCTGGGCATCTGGGGCGCCATCGGCGGGACGGCGATCGCCATCGGCCCGCTCGTCGGCGGGGCCGTCACCAGCGGTTGGGCCTGGCAGTACATCTTCTGGCTCAACGTGCCGGTGGGCCTGCTGCTGCTGCCGATGGCCCGCTGGCGCCTGGCCGAGTCCCGCGGGTCGTCCGCGCCGCTCGACCTGGCCGGCGTGGGCCTGGTGAGCGTCGGGCTGTTCGGCGTCGTCCTCGGACTGGTCCGGGGCAACGCCCATGGCTGGACGGCCCCGTCGGTCCTGGCCTCGTTCGTGGTGGGCACCGCCGCCCTGGCGGTCTTCATCGGGTGGGAGCTCCACTCGGACCACCCGATGCTGGACATCCGGCTGTTCGCCCGTCGGGGATTCGCCTCGGTCAACGTGACCGCGCTGCTGTTCAGCTTCGGCATGTTCGGGGCGATCTTCTTCCTGACCCAGTTCCTGCAGACCGTGCAGGGCTACTCGCCACTGTCGGCCGGGGTCCGGATCCTGCCGTGGACGGCGATCACCATGGTCCTGGCACCGCTGATCGGCCAGCTGGCCGAGCGCTGGGGAGGCAAGCCCCTGGTGGTGGCCGGGCTCGGGCTGCAGGCGGTGGGCCTGGCCTGGTTGGCGGGCATCCTCACCCCGACCACGCCCTACGCCGACCTGGTGATCCCCTTCGTGCTGTGCGGCGTCGGCATGACGCTCTTCTTCGTGCCGCTGGCCTCCGTCGTCCTCGGCACGGTGCCGACGTCGCTGGAGGGCGTGGCGTCGGGCACGAACGCCGCCTTCCGGGAGCTCGGCGGCGTCCTCGGGATCGCCGCTCTGGGCGCCGTCTTCAGCTCACGGGGCGGCTACGCCTCCCCGCAGGCATACGTGTCCGGGCTGGTGCCGGCCGTGGCCGTCGGGGCGGTGGTGGTGGGGGTCGGCGCGCTCACCGCCCTGGCGCTGCCGGGGCGGTGGAAGCTGGGGGCGGTGGTCGACGCCGTGCGGGTCCCGGTCCTGGTGCCGGAGCCGGTCGAGCCGATCTGCTGCTGACCTCCAGTCTCCGGCTGTGCGGTCCCCGGGTACCCGGCCCGGGAACTCAGTCGCCCGCCAGCAGCGGTGATCGGGCCAGTGCCGCGGCCAGGATTTCGGTGGCCTGCGGGCGCAGTTCCGACAGCGGCCTGTTCCGGTGGACCCGGACCCCGAGGTCGACCTGGGCGATGGTCTCGACGCCGAAGTTGGTGGCCACGTCGATCAGCAGGGCGAGCTCGACCGCGTATCCGTCGGCCAGGGGGCACTTGTCGAAGACCCACCGTGGGGCCGCCGTCTCACCGGCCAGCGGTTGGCGAACCACGCCAAGGGCAGGGAAGAGCAGGTCGATCACCGGACGGGCCATGAGCTCGGTGACCCGGCCCCCGCCTTCCGGCTCACCGTGGAGCGGACGCCGGTAGAAACCCTTCACCAGGGTGGTCCCGTCGTCGGCGAGCAGCGGCCCGAGCAGACCGGTGACGAAGTGGGAGGCGAAGTCGGTGACGTCCCCGTCGATGAAGGCGATCAGATCGCCCTCGGCCTCGCGCAGGGCGACCCGCATGGCCTGCCCCTTGCCGCCGCTCGCCGTGTCGCCGGTCACGACACGGGCCCCGGCGCCTCCGGCGATGGCGCCGGTGCCGTCGGTCGACCCGTCGTCGACCACGACCACTTCGTCGACCAGGGGGACGCCGCCCCCCGCCGCGGTCAACTCGGTGACGATGGTGTGGACGATGGGCCCGATCGTGGCGGCCTCGTCCCTGGCCGGGATGCACACCGAGACGGTGCGGCCGGCCTTGGCCCGGGCGAGCGTGCCCGCGTCGAAGTCGGAGTGCACATAGGCGGACCGGTGGTCCCCTGGCATGGCCGTCCCTGGCATCTGCCCATCATCCCTCACCACCGGCGGGTTCGTGGCGGCCCCCTCGCACGGATGTCCGGCCCGGTGCGCGCGTTGACGACGGGACCGCAGTCGGCCACAATGGAGGCCATCATCCAGAGCAGCTGAGGGACCGGGCCCTGTGACGCTGCGGCAACCAGAGCGCCAACGACCAGATCGGACGGGTCGGGAAGCGTGCCAGGTGCCAATGCCCGAGCGATGAGGAGACTGCTGTGGACTTCGTTTCTGGCTTGCGCTGTCGTGAATGTGGCCGTACCTACCCGGCCGAGGCGCTCCACGTGTGCGACTTCTGCTTCGGGCCGCTCGAGGTCACCTATGACTACGAGCGGGTCGCCGCCACCATGACCCGCGAGCGGATCGAGGCCGGCCCGCGGTCGATCTGGCGCTACGCCGACCTGCTTCCGGTGGCCGATGCCAACCCGGTCGACCTGGGCGCCGGGTTCACGCCGCTGGTGCGGGCCGACCGCCTGTCCGCCCAGCTCGGGCTCGGGGAGCTGTGGATCAAGGACGACACGGCCAACCCGACGGGCTCGTTCAAGGACCGGGTCGTCTCGGTCGCGCTGACCAAGGCCCGCCAGCTCGGATTCAAGATCGCCGCCTGCGCCTCGACCGGCAACCTGGCCAACTCGGTTGCGGCCCACGCCGCCCGGGCCGGGATGGACTCGGTGGTGCTGATCCCCCACGACCTCGAGCGGGCCAAGGTGACCATGACCTCCGTCTACGGGGGTCGCGTCTTCGCCGTCCAGGGCAGCTACGACGACGTCAACCGGCTCTGCGCCGAGCTGACCAGCGAGCAGCCCGAGTGGGCCTTCGTCAACGTCAACGTCCGCACCTACTACGCCGAGGGGTCGAAGACCCTGGCCTTCGAGGTGGCGGAGCAGCTCGGGTGGCAGGCCCCCGACCACGTGGTGGTGCCGATCGGGTCGGGCAGCCAGCTGACCAAGGTCGCCAAGGGCTTCCAGGAGTTGTGGCAGGTCGGCCTGCTGGACGAGGAGCCGTCCGTCCGGGTGTCGGGCGCCCAGGCCGAGGGGTGCTCGCCGGTGGCGACCGCGTTCGCCGAGGGGACCGACGCCATCCGGCCGGTCAAGCCCCACACCATCGCCAAGTCCCTCGCCATCGGCAATCCGGCCGATGGTTGGTACGCGCTCGACACCATCCGAACGTCCGGGGGCTCCTGCGCCTCGGTGACCGACGACGAGGTGCTGGACGGCATCCGCCTGCTGGCCCGGACCGAGGGGATCTTCGCCGAGACGGCCGGCGGCGTCACCATCGCCACCCTGGCCAAGTTGGCGGCCCAGGGGGTCATCCGCTCGGACGAGCGGGTGGTGGCCATGGTCACCGGCCACGGCCTCAAGACCGTGGAGGCGCTGGCCGACGTGGTCGGGCCGACCGCCACCATCGCACCGACCCTGGACTCGTTTGCCGAGGCCATGGCCGCAGATTCCGCATACGCATCCACCCAGAGGAGCTCCTGATGAGCAAGGTCCGTATTCCCGCCCAGCTGCGCACCCTGACCGGAGGGGCCGGCGAGCTGGTCATCGACGGCTCCACGGTGGGCGAGGTGCTGAAGGGACTCGACGCCGCCCACGCCGGGTTCGCCGAGCGGATCTTCGACGGGGACGGCGGGCTCCGCCGCTTCGTCAACATCTTCCTCGACGAGGAGGACGTCCGCTTCCTCGACGGACTGGCCACGCCGGTCACCGACGGGCAGACCATCTCCATCGTCCCGGCCGTCGCCGGGGGCTGAGTTCGGGCCGGGCCGCTCGGCCCGGCACTGCGTCGAGCGCACCCGCACCCGCGGCCGTCCCGTGCGTCCCCCCCGGTATGCTGGGAGGGACATCGGACCAGCACGGGAGCGACGATGACCTCGACCAACGGATCCACCTCGGGCGTGCCCTCGGGCGGATCCACCACGGGCGGCACGGCCACCAAGACCCGTGGTACCGGCGCCTCCTTCGGCACGGCGTCCAACTACAGCCGGATGCTGACGACGTTCCCCGGTCCTCCGGTGACGGCACCGTCGAACTGGAAGCAGCAGCCCGACGGCAACTGGTGGTCGTGGGACGGTGCCACCTGGCACCTCCAGCCCCAGGGCCCGCCGCCTGCACCCCCCGTCGCCGGACAGACCGCCACGTTCACCTCGGACGGCGCGCTCAACAAGGCCGGCCTGCTCGGTCTGGTGGCCCTCGTCGTCGGCACGGTCGCCTACCTCGCCCACCTGCCCCTGGGTGCGGCCTGGGTGACGATGTTCGCCGGACTGGGCGTCGGGGTCTGGTGCTCGTTCCAGCCCCGTCGGGCCCCCGTCCTCGCCCCGCTGTACGCGGTGGCCGAAGGGGTGGTGCTCGGGGTGATCTCCCGGTTCTACGCCGACCAGGGCGCCCACGTCGTCACCCTGGCGGTGTTCGGCACCGTGGCCGTGGTGGCGGGGGTCTGGGCCGTCTACCGCACGGGTCTGGTGAAGGTCGGGAACCGGTTCCTCCAGATCACCCTGGTGGCCATGCTCGGCATGATCGTGGTCATGCTGACCGCCATGCTGACCGGGTGGGGCCTCACCGGTCTCGGCGGTCTGGTCATCTTCGGGGTCCTCTACCTGATCCTCGCGGTGATGAACCTCTTCGTCGACTTCAGCTTCGTGGACCGGGCCGAGCAGGCCGGCATCAGCGCCGATGCCGAATGGTTCTCGGCCTTCACCATCCTGGTCTCCTCGGTGATGGTGTACCTGGCACTGCTTCGCATCTTCGGCGGCTCGCGCTGACCCTGGTGTTCCCGGTGGGCGCCGGCCGGGCCGGCGTCCCGGTGGCGCCACGCGGGCTTGCTGCATCAGGAGTGGCCACGAAGGGCCCCGGTCACGCCGTTGCACCCGGGCTGCACCGAACCGGCCGAGCTTCCACAACTTCCGGAGGGCACGATGTGACCTTCGTTCGACGAGGAATCGTTTCACCGAGGAGACACCGTGATCAACGCCTGGACCCGCCGGGCCACGACGATCGGCTGCGTCATCGCCGCCGCCACGCTCGGCGCCTGCAGCACTTCGACGGGCACGTCGTCGACGACCACCGCCATGGCTCCGACCACCACGACCACCGTGGCTCCGACCGCCACGACCACCGTCCCAGCCCAGTCCCTGTCGATCGCCGCCTTCTACTCGCCGTCCAAGAACATCAACTGCGAGCTTCCGCATGCGACCATCACCGACGTCTTCTGCGAGACCACAAGCCCTCCCCGTACCGTGCAGATGACCCCGGCGGGCGTTGTGACGGAGGGGACCAGCATCGGGAACGCCGGCGTGGGCACGCCGGTCCTCCCCTACGGATCCTCGACCACCGTCGCCCCGTTCACCTGCCTGTCGGCCACGATCGGGGTCACCTGCACGACGACCGGCGGCAAGGGGTTCACCATCGCCAACTCGGGGATGACCCACGTCGGCTGATGCGGCCCGGTCATCGGTGACGCCGATGGTTCCGGCGATCCAGTGATCCTGTGGCTCAGGCGGCCGGGCCGTACAGTGGCTCAGGCCGCCGGGCCGTGCAGTGGCTCAGGCCGCCAGGCCGTGCAGGATGAAGAGGACGGTGTCAGCCGCAGCTTCTGCCCTCGGAAGGGGATGCGGCTCTGCCGCCCGCACCGCCATCGCCCCGTAGATCTGCTGGCCGATCAGCCCGATGGCCAGGTCGGTGGCGAGCGGGCGGAAGTCACCCCGTTCCACGCCTTCCTCCACGAGTTCCTGGATCAGGCGGGCGATGTCGAGGCCGATCAACGCCAGCTCGGCGCCCACCGCTTCCGCACCCCTCGCCGGGGTTCCCTGGGTGACGAGGGCCAGCCGGAAGAATGCCGGGCTGTCGTCCACCCGTGCCAGCATCTCCTCGATCAGCCGTTCGAGGCGGTGGGCCGGCTCCGCGTCCTCCTCCCATGTCGAGGCGATGGCCTCGAGCAGCTGGGTGTGCATCCGCTGCAGGCAGGCCCGCAGGAGCTCGTCGCGGTTGGCGAAGTAGACGTAGACGGTCGAGCGGGCCACGCCGGCCTCGGTGGCGATCTCGTCCATGGACACGTCGGTGGTGCCCCGTTGGCCGAACAGGCGACGGGCGACATCGATGACCTGGTCGCGTCGGAAGTCGCGGATGACCTCCTTCAGGTCCTCGGAGGTCCGGTGCCCGGACATCTAGCCGGCGGTGACGCGCGGCCCGGCGGGGAAGGAGATCGGGATGTGCTTGACGCCGCTGATGAACGCCGACTGGAGGCGCTGCACGGGCCCGGCCAGCTCCATCTCGGGCATCCGGTCGAGGAGGTGCTCGAACATGACCCGGATCTCCATGCGGGCGAGGTTGGCTCCCAGGCAGAAGTGGGGCCCGCCGCCGCCGAAGGCCATGTGCGGGTTGGGGTTACGGGCGATGTCGAACGTCTGGGGATTGACGAAGACCCGTTCGTCCCGGTTGGCCGAGATGTGGAAGAAGACGACCTTGGAGTCGGCTTCGATCTTCTGGCCGCCGAGCTCGAATGCCGACGTCGTCTGGCGCCGGAAGTTCATGACCGGGGTCACGTAGCGCAGCATCTCCTCGACGGCATCGGGCAGGAGCGACCGGTCGTTGCGGAGCAGCTCCCACTGGTCCGGGTTGTCGAAGAACGTGGCCATCGCCCCCGAGATGAGGTTGCGGGTCGTTTCGTTGCCGGCCACCGTGAGCAGCAGGAAGAACAGCTCGAGCTCGAACGACGACAGCTGCTCGCCTTCGATGTCGACCTGGGTGAGCACGCTCATCAGGTCGTCCTGAGGGTCGAGGCGCTTCTTGCCGAACAGTTCCGACGCATAGGCGTAGAGCTCCATCGACGCCATCTGGGCCACTTCGCCGGCCGTCTGGTACTCGGGGTCCTCGCTGCCGATCATGCGGTTCGACCAGTCGAACATCCGGTGCCGGTCGTCGTTGGGCACCCCCAGCAGCTCGGCGATGACCACCAGGGGCAGCTCGGCGGCGATGTCGGTCACGAAGTCGGCCGAGCCCTGCTCGATGACCTGGTCGATGATGGTGTCGGTGGCGACGTGGATCCGCTCGTGGAGCTGGTTGATCATGCGGGGCGTGAACCCCTTGTTGACCAGCCGGCGGTAGCGGGTGTGCAGCGGCGGGTCCATGTTCAGCATGATCAGCTGCTGCTGGGCCAGGTCGTCCTCGGACATCTCCCACAGGTAGGTGGCCTTGCGGGCCGAGGAGAAGTGCTCGTAGTCACGATTGACCTGGGTGGCGTCGGCCAGGGTGGTCACGGCCCAGAACCCGGGACCGTCCTCTTCCTCCTGCCACCACACCGGGGCGTTCTGGCGCAGGAAGGCGAACCATTCGTGGGGGACGCGCTCGGCGAACACCGTCGAATCGAGGAGGTTGATGTCGCCGAAGTCGACACCGCTGATGTCCAGTTCCGTCTGACCTGCGTCGCTCATGTCGGACGCCCCCTCCCCAAGAATCGGACACAGTGTCCGAAGTGGGGGATCGTACGTCCGACGACCGGGGGTGTCAACGGACGGGGCAGGTCTCCGGGGCCATGGGTGGCTGTCGCCGGCCTGTGCCGCCCGGGTCAGCGGGTCCAGTCGACCTCGCCGTCGATGATGATCCGGGGCTCCTCGGTCATCACCACCTCGAGACGGTCGGTGTCCAGGAACTTGGCGATGTCCTCCATCATGGCCGGAAAGTCCTCCTCGCCCATGTGGGCGTAGTACGCCTCCATCGACTCGAACCACTGGACGGTGACCCCGTCGTAGCCGGACCGGTCGTCGTCGCCCCGGTAGTCGGACAGGGGGCGGGGGTTCTGCTCATAGCGGATGACGTACTTGGCCGCGCTGCTGTTGGCGATCAACGGCCCGTGGTGATCCCGCCAGTAGGCATGGAACTCGGCGGGGGTCAACCCCTCCTTGCGCTTGAGCAGACAGGTCAGCTTGATCATGGTCGGTGCCATCCCCAGGGTGCCGGGTCGGTGGCGGAACCGCTGCATGGTCACGCCGACCCTCGAGGGAGAGGCTGCACCGCGTGAGCCCCTGGTGGCAAGCCGGGCCCGGGCGGAGGACCGTGCGGGGGACCGGCTCAGCGCACCCGGGTGCAGAACAGGTCGACCAGGTAGGGGAGGCCGATGGGCTCGTCGAGTCCTGCCGCCAGCTCCGCCACGCCGTCCAGGATCGCCCGCCTCCGGTCCTCGGGAAGGACGGCCATGTAGCTCCGGGAGGCCACCTGCTCGACGAAGGCGGTCCGGTCGAGGGGCTGGGTGAACCGGAGCCGGGTCCGGGTGACCGGGCCGAAGTGCCCGCTCGCGTCGATCACGGTGCCGAAGTCCCGCCCGACCGGGTAGGGCTGGTGGAGGTCCCATTTGCTGATCCGGGTCAGCTGGGCGACGAGGGGGTCGGATTCGTCGCGTTCGTTCCAGACCAGGGCGAGGCCGCCTCCGGGCCGCAGGACGCGGGCGAACTCGGCCACGGCCTCGGGCGTGTCGAACCAGTGGAACGCCTGGGCCACCGTGAGCGCGTCGAACGACGAGTCGGCGAACGGCAGGAACTCGGCGTCGGCACCCACCTGGGCGACACCCGGGAGGATCGAGGCGAACGAGGCGCGCATGGACACCGACGGCTCCACCGCGACACAGGTCGCACCGACGGCCACCAGGGCGCGGGTGAGCTTGCCGGTGCCGGCCGCGATGTCGAGGACACGGCTGGCGGGTCCGATGCCCAGGGCACCGACCAGGTGGGCGACCGACTCGTCGGAGTACCCGGGCCGGGCCCGCTCGTAGAGGTCCGACCCGGTGGAGAAGCCGCGGCGGCCGAGGAGCGTCTTGTCCGACAGGACCCGGTCCACGTCGTCGTCCCGTCCGTCCCCCGTCGTACCGGTCACGGTGCCATCGTAGGGAGCGCCGCCGGGGAGGGACGGAGTCCCCCGGGGCCCGGGATCGCCGAGCGACGGGGGCGTCGGTTACCGTCGAGGGGTGAGCGCAGCGAGCCCGGACCCCGACCACGGGGCAGAACCCGCCGACCGCGTGGTCGCAGGAGGTGCCGGCCCGGTGCCCGCAGGCCTCCCGCCGCATCCCGGGGTCACCCCGGCTCGCGACATGCGCCGGCTGCGCCACCGCCTCCTCCACTCGGCCATCCACACCGGATGGGACTGGATGGTCCGCCACGGGGCCACCGGCCCCGGCGACCGACTGGCCGACCGGTTCGGTGCCTTCGGACGGGGGAGCTGCCTGGCCTTCCCCACCGGGGCGATCTTCGGCGAGCAGTGGATCCACATCGGCGACGACACGCTGGTCGGCCCGTACGTGAGCCTGTCGGCCGGCATGGTCCCCGGGCAGAAGATGGTCACCGACCCGGTGGTGCGGATCGGTGACCGGAGCACGATCGGCCGCGGCAGCCACATCGTCGGGCACTTCTCGATCGAGATCGGCAGCGACGTCCAGACCGGCCCCTACGTCTACATCACCGACCAGAACCACGGCTATGAGAACCCGGACGAGGTCGTCCACGTCCAGTGGCCCCATGACGTGCCGGTCGTCATCGGCGACGGCAGCTGGCTGGGTACCGGGGTGGTGATCCTCCCGGGGACCGAACTCGGGAGGAACGTGGTGGTCGCCGCCGGTGCGGTGGTGCGTGGGATCTTCCCCGACCACTGCGTGATCGCCGGGGTGCCGGCCAAGGTCGTGCGGCGCTACGTCCCGGGCTCGGGCTGGGTCACCGGCTCCGAACCGGCCGGGGGCGCTGCCCCGGGGGACTGATCGCCCGGCGCTGTCCCCTCGGCGACACCGGCCCTGCGGTCGCTCGACCGTCGGTCGCCGGCCCGGCGTTCCTCCCCGTCGTCCCCGTGGGGCGTGATGTCGGGGACCGGCATCGGCGGGGCCGGATAGGCGATCGTCCCGAGCGCGTACCGGCGGACCACCTCGGACGCCTCGGCCCGGCCCAGGGCGATCAGGTGTTCCGTGGTGGAGAAGTCGTCGAAGTCGCGGGTGGTGCCCTCGGGCCCCATGCACAGGATGACCTCCACGCCTTGGGGCAGGTGGGCCATGTCCCGGACGAACCGGGCGTGGATGGCGATGAACAGCGCGTTGACCATGCCCTCGACCGGGCGCTTCGACACCGGCGGCTCGAACACCGGGGGGGAGCAGAGGAGGACCACGATGCGGGTCGCCCCGGCATCGATCGCCCGCTGGAGGGGCACGTTGTCGACGACGCCCCCGTCGATGTACTTCTCGCCGTCGATCTCCACGGGCGGGAAGATGGCCGGCATCGCCGCCGAGGCCAGGACGGCCTCGATGGCCGGACCGTAGGTGAACCACCGCTCGCCCCCGTCGGCCAGTGACGTGGCCACGACCTCGACCGGCACGGCGGCGTCCTCGAGGCGCTCGTGGGGGAACTCCTCCTCGATGATGGACCGCAGGCCCGAGTTGGCGAAGACGGCGTCGCGCTGCTGCAAGTAGAGCCAGGGGCCGTGCAGCCTGCCCTGCGGGTAGACGTCCTCCCGCCGGATCCGCAGCCACACCTGGGACATCCGTTCGACGCCCTCGCGAGTCGGGTCGGCGGCGAAGCCCAGGCCGTTGATGGCGCCGACCGACGATCCGTAGATGCGGTCGGGGACGAACCCGTGCTCGGCCAGGACCTGGAGCATCCCGATCTGGATCGCTCCCCGGGTGCTCCCGCCGGCGAGCACCAGCGCGGTCATCCGTTCCTTTTCATCGTCGCCCTCGTCGTCATCGTCATCGGGGTCGGACGTCGCCCCGCCGTGCCCGTCCCGGCCGGCCAGCCACTGGGACCTGGAGCGGCGGGCCTGCCCGACGAGGAACCGGAGGGTGAGGACGACGAGGACGACGACGGCCACCACGAAGAGGGTGAAGAGGACGGTGAAGGTGGTGTTGGTGGCCGCGGGGGTCATCGGGGCAGAGGCTACCGGGCACCTCCTTCGGGAGCGGGTCGTGTGACACCCGCGGTCCACACTGGCCCCATGATCACGACGGGAGCCCCGAGGGGGGAGCAGCAGGGCCGGGGCCGGGGGTCCCGGGGGAGCGACGACACCGCACGGGCCGTGTCGGTGTCGGCGGGGTGGCAGCCGCTCGCCGGAGCGGCGTTGCTCGACAGGCTGAGGCACACGGGCCGGGCCCGCCCGACTGCCGACCCGGCACTGGCCGCCGACCTCCGCTCCTTCGTCGCCGCGGGGTTCGACGACACGCCGGCCGGCGCCGTCGCATCCGGGCTGGTCGTCACCAAGGACCGACTGACCCGGGCCCTCGCCTGCCCGTCGCACCGCGTGGCCGACGGATCCCCAGCACGCCCGTTCACCGTGCCCCTTGCCTGCGGGGCGCTGGTCGACGTGCTCTTCCGACAGCTGGTCACCGTCGGGACGGTCGGCGACGCCATGGTCGACGCGCTGGACGGGCTCGCCCTCGACGAGCACCAGGCACCCCTGGTCGCCTGGATCGGGCAGCTGGCCCACGCCGAACGCAGTGAGCTCCGGGCCGAGGTCGAACGCCAGTCCGACGGCCTCCGGCGACGCTGGCCGGCGCTCGACCCGTCGTGGCTGCCCCGGACCCGTGAGACACTGCGCGCGTCGCTGGCCGGCGGGCGGGTCGAACTCGTGGCCCGGGTCGACCTGGCCCTCGGGCGCCCCGCCGAGGACGAGGCAACGGTGGCCATCGTGGAGGTGACGTCCGGGTCGCGTCGTCCCGGTCATCGTGACGACCTCCACGTGGACGCACTGGTCGGGGCCCTGCGCAGCTCGGCGCCGCCCTTCGTCGTGGCGACCTACTACGTGCGGACCGGTGAGCTCGACGTCGACCCGGTCACGCCCGACCTCCTGGTCTCTGCCGCTCGGAGGTGCCGCGCCGGTATCGACGCCATGGTGTCGGCCGATGCCGGGACGCGGCCCGCGGCGTTCGACCATCCCTACTGTGCGGGATGCGCCGAGTTGCCGCTGCGCGCCGACCGTCCCGACCGGAGTGCGCCGTCGGCAACGGTCTCCTCCGTCAGCGACCCCCGGACCGCGGTGACCGAGGTCGTCCTCTTCCCTCAGGAGCGGGCCGCATGAGCCACTCGACCGGAACGCGGACCGATGCACTGCTGGCCGTGCCGCCCCGCCCGGTGGGGGACGATGCCCGTGCCCGGGTGCGGGACCGGCTCGTCGACGGCGTCGCCGGGGCGGTCGCCGGTCTTCCTCCCGGTGGTCTGGTCGAGGTCGCGCTTCCGTCACTGCGCCGGGCCCGCTCCCGACCCGAGTCGGTGGGACTGGCCGAGCCGGACTTCGCCTGGAAGCCGGTCTTCGCCCGTCGGTCCCTCGGACTGGCCGCCGTGCGTGCGTGCGTGGAGGGTCGGTTCGGCGGGCCGGCCGCCGCCGTCGGGCCCCTGGCCGATCGAGCCGTCGACGAATGGAGGCGGAGCGGCTGGCGGACGTTCCACTGGGAGCCGTGGTTCGACGGCCTGGGTGCCGGGGGACGGGCCGCTGTCCTGGCCGAGGCGACGACCTGGGCCACCCCATTGTGGGCCGCGTTCGACTGGGCGGAGTTCGGACCCGGCGTCGTGCTGGGCGGCGCGGACGACCAGTGGACGTGTCCCGGCCCGCGTGCCGTCCGGTTGAAGGGCAGGTGCGAGGTCCGGGTGACCATCGACCCGCCGGGCGGCCCCGCCGACACGACGGGGACCGCGGTCGGGGCGTCGGCACTGGTGTCCGTCTCGGGCGGCAGCCCCGGGGGCGACTGGCCGGAGGAGCTGTCCTACCTGGCCCTGGTGGCCGGATTGCGCTCGACGGACCGGCCGGTCCCGGCGCGGGTGCTCGGGCTGTGGCCCGAGGCCGGGGCGCACCGGATGGTCGAGGTCGACGGGGGCCTGCTCGGTGCCGCGGCCGATCGGGTGGTGACCACGGTCGCCCTCACTGCGGTGGCTCGTTCGAACGCACCCGACGTCGGGGGGACGGTGTCGACCGCTAGCGAGGAAGGCTTCGGGGTCGAGGACGGGGCAGCCGTCGAACCGGCCCTCGTCTGACCGGTCCGACTCAGAAGAGGGCCTTGGCCGCCTTGGTGTCCGGCTTGCCGGAGGCGGTCAGGGGGATCTCCTCGACCAGCAGGATCTGGCGGGGCACCTTGTAGCCGGCGATCTGTGTCCGGCAGTGATCCTGGAGGGCGTCGAGGGTGAGCGGCGGCGTGCCTTCACGCATGCGGACGACAGCGGCCACACGCTCGCCGAAGCGCTCGTCGGGCAGCCCGACCACGATGGCGTCGTACACGTCCGGGCACGCCTTCACAGCCGCTTCGACCTCCTCGGGAAAGATCTTCTCACCGCCCGAGTTGATCGACGCCGACCCGCGTCCGTGGATGGTGATCACCCCGTCGGGCCCGATGGACGCCAGGTCCCCGGGGACCGACCACCGGACGCCGTCCGGGTCGGTCGGGAACGTCGCCACCGACTTGGCCTCGTCCCTGTAGTAGCCCAGCGGGATCCGACCCGAGCGGGCCAGCCGGCCGATACGGCCGTCGCCCGGGCTGAGCGGCCGGAGGTCGTCGTCGAGGACGGCGGTGTCCTCGCTCATGACGAACTTGGGCCCGCTGGCGCCGACCTCGACCGCGCCCTGGGCCCCGGCCTCGCTGGAGCCGAAGCGGTCCATGACCATCGCCCCGGGGAGCTGGGCGTTGAGGTCGGCCTTGACCGTGGCCGACAGCATCGCCCCTCCCGACCCGATGACCGCCAGCGTCGACATGTCGTAGGTGCCGGGGGCGGCGGCGGCCAGCGTCTCCGACAAGGGCCGGGCCATGGCGTCGCCGACCAGGGCGGTCGACACCACGCCCTCTTCGCCGATCATCCGCAGGAGCCGGTCGGGGTCGAAGTGGTGCAGCGTGTACAGCACGGCGGTGCCGGCCATCATGAAGGCGTTCCACATGGCCCACTGGGCGTTGCCGTGCATGAGCGGAGCCACCACCAGCATCGGGATCCGGCCGGCCTCGTCAGCGTTGAGCCTGCCGGCCAGCTGGTCGGCCTCGGTGATGGGTTCGGCCCCCCATCCCCCCCCGCCCATGGCCGCGAAGAAGATGTCCTCCTGGCGCCACATGACCCCCTTGGGCATGCCGGTGGTGCCGCCCGTGTAGAGGATGTACTGGTCGTCGGGGGACCGCGGCGGGAAGTCGCGTACTCCGGACCCCGTCGCCAGGGCGCCCTCGTAAGGGGCGGGCGCGGTGCCGGTCACGGCAGTGACGGGGTCCGTCCCGGCGTCGGCCGTGCCGTCCTCCACCACGATCAGGTGCAGCACGCGGTCCAGGGTGGTGCCTTCGAGGGAGTCGGCGACCAGCTGGCCCAGCTCCCGTTCGTAGACGAGGACCTCGAGGTCGGCGTTGGCGATCACGTAGCGGAGCTCGGGCGCCACGTAGCGGAAGTTCAGGTTGATCGGGACACAGCGGGACTTGTAGCAGCCGATCATGGCTTCGACCCATTCGGCCCGGTTGCGGGCGAGGATGCCGACGTGGGCGCCGGTGGCGAGCCCGAGCGAGGCCAGGTGGTGGGCGAACCGGTTGGCCCGGGCATCGAGGCCGGCGTAGGTCAGGCGGACGTCACCGGCCACGAGGGCCAGACGGTCGGGGACGGTGTCGGCCACCATCTCGAACAGGTCGGCCAGGTTGAATTGCCGGTCACTCACTGACGGTCTCCTCTGAGTCTCCCCACGGCGCCGATGGCGGCGCCCGCCCGGATTGCCGCGCTCGGCGGTCCGTAGCATGCTGCTCCGGAACTCCGAACGGTAGCCACTCCGGCCGCCGGACCGGTACACCTCCGACCAACGCAGGATCGAACAGGGGAGCACGCCAGTGACCGACACCACGGGACCCGCGCCGGGAATCGCCGGCTACAACGCACTGGTGACCGGGGGCGGCAGCGGGATAGGCCTGGGGGCCGCCACCCGTCTGGTGCGCGACGGCGCCCATGTCACCATCTGCGGCCGGACCGAGGAGAGGCTGGCCACCGCGGTCGCCGCCCTGGACGCGGTCGCTGCCGAGTCGGGAGCCGCCGGGGGCCCGGTGGGCACGGCCGGGTACGTGGTGGCGGACGTCACCATCGAGGAGGAGATCGCCGCCGCCGTGGCCGCCGCCGCCGGATCCCGAGGGCACCTCGACATCCTGTTCGCCAATGCCGGCGGTGCCTTCCACATGGGCCCGATCGTCGGGGCCGACCTCGACGGGGTGCGGTCGACGGTGGACCTCAACCTGATCGGGACGTTCCTCTGCATCAAGCACGGCGCGCCGTTGATGGCGGCCGGCACGGGCGAGGGCTTCGACGGCGGTGCGGCCGCCGGCGGGTCGATCATCGGGATGTCGTCGGGAGCCGGCCACTTCCCCCACCGCTACCTGTGGGCCTACGGGGCGTCCAAGGCCGGCATCGACATGCTGTGCAAGTACGCCGCCGAGGAGCTGGGCCGCACCGGGGTGCGGGTCAACACCGTCCAGCCCGGGATCGTCGACGACGAGCTGATGGCGCCCATCACCGCCGGGGGCCCGCTCCTCGACGACTACCTGGCCGAGATGCCGATCAGCCGGCTGGGGACGGTCGAGGACATCGCCGCCGCCGTGCGGTTCCTCGGGGGTCCGGAGTCGGGATGGATCACCGGCGAGTCCCTGGCCGTCGACGGTGGCCACCACCTCCGCCGGGGTGCCAACTACGGGCTGCTCTTCGGCGAGTAGGTCGCTCGTCTGGGGCAGGTTTCCGGCGATGCCCCGCACCCCGTGTTGCGGTGCCCTTCCCAACTCACCGCCGGGCCGGCAGCCTGACCGGGTCAGTACCGTCCGAACGTGCTTTCGTACGGGGCTGCATGCACCAGCGGTGGCCCGGACCACGGTCCGGGACGCGGGTGCGTGACGGGGTCAATGCCGCACCGGAGGTCCACATGTCACGAATCCACCGAGTCCCGCCGATCGCAGGCCGTGCCCGGCCCGGCCGTGCCCTGCCCGGCCGTGCCTCCGCCCTCGACGGCGCCCCACTTCTCGGCGCGACCGCCCTCAGCGGTGCCGTGGCCCCTGCGGCCGTCGCCGGGGCCGCCACCTCGTCCGCTCCGGCGCCCACGGTCACACTGGCCCCCGACCGCGCCGGACCACAGCTACCGGCACGGTGCGGTTCCCCATATGACCCGTGACGTGGCCGGTGTGGCGGCACCGCGCGCCACCTAGGCGTCACCATCCACGAAGGGCGGCACGGCCAGCAGGAAGCTCCTCGCCTACGGGGGTGGCCTGACCGCCGGCACCCTGTCCGCGGCAGGCGTGACGACGGGCCGGCCCAAGGTCTACCTGGTGTTCATGGGGAACCAGTGGGGCCTCGAGGGGACCAACAGCGCAGGCCAGCACACCTTCGGCGGGGACACGGCCAACATGGCCCCGGCGCCGGAAGACCTTCTATGCGGGCCTCGGCGCCAACGGCGAGACCTGGAGCGGCGTGATGACCCAGTACTGCGACGCGGCACCGGTCGGGGCGACCTCGTGCACACAGGGCGACACCCAGATCCCCTATCGGACCGGTGGCGTCCTGCCGGTGCCCGGTACGACTCGTCCCGTAGCGCCACGGCCGAGGAAACGGCCGGCCTGACCGGCACGCAGCCGGCGGAGGCCGAGGTCGCCGCCCAGTCCGGGAACACCGACCAGGCCTCCAACCGGGACATCCAGTCCGCCATCGTGTCGCCGACGGGCATGAACTCCGACGGCTGGGCCAACTCGAGGACGGGCCACTGCGCCTACCGCGACGACACCCGCCATCCCACACTCTCCGGTTCGGGGGCCATCGCCGGCCCGATCCTGGCGTTCACCGACCTCCCCTACGTCCCCGACGCCGGGCCCGGCTGCGGCACCGGCCAGGTGAACATCCCCGGCACGCTCGACGGCGCCGCGTCGGCCGCCGGCCACGAGTACGCCGAAACGATCACCGACCGGTTCCCCGAGACGAGCCCGCCGGGAGGCCGGGCCTACGCCGGGCGATCGGAGGCCTGCGACTTGTGCGCCAGCGTGTCCACCCCGGCGGGGGCTTCCCCCCAACCGGGTCCTGGCCACCGGCGTGGTGACCGTCCAGGGTACCTGGTCCAACCGGGCCAACGGAGGTAAGGGGGCGTGCCCGGACGGCGAGCCGAACGTCGTCCACGTGCCCAGCATCTCGTCGGTCTGCCCCGGCAAGGGCGCTGCCGGCTCGACGGTGACCGCCTCCGGCGCCGACCTCGGCGAGCCGTCCTCGGTGTCCTTCAGCGCGACCTCGACAGCCGTCCGCGTCGACACCCCGAGGTTCATCGAGGCGGTGGAGCCCGTCGGCGCCAGCGACGGAACGGGCACGGTGGTCAGCCCGCTC
>Ga0209048_10002499_pt1 | contig 18237 bp, 14 predicted proteins | sample FrelakmetCRP12CR_FD_187146 | JGI IMG/M metagenome (GOLD analysis project Ga0209048, IMG submission 187146) | Freshwater lake sediment microbial communities from the University of Notre Dame, USA, for methane emissions studies - CRP12 CR (SPAdes)... | ecosystem: Environmental > Aquatic >... | reverse complement strand
TGGCGCTTCTGCGAAGCGCCTTCGGGCCGTGTCGCACAGTTCCGGGCGCTTCACAGAAGCGCCACTACATCGTTCACGCGCGGCCCATTCCAGTATTTCAACAGTCTCCTAAAAGGGGGATTCAATGCCCCTACCGTTTCCCGGTTAGGGAACGCAGAATCAAATTTCCCAGCCAATCCGGATGGGCCACCCCTTGTCGATAGGCCTCAAGCGACTCGACCGACGAATTGACTCGCAGGTTGCTGTAGGTCTGATCCTGATTCTGCCAGCGTTCGTGCCAATAGATTGCTGCCTTTATTCGGGGATAGTGCGTCCGGAAACGATCGAGCCCTTCCCGGATCCAGGCGTCCTTATTGCCCGAACGCGGAAACTCGCCGGTGGCCCATTCGGCAATCATGATCGGTTTCTTCGGATCAAGGCGCGACATCTCTTCGTAAGGCCAATCAACCAGGGATGGAATGTCCGCCCAGGGTTCGTCTTTGAACTGCTGGCCATAGACACTTAGGCCGAGCCAATCAACATATTCTGGTCCCGGGTAATACGCCGCCGCGGAATTCCAGGTGTCGATCGGATAGGAATAATTGTTCGTCTGAAACATCCACTTAATGTTCGCCGCGCCCCGCGCACGAACGCGATCGACGACGTAACGATACGCTCGCTTAAAATTCTCCGGCCCTTCCCACTTATTCGGCGAGTCGCCGACCCGTTTGTCCGCGCCGTAGAACCAGCCGGACCAGGGAAACCAATCGCCATTCATTTCATTTCCAAACGCCACGATCATCGGCTGGCCAAACGCACGGGCGGCGTCCCCCCATTTATCGATATACGCATCCCACTTTCCCGCCAGAATGGCGTTGAGGCTAAACTGGTCAGGACCATGATTCTGTTCGTAGGGCCGATCCCACGGCGACCAAAAGACCAGCGGCCAGGCACCGTGACGCCAGACGACGTTCAGGTTTGCGGTCGGAAAACTTTGCTCACCCCAATAGCTCGACGACGCGATGATCGCCTGATGTTTGCCGACCATGTTCTCGAATTCTTCAATCATCTCGAGGGTGACTTCGTCTTCCGCGTCGCCGAAATCCATGAACGCGCCGGTGTAAGCGCCACGTTCCGGGACCACAACCTCGACCGGCGCATTCGGATCGGTCGTGGCGGCCGTCTTCGCCGGCTTGCAACCAACTCCACCGCCAATGAGGAGAGTTGCGGCCAGGAAAAGGAATGCTCTCCGCCGGTGTCGCATCTCCTTCGCGAGCCTTTGAACCAGCGTCACACGCGCACCGGCACCGAGGCCGTTCGTTCCAGTTTGCCCCAACTGACGAGAGCACCTTTCACCGCGCGCAAGAGTGCCTTCCAGATGACGTAGCTCAACAACGGGCGGTAAATCAGTCGCATCGGCAGAATGCGCCACGCGAGGAGCACAGATTCGCGCTCCAGCAGACAAGCCAGCGTCGCCAGCACCACATCCATGCTGAGAAATGCGACCACGAAAGGCAGCACCGCTCGCCAGGCGCCAAAGGGAAGGGAGGCGAGCAGGAAGAGATCAACGAGCGGCGTGATCGCGACGAGAATGATTTGAAAAAACCACACGCTCGGCAAGCTAAACCAGCCCAGCGCGCGGTATTTCCAATTGAAGGTCATGTCGCGATGTTTCCAAAGGCATTGCAGCGTGCCATAGGCCCAGCGAAAACGCTGGCGCGCCAGCGTGCGGACCGTTTCGGGCGCTTCCGTCCAGGCGATTGCTTCCGGCACGTAGACAATCCGCTGACCTCGTCTGTGGAGGGCCAGCGTCAGATCTGTGTCTTCAGCCAGCGTCTCAAGGCTAAGGCCGCCAGCATCATCAATGGCCGATTTTCGAATCGCGCTAATCGCTCCCGGAACAACGGTCATGCAATTCCAGCGGGTGTAGGCGCGGCGATCAAGGTTGAATCCACAGGTGTACTCAAGCGCCTGGCATTTCGCCATGAAGGTCCGCAGATTCCCGACTTTCGCATGACCGGAAACCGCGCCCACCCGCTCATCCACGAAAGGCTGGACGAGACACCGGAGCGTGTCGCGCTGGCAATGGGTATCCGCATCGAGAAAAACGACAATGCCGGTGCGAATCGCGGCCAGACCGCGTTGGAGAGCGCGCGCCTTTCCCTGGTTTTCCTGGCGCAATAAACGAACACGCGGGTCAAGCGCCGCCGCGGCTTCCACCTCGGCGGCCGTCTGATCCTGCGAGCCGTCATCAACAACGATCACTTCAACCTCGCCCGCATAGTCGGTCGCCAGGACCGTTCGCAGCGTCTCCGCGATCACCTTTCCCTCGTTATACGCAGCCACGATGACACTGATCGGCTCCATGAAGCCTCCCGACCAGGTGCGGCGGAAACGCGCGGCCAGCCAGATAACGGTCAGCGTTCGCAACACAACGAGGGCCGTGGCGACAATCATGAACGCCCAAAGAAATTCTTCCGCGGCGTGAAAAATCGTGAAGCCCGCACCGGACACGAAACGGTTCAACGATCGTCCCTTCGTTTCCATCAGCGGCATCACCGCGTCGCGGGTGATGCCAAGAAGCGTGCTCAGCGAGACGACGGAATCGCCGCGCGTATGGAGATAATCGAGGATGCGCGGCAGAGCCTCGATGGTCTGCTCGCGATTGCCACCAGCGTCGTGAAGCAGGATAATGTTGCCATCACGGCGCTGCTGTTTGATGCGCTGCAAGATGATGTCGGCGCCCGGCTGCGCCCAATCCTGCGGATCGATGTTCTCCAGCACGACGAGATAACCGAGGCTCTGGGCAATCTGCAGCGGCGTCAGCTCGGCGACCTGGGACGGACTCGTGTCCGCGGCATAGGGCGGCCGGAAAAGGGTCGTCGACCGTCCGGTAATCGTCTCCAGCAGGAGCTGCGTCGCATTTAGCTCCAGTCGAATATGCTCGGGCCAGCAGACGGCGAGATTCGGGTGGTAATAGGTATGATTTCCGATCTCGTGGCCTTCCGCCACGATCCGCCGGACGAGTCCCGGGTATTTTTCCGCGTTTGCTCCGACCAGAAAGAAAGCCGCCTTCACGTTGGCTGCTTTTAGGATGTCGAGCACCTTCGGGGTCCATTCCGGATCGGGTCCATCATCGAAGGTGAGGGCGACCTGATGCGGAGCGCCGGCGCCTTGATGATAGAGCGTCGGGAACTGCGGGAACTTTGTATATGCAGCGGTCAGGTAGCCTTCCTCATCCACGGCCAGTTTGCGCTGGCCGTCCGACTGGCTTTCATCGACTGAGACGATCTCGCCCTCCCCCACGTCGGCAATCGTGTCCGTGCCTTTCAGGACCTCGAGGAGGGAACGCGACGTTTCATCCATCTTGAAATCACGATGAACCGCCAGCGCGTCCCAGATCGAAACGTCCTCCGTCCCCAGGCGATAGACCGCGAAACCTCCCGCCTTTGCCTCCCGGACCTGGCGCAGTTGATTGAGGAACGTCACCACGTCGAGGAACCAAACCGAATGATCCTTGTCCGCGTCTTCGTACGAGAAATTCGGATTGTAGTCTGGTGCAGCCACGCTGACCCCCGCCACATCAGCGTAGCTCGCGCGGCTCATCGCTTCCGGAAAACTGATCAGCTCGGCCTTCTTTGCGCCCACGGTCCAATCATAGCCGTAGCTGCCCAGCGCGATGATCCACTGCTTGGTCTCCGCACCGTCCATGAGCACGCTCAGCCATCCTTCGAACCATCGCCGTGAGCCCAGCGGACCGGGCGCATCAACGTCCGACGTCTCGTCGAAAAGCAGCGCGACGAAGCGATCGACATTATCGGACAGCTCCTCGAAATCGATATAATCGAGGTCCTGACCCGGCTGCACACAAAGCCAAAGCTGCTTGTCGTCGTAGTGTAATGCGTCGGTCAGGCGGTCCAGAAACAGGGTAATGTCCTTCCTATACGCCGGGTCGATCTGTTCCCAATCGACCACGACGCCAGCCGCTTTCGCGTCGTTCAAGACGCCCAGCACCTTCTGAATAAAACGGTCCTGCGTTGGGATCGGGCTGTGCGAGAGATTTTCCACCGCTTCCGGTTGCCAGGTATCACCGACGAGGTTCGTGAGCAGCGGCATCAGCGCGATCCCCTTGCTCGCCGCGAGTTTGGGGAGGCGAGTATCCGCGTCGATCTGCAAATCACCCGATCCATTTGTCATCGCCATCCACTCCGGGCAAAGGTGGGTAATCTGGGCCGCGTGCTGTTCGAGGGAGCTAAAGCTGTACGGATCGCCGTTGGTGTAGAAGGCGAGGTGCACCTCGTTGCTTTGCGATTTCTTCCGCGGATGCGCCTGAGGAGCTGGCACCGGACCCGGAGTCTTCTTCGCCGCCTGCCGCGCCGCGGCAAACTTCTGCCAGAGCGCCAAGTTCGCGGGCGTCTGGCTCGCAGGGTTTGCCTTTTGCAGGGACTTGAGCTGACCCTTCAACTGCCGAAGGGAGAAAGGAAGATTGAGTTGCGGAGCCACAAAAAGGGTTTGCACGAAAAGAATGGTTCCCAGGAAGACCAGGACCCCTGCAATGAGCAGGGTCAGGCGAAGACGCGGCCAGCGCCTGCCGGCTGGATCCGAGAAAACAAACGGCGTAACCGTGTGCGGAGGATCTTCTTCCATTTTGTGGGACGATACCATTTGCCGCGCAAAAAAAGTAAGAAAACCTCTCTGGCCGGATCAGCGCAGCAATGTCGCACCTAATTCCCTCGCTCGTTCCCGCAGCAACGCCTCCGTCCGCGCGATGGATTCTTCGCGTGTGCTGGGCGGCTTTGCGAGAGCAAAGACTCCATCGAATAGTCCACCCGCCGTCGCGGACTCCTCCGCGCACCCGACGATGGCATAAATCCGCTTCCCCCGCCGGCGCGCGAGCTGGGCCACCCCGGCTGGCGCCTTTCCTTCGAGAGTTTGATCATCGAGCCTGCCTTCGCCCGTAATCACGACGTCGGCTCGGTTGATCGCCGCCTCGAGATCGAGCATGTCGGAGACGAGATCAAAACCCGGCCGAATACTCGCGCCGCAGAAACTCATTAGCCCAAACCCCAATCCACCAGCCGCGCCAGCACCTGCCGCTTCCCGAAAATCGGAGCCGAGATCACGCGCCGCGACATCGGCGAGCCGCGTGAGAGCTCCTTCCAGCATTTCCAGCCGATCTGGCGTCACGCCTTTCTGCGGGCCAAATGTTCGCGTGGCGCCGCGCTCACCGAGAAGCGGATTTCGCACGTCCGCTGCCGCAGTGACCCGGGGAAGATTGAGATCGCCCGGAGGCGAAATGTGTTCGAGATCCAGCAACTCGGAGACTGGCCCGATTAATTCAACGCCGTGCCGGTTTAGAAAGCGAAAACCCAGGGAGCGCGCCATGCCAAAGCCGCCGTCGTTCGTCGCGCTTCCGCCCAGACCGAGAATTATCTCCGCGGCGTCGCGATCTCTCGCATGGAGCAGCATTTCGCCCACACCAAAGGTATTGGCGCGGACGGGATCGCGCTCAGGGGAGGCGATCCGCCACATTCCCGCGGCTTCGCTCATTTCCATCACCGCCGTCCTCCGATCAGGCAGCCAAAGGTACCGTGCCGTGATCGCGCGCCCAAGCGCATCGTGCGCGTCACACTGCCCCCACTCACCCGCGCACGCCCGGGAGATCACCGCCGCCGTCCCCTCCCCGCCATCGGCCACCGGAAGGATATCGATCGTCGCCTCCGGCAGGACATCACGGAGACCCGCAGCAATGCTCTCCGCGACCTCCTGCGCACCTAACGAGTCTTTGAATTTATCGGGAGCGACCAGGATTCGCATGATTGAGGAAGGGGTCAAATGGTGAAAAAGGTTACCTCGTCAAAACGGACCCTGTTTAACGTTATAACAATTTAACTTTTTAACTTTCTCTCGAGAATCTCTCCCACCACGGCGGGATTGGCCGTCCCTTTCGAAAGTTTCATCACCTGCCCCTTGAGAAAATTCAATGAAGCCAGATGGCCCGCTTTGAAATCCGTCACCGGCTTCGGATTGGCCGCAATCACTTGATCGCACAATGTTTCGATCGCAGCCGTGTCGCTCAATTGCTCGATTCCTTTTTCCCGGACAATCGCCGCCGCGGTCTTGCCGCTGGCAAACATTTCCGCAAACACTTCTTTCGCCTGTTTGCCGCTGATTTTTCCGTCGTCGATCAAGTTCACCAATTCGTCCAGCGCCGCCGGCGGTATCGGGCAATCGGCCATCGAACGTTCGCTCTGGGCAAGCGCGTTTTGGAGATCATTCAGGATCCAATTCGCGATGCTCTTCGGCTTGCGCGCTCCTTTCGCGGCATTCTCAAAATAACGGGCGAGCGGGAGATCATCCGCCAGAACACCGGCGTCGTACGGGCTCACGCCATACTGATTCACAAAACGCGTCCGCTTTGTCCCCGGCAGCTCCGGCAACCGCACCCGCGCCTCATCGAGGAGCAGGTCCGTCTTCACCGGAACCAAATCCGGATCAGCGAAATAACGATAGTCATGGGCGAATTCCTTCGTCCGCATCGGAAACGTTTCGCCCGTCGCATCATCCCAACCACGCGTTTCCTGTTCCAACGTTTCACCGCGCTCCAACGCCTGTCTTTGCCGCTGCATTTCGTAAGCCAAGGCCCGTCGAACTCCACTGATCGAGTTCATATTCTTAATCTCGATTTTCGCTCCGAGCGTCTGCTGCTGTTCTGGCCGCAGGGAAACGTTGCAATCGCAGCGCAACTGACCTTTCTCCATGTCGGCGTCGCTCACTTCGCCATAGACCAGGACTTGCTTAAGCGCGGTCAGAAAGGCAAACGCCTCCTCCGGCGAATTGATTTCCGGCTGGCTGACGATCTCCATCAGGGGCGTTCCGGCGCGGTTGAAATCGATCCCCGTGCTGCTTTCAAAATGGAAACTCTTGGCCACGTCTTCCTCCAGATGAATGCGGACCAGCGGGACCTCCCTGTTGGAGACCGCGATATTTTTCTGCGCGTCCTTGGGATAGGCGAGGTCGTGCAGCGGCACGGCGCCATTCCTGCACAGCGGCAGGTCGTATTGCGTGATCTGATAATTCTTCGGCATGTCCGGGTAAAAATAGCTTTTGCGATCAAACTTCGAGATCGGGGCGATGTCACAACCAAGCATCAAGCCCGTCAAGACCGTAAGCCTGAGGGCTTCGTGATTCATCACTGGCAACGCGCCGGGCAACCCAAGGCAGGTCGGACAGGTATGGGCATTCGGCGGCGCCCCAAATTCCACCGCACAACCGCAAAACATTTTCGAACGCGTCTTGAGCTGGACGTGAACCTCGAGACCGATCGTAGTGACAAGGTTCATTTCGAGCGCACAGTGGCGAACCAGCTAGAATTTCGGATTGCGGATACCGGATACCGGAAAGTCATTTGTTTCGCCGCGCGGTTTTGATCGAGGCCACAACGACAGCGAGAATCTCGTCTCCTTCGTCGATGAGAGCCTTCAGCAATTTTTGTTTCACTGATCCGGATTCGATTAGCATCTCCATCCAGTAGAGTGCCTCATCGCATTCCTCTTCCACATTGCCCATCTTGGAAATGAAGTCCGCCCGGGATTTTCCGCGCACGGCAGCGCGATAATTGGCCCCGACTGAGGTTCCGGCGCGCAGCAACTGATTTCCCAAGACGGTTGCGACTTGATTCTTTGGCAGCGACTCAACCACACGAATCACCCGCAAACCGAAATTCATTGTTCGCGTTAGAAATTCTTCTTTCTGCATCTATCCGGTATCCGGTATCCGCGATCCGAAATCCACGCCCTTCTTCTTTCTTCATCTTTCCGGTATCCGCAATCCGCAATCCGAAATCAATTCCCCTTCTTTTTCGCGAATTCCAGCGCCTTCTTCAGATCGAACCGTTTCACCTGCGCCACCAGCGCTGGATCATTGATGACGTCCACGAATCGCGGGTCGCGGAGCAATTCAAAGATGCGCCCTTGCGCGACCATCTCGGAGATCTCGGGATCGTTCCGAAGCGCCACGATTTTCGGATTCTCACCCAACTCCCTAGCGCCGGGGAAATTGAGAAATCGTTGCGCTGATTCGGGATTGGAGAGAACCGTTCCAGCCTCGCCCAACGTTTGATACACCCCGGTTGGCATGACGTCGGCTTTCTTCACCAGGTCTCCAGCTGGACCGAGTTCCACCGAGTTTTTCAATCGCGCGAGGACGGTCATTGCTGAATCCACGTCAAGATTCGCAACCGGCGAATCGGGAAACTGGCTCGGATTCCGGCTCGCGTCAGGTTTCGCCCGCGCTTGCACCTGCGCTTCGGCGATCGAGCCAACGGAACGAACGCCGATCAACAGGAGCCAAATGAAGAACGCTCCAAGACAAGCACCGAGCAGGGCTCCGCCCAGCCCGTAGACCAAACGGACGATGCCGGAGCCCTGTTGTGCGGTCCGCTTAAAGAGAATCCTGCCCAGGGTTGAAATAATCCCATAGACGGCGACGGCCAGAATCGCTCCACCAAGCGCCGAGATCACGATGTCGGGCATTTTCAAGGCCGACCGCAGATGCGGGACCAGCAGATTGCCACCATAATAGGCGGTGGCATAACCAGCCACCACGGCTGCCACACGCATGAGCTGCCGCATAATTCCGAGCCGCCATCCGCGAAGGATCTCGAAAAGAAGCAGGCAGATCGCGAGTGAAAGAATAACGATCTGCCAAAGCGACGATCCGGCGATTTCGGATTGCAGACCTCCAATTGCGGATTGCGGATTGCGAATTGCGGAAAGGAAGAGGGTCATCGGGGCAATTGCGGATTGCGGATTGCGGATACCGGAAAGAAAAAGCGCCATCCAGCGACCTAAAGGGAAGTCTTTGTCTCTCCGAAATCCGGTATCCGAAATCCGAAATTGAAAATCGCCCGCTGCCTCAGGGCATGATCGCAGAGGACGAGCGCAGCCATCGCTTCGACGATCGGCACGGCGCGCGGGAGCACACAAGGATCATGGCGTCCTCGAGTCGCCAGCGTCGTCTCTTCGAGCGAGGTCGTGACCGTTTTTTGATCGCGCGCAATCGTCGAGGTCGGCTTGAAGGCGACGCGAAAAAAAATGTCCTCGCCGTTGGTGATGCCACCCTGCACGCCGCCGGAATTGTTCGTCGTGGTCCGGACTCTTGCGTCCCGAACCTCAAAGGGGTCGTTGTGCTCCGATCCTTTCATCCGTGTCGCCGCGAAGCCGGAACCAATTTCAAAACCTTTCGAGGCCGGCAGACTGAGCATGGCCTTTGCGAGATCGGCTTCCAGCTTGTCGAAGACCGGTTCCCCGAGACCGGCCGGGACACCGCGAATAATGCACTCGATCACGCCGCCGATGGAATCGCCTTCAGCTCGCACGGATTGAATCAACGCCACCATGAGCTCGGCCGCGGCAGCATCGGGACATCGAACGGCGTTGCTCTCGACATCCTGGGCTCGGACAGAATTCCGGTCGATTCGCGCCGACACTTCGTGAATCTGGGTCACATAGGCAATAATCTCGAATCGCTCCTGCGACAGTCTGCTCAGGACCTTCTTCGCGACGGCACCGGCCGCGACGCGGCCGACGGTTTCTCGGGCGGAGGCGCGCCCGCCACCCTGCCAATTTCGGATGCCATACTTCGTTTCGTAGGTGAAATCGGCGTGGGAGGGACGAAAGACCGTTTTCGTCTCCGAGTACGCTTCCGGCTGCGCATCTTTGTTCTTCACCAGGATCGAGATGGGCGTGCCGAGCGTGCGGCCCTCGAATACTCCGGATAAGATTCGGCAACGGTCCGCTTCCTGGCGCGGGGTCACAATCTCGCTCTGACCGGGACGGCGCCGGTCGAGATCGCGTTGAATATCGTCCTCGTTCAACTGGAGACGGGGCGGACAACCGTCAATCACCACGCCCACCGCGCCACCATGGGATTCGCCCCAGGTCATAACGCGAAAGAGTTGTCCGAAGCTGCTGCCCATCGCGGCGATCTTACCTCTGGGCCTCGAAATAACAATGCGCGGTGCGGTCGCCGACACGCAAAGAGAGCCTTTTCAGATCGCTGCCAGCGCGGTCCGGAGATCGTCCTTGAGATCTTCCACGTCTTCGACCCCAACGGAAAGCCTGACCAGGGAATCAGTAATTCCCAACGACGCGCGCATTTCGGGTGGAATCGAACCGTGCGTCATCAACGCGGGATGATTGACCAGGCTCTCCACGCCGCCAAGGCTTTCGGCGAGCGAAAAGAGATGCGTGTTTTCGAGAAATCTCCGCGTCCCAGCGAGGTCAGTCTTTAACACGATCGTGACCATGCCGCCGAAGCCTCGCATCTGTTTCCTGGCGAGAGCGTGTTGCGGGTGTTTCTCCAGCCCGGGGTAACTCACGGACTCAATTTTGGATTCGGTCGTGAGCCAGTTCGCGATCTCCGTGGCGTTTCCGCAATGACGCTCCATTCGCAGGGCCAGCGTCTTCAATCCACGCAAGGCCAGAAAACTATCGAACGGTCCGGCGATCGCACCGACCGCGTTTTGCAGAAAAGCAATCTGATCGCCGAGCTCCTTGTTCTCGCCCACGACAATCACTCCTCCGACCATATCTGAGTGACCGTTCAGGTATTTCGTCGCGGAATGAATTACCATGTCGAATCCGAACTCAATCGGCCGCTGAATCCATGGGCTGGCAAAAGTGTTGTCGGAGACCGAGATCGCGTGGTGCGCGCGCGCGACCTTTGCCACCGCTTCCAAGTCGATCAACTTCAGAAGCGGATTGCTCGGCGTCTCCACCCAAACCATGCGGGTATTGGGTCGCATTTCTTTTTCTACTGATCTCGCATCGCCCATGTCGATGAAGGTGAAATCGAGATTCGCGGAGCGTCGTCGCACCCGCTCGAAAAGACGGAAGGTTCCGCCGTAGAGATCGTCGCTCACCAGCACGTGCGCACCGCTGTCGAGCCCGTCGAGAGCCGTGGCCATCGCCGCGAGACCTGAGGCGAACGCCCAACCGCGCGTTCCGCTTTCCAGATTGGCAATGCAACGCTCATAGGCACTGCGCGTCGGATTGATCGAGCGCGAGTAATCGTAGCCCTTATGCCTCCCGGGGCTTTGTTGGACGTAGGTTGAGGTCTGATAAATGGGGGTCATGATCGCCCCAGTCGAAGGGTCGGGGGATTGCCCCGCGTGGATGACGCGCGTCGCGATGTCGTGCTGTTTTTTCATTAAGAATTTTTACCGCGCCAAAGAACTGCCGCCGTCTTCACGGCATCTGACGCCGCAAATAGGAGAGCAGGTCACTTCGCGTAATCAGACCGAGGAACTTGTCTCCGTCCATGACGATGGCGACGCGGCCGCGATCGAAAACGCCCAGAAGGTCCGCTATCTTCGCGACGGGCGAAAGCGTCTCGAGGCGATCGGTCATGGCCGTTTTGACGGCGTGTTTAAAATGATCCGGGTCTTGATGTACTTTCACGAGCACGTCGGATTCGTCCAGAATCCCGAGAGCGCGCCCGTTTTCATCCATGACCGGGACTTGCGACACATCCGCCGTGCGCATGCGTTTTACCGCCGTGAGCAACGTGTCGTCAGGTCCAACGGAAATGACTTCGCCCGCTTCGTATCGGTGTGAAATTAAATCGCTCAAATCGCCGTGCACCGGTCGGTGACCAAATCCCTGCTCGGCCATCCAGAAATCGTTGTACATCTTCGAGAGATATTTGTTGCCCGTGTCACAGACAAACGTGACGACCCGCTTTTTCTCGGTCTGCTGCCGGCAATACCGGAGCGCTCCGGCCAGAAGCGTGCCGGTCGATGAGCCACCCAGGATTCCCTCTTTCCGCAACAGCTCGCGCGCTACTTCGAAGCTCTCCGCATCATCGATCTCAAAAGCGTCCGCGACCAGGGACATGTCCGCGATATCGGGTATAAAATCTTCACCGATGCCTTCCACCGCCCAGCTCCCAGCCTTCTCAAGCTTTCCGGTCTTCACCCACTCGTAAAGAATCGAACCGGTCGGATCGGCCAGGATCATTTCCAGGTTGGGCTGCACTCGTTCGAAAAAACGCCCGAGACCGGTCAGCGTGCCGCCCGAACCGACCCCCACCACGATCGCGTCGAGATGATGGCCCATTTGTTCCCAAATCTCCGGGCCCGTTCCGCGTTCGTGAGCGAGCGGATTGGCCGGGTTCCCGAATTGATTAACGTAAAATGCGCCCGGGATTTCATGGGCAAGGCGGGCGGCCACGTCCTGGTAATACTCCGGATGACCACGCGTCACGTCCGAACGCGTCAACCGGACTTCCGCGCCGAGTGCGCGAACGTGCGCGATTTTTTCCTGCGACATCTTATCCGGAATAACGAGCAGGCAGCGGTATCCCTTGGCGCCCGCGATGAGAGCCAGACCGAGGCCCGTATTCCCGGCCGTCGCCTCGATGATTGTCCCACCCGGTTCGAGTTTCCCGTCGCGTTCCGCGGCCTCGATCATGGCGAGAGCGACGCGGTCCTTGATGGAACCGGTTGGATTCTGGTTCTCAAGTTTTACGAAAAGCTGGCACGGCCCCGTGTCCATCCGGGTGATTTCCACCAGCGGCGTATCACCAATCAGCGACAGGATCGCGGGAGGTTTGGTTCCTGTTGGTGGAGGCACGGTGGAAAGTTCGATCATGGCGCAAACAAGCTCAACGTTTCGTTCGGATAATCGAGCGCGATTTTGTAATTACTCAGGAAATTATAACCGACAATGCCATCAAGCTTCACGCCGAGTGCCTGGCTGAGCCCGGCAAAGAAATCGGCCACAATCACGGGCAGGTCGGCGATCCTGGCGGCGCCTACTTGAAATGACGGCAAGACGCCTGCGGTAACATCGACCTGCGCGCGACCCGTGGCGACGGCACCGATCGGTGAGCTCACGACACCCAGTTGCTTGGCCAATTCCGGCGTGATTGCCGTGGTCGACGTGCCAGTATCGATGGCAAACTGGAAGGGGCCGCGACCGTTTGCGCAAACATCAGCCAGAATGAGCGGCTGGGCCGGGCCGGCCAGCCGCAGGGCAATCTCGGTGATCGCCGCCGGCTTGCCGGCGAACTCCAAGCCCTTCGAGTCGTCGAAGCGAATCTCCTCCTTGCGATAATCAACCGTGATCCGGAAATGCTTGAGGAAATTGTAGCCGAGATCGCCCTCAATCTTCGCGCCGATCGTCAGGCCAATGTGACTCAGATCGACCAGGCCTACATCCACATTGTCCAATTTCGCGGAGGCGACCGCGAGCGAACGCACGGTGGCGAGCGAGACAGAGACCGCGCCGCCCGCGCCTTGCCCTTCCTTCGAACCGAGGATCTTGATTCCCAGCTTTTGTCCCAGTTCGGACGACAGAAGCGAAGTCCCCGCACCCGTATCCAGAATAAATTCAAAAGGCCCTTCCCCGTTCACTTCCACGGGGAGAAGAATCATGGGCTGAGCTCCGGCGGCGAGACGGAACTTCACCTTTGCGCTGCTGGCTGAAAGAGTTGCCGTGGTCATCGCGAGAACCTTCCCCTAGTGCGACCACTCGGAATTACTGTCCGCCAGGAATTGCTGGAGCACATCGAAACGGACTTCGCCATAATCCAAGGCGTAGCGCAAATCGCCCCCCTTGAGAACCCACGTGGTTGGAATCCAGGTTAGCGGCAGATCGAGGAAGCGCTTGATCTTGTCCGCTCCGCGCGGGCCGGGGTCGGCCAGAATGGTTACGTTCGGCTGCCCGGCAATCTCGAACTTCGTCAGCATCGCCCGCCCATCTTCGCCACCGTTCCAAACCGAGACAAAATAAAATTTAACCTGCGGATTCGCTTTAACCGTCTTGAGCCAGCCGCCGCTTTTTAATTCCGCCTGGCAATTCGAGCACCATGGTGCCCAGAGATGAACAACGCTCAGGCCTGGCGCTTTGACCGCCTCCGCCAGTTGCTGCTCCGCCGGCGACGCGGCGAAGAGAACAGGCCCCCAAATGATCGAAAGGGCGAGCCCAGACAGAACGAAAAGTTTTTTCATAAAAACGTCCGGCTGAAGCGAATGGAAACGCTTCGAGGACGGAACCAATATGCCAAGAAATCGACCGGGCTCAAGATGCACACTCTGCCGTCAGGGAGGCACCGCAGTTCGAGCTCGGGACATGCCGGCTACCAGCGACACCTGGGTGGGATTCCTAGCGGTAGTCTGGATTTTGCCGGAGCCAGGAGGCCTCGGGCTTCAGGCCCTGTGCGATCGCGGCGTTGTAGGCGCAGACCAATTCACTGATCACGATTTGGAGAGCTTCTCCCTCTTGGACCTGCTCATCGCAGCTGGATTGCTTCGCCTGGTCCAGGCCAGGGACGGAAATCAGGTGACTGCACCGGACCATCACCGTGCTCGAGTGAATCGGGTTGAACAAGCGCAGGGTAATTTCGACCGGAATATCCCGGAGGAAGAACTTGAACTCCGAACGAAAAGACATCGGCTCACGAATCGCCGGGTCGGTCAATGCTTCGCTTGTACTCCAACTCATAAAACGAGTGCTAATCCAGGACCCGGGCCAAGGCAAGGTGGAATCCCTTCTGGCGGCGATTGGGTGGTAATACAGTTTGAATCGTGCCACCACGCGTCGTCACACACCGGCCAGGCCGGTGACACAGAAGACCAGATTCGCCATTGGCGCCACGGCCCTGTGGGCCGCCCTATTGGAAACTGTCCACTACCGGCAGTTGACGGCGGCGGTTGACCTCTCCCTGGAACGTGGCTAATATGCCTCCCCTTTTCTGTGGGGAAGCCCGGCGATGATCGCCGGCGCCAAAGACAGAAGACCGGCTACGCGCCGCCAGGAGAAAACTTACCGCCATGTTGCAAATGCAGGAATTACTTGCGAACTCGTACCGCGAGTTCAAAGAGGGTAGCATCGTCAAGGGACGCATCCTCGAAGTCCGCCCACGTGAAGTCCTGGTTGACATCGGATATAAATCCGAGGGCGTTATTCCGTCGGCCGAATTCGAGGACATCGACTCCATGGAAGTGGGCGACGAAGTGGAAGTCCTCCTCGAGCGCCTCGAAAACGACGAAGGCATGGTCGTGCTTTCCAAGGAGAAAGCCGCCTACCGCCAAAATTGGAACAAGATCGCCGCCGTGTTTGCCGGCGACGGCCTGATCAAAGGCAAAGTGAAATCCGTCGTCAAGGGCGGATTGATGGTCAACATCGGCGTGGAGGCATTTTTGCCAGCGTCCCAGATCGACATTATCCCGCCGAAAGATTTGCAGCAGTTCGTCGGCAATACCTACGATTTCAAAATTGTTAAGATCAATGACGACCGCAAGAACGTCGTCCTGAGCCGGCGCGAATTGATCGAGCAGGAACGAAGCGAGAAGCGCCAGAAGTTCCTCGAAGGCGTCAAGGTGGGCGACATCGTTCAGGGCAGCGTCAAGAACCTGACCGATTTCGGGGCATTCATCGACCTCGACGGGATGGATGGCTTGCTCCACATCACCGATATGACCTGGGGCCGCCTGGGCCATCCGAGCGAACTGCTGAAGGTGGGGCAGCCACTCGAAGTGATCGTGCTCGACATCAACAAGGAGAAGGAGCGGGTTTCGCTCGGATTGAAACAGACCCAGAAGAATCCGTGGGATCAGATCGAAGAGCGCTTCCCAGCCGGCCAGCACGTTAAGGGCAAAATTACGAATCTCGTGCCTTACGGTGCGTTCGTGGAACTCGAGGAAGGCGTCGAAGGCCTTATTCACGTTTCCGAGTTGTCCTGGACCAAACGCATCATGCGTCCTTCCGACGTTCTGACCGCGGGTCAGGAAGTGGAAGCGGTCGTTCTCGGCGTAAACAAGGAGGAACAGAAGATCTCCCTGGGCTTGCGCCAGCTCGAACCGAATCCGTGGGATGAGATCGAGAAGAAATTTACCATCGGCAGCCACGTGAAAGGCGCGATTCGCAACATGACCGCGTACGGCGCTTTCGTGGAACTGGAAGATGGCATTGATGGAATGATCCACGTGTCCGATTTGAGCTGGACCCGAAAGATCAATCATCCGAGCGAAGTCTTTAAGAAGAACGACGAAGTCGAAGCGGTGGTGATCGACATCGATAAAGTGAACCAGCGGATCAGCCTCGGCATCAAACAGTTGAGCGAAGATCCCTGGAAGGAAATCGATTCGAAATACAAGATCGGCGATCTCGTCACCGGCAAGGTGACCAAGCTCGCGAGTTTCGGTGCGTTTGTGCAGTTGCAGGATGACATCGATGGTCTCGTGCATATTTCGCAGCTGAGCGAAGATCACGTCGCGAAGGTAAAGGACGTGTTGAAGGTCGGTCAGGAAGTCGAAGCGCGCGTGATCAAGGTGGACAAGGTCGAGCGGCGTATCGGTCTCTCAATCAAGGCTGCGAATTATTCCGAAGAGGAGTTGCGTCGCGAATCCGAAGCTTTCGACAACCTGCGTCCGGGCGAAGACATGGTGGGTCTGGAGAAGGCGTTCGAAGCGGCCGCCGAAGATTACCGGCCCGGCGAAGCCAAGAAGAAGTAGCCGGCGCCACATAGGCCATATAGGTCCTATAGGTCACACATAACTTTTGTAACCAGCCCGTTACGCCGCCAATTCGTAGAGATATTGCGCGAAAGAAAGCGCCGCGCCGTCCATCCCCTGCACTTTCGGATTGGTCGACTCAATCACGTAATATTCATCCGGTGCATGAGCCCCACTGCCATGACCCAGACCGAAATGGCCTGCGGGCAACTTCAGCGGTTCACCGGTGAAAACGAAACCGGGCCACGAGCCTGCGTTCCGCGGCCACAGGACCGGATCGACCCCGGCGCGCTGGTAGACCGCCAACTGCGCTTTGATCAAGGCTGAATCGGCCGGCGTGCTGTTTGGATCGTACCCCCCGGTGATGTTCACTTCGATATCGCCGAAGCCACGCTTTGCCAGGTGCGCTTTCAGCGCCGCCCCGGCATCGGCCGCCGTCATGTTCGGAACGAGACGGAGGTCGAGTTTCGCCACGGCTTTGTGCGGCAGAATGGTCTTGCCACCCGGCCCAGTGTAACCGCCGACCAATCCTTCAATGTTCACGGTCGGCCGAGAAACGAGCCGCTCCAGTCCCTCGACCCAATTCACGTCCTTTACCCAATGCTCGACGCCCATCGACTTTTTGGCCTGGGCCTCGTCCATCCGCCTGGCCGCTTCCGCGATCATCTTCTTGTGCTCCGGACTGATCGGGAGCGCCTTGTCCGCAAAACCATCGATCGCCGGGTCGTTGCCATCGGCGGAAACCAGGGTCGCCAGCGCCTGAACCAGGTGCCAGGCCGGGCTGTCCAGTCGGGCCTTGTTCGAGGAATGAATATCCTTGCGCGGTCCGCGTCCCCATTTTTCTCCGCTCGAAACCAACTCGCACTCGATCACTCCTTTCGCGCCAAGACTAACTGTGACAATTCCGTCAATCCCCTGCGCGGCCGAGGGCATGAAAATGCCCGAGCATTCGGAAAGTGCCGATTGCACTTCCGGCCTGTGGACAACCTGCGGGAAATGCGGTGAACCAATCTCCTCTTCCCCTTCCGCGACCAGCACAAGGTTCACCGGAATCTTGCGGCCGGCGCCGCGGATCGCATGCAACGCCGCGAGCATCGACGCCTGCGGTCCCTTCTGGTTCACCGCGCCTCTCCCGACGACTATTTTGCCGAGTTCGGGTTTGTCGACCAAGGCGGCGGCCCACGGCGGCGACGACCATTCGGCCGGGTCGACCTGCTTCACATCATACATGAAGTAAAGCCCGACCGTTCGTTTCGCGGCGGCATCCAACGTGGCAAAGATCCCGGGTTGTCCGTCGGTTGGCACCTTCGTCGCGGTGTTAAACCCGGCGTCCTTCAACATCCGCATGGTCAACTCGCAGCCTTCGTTCATCCCGTTGCTCTCCGCCGCGATCGACGGCTGCTGAATCCACTCCTGCAGGCGCCTCAAGGCCTCATCATGCCGCTTGGCGATTTCCCGACGGATCGGATCGAAATCATCGGCGGCCCAAAGGCGCTGGTTCATGGTCAAAGCGGCCGCACCGGCCAAAGCGGTGCCCTTGATAAAGCTTCGGCGATTGACGGTGCTCATGGTGAAATCTCCGTTTCAGGTTGAGTGCGAACGTTAGAACTTTCCCGCGAATAAAAACAAGACCGGAGAAAGACGAATTGACTCAAATGAAAAGACACCGAGCGGGTGTCCGTAAAAGGAGGTAAAAGGATTCATTGCCTCAATGAAAAGGACACCGTGTGGAGTGTCCT
>Ga0209048_10002498_pt1 | contig 18239 bp, 17 predicted proteins | sample FrelakmetCRP12CR_FD_187146 | JGI IMG/M metagenome (GOLD analysis project Ga0209048, IMG submission 187146) | Freshwater lake sediment microbial communities from the University of Notre Dame, USA, for methane emissions studies - CRP12 CR (SPAdes)... | ecosystem: Environmental > Aquatic >... | reverse complement strand
CGATGTTCACCCAGCACTCCCCGAGCATCCGTTCGAGTACCTTAATATCACCTTCTGTGAACAGCTTCCAGTCGTCTCCGATGCCGTGGTGAATTTTTTTTACTGCATTCTCAACGCCTTTTTCCCTGTGGACCTGGAATAACCTCCTGCCCACTTCCGTTTTAGTAGCTTCCGGCATGCCAGTCTGTAACCTCCATATTTAAACGGTATACGGCGTGACTTAGTGACTCATATATTAATACCTTTGTATTGCCCCTGTCTAGTAATCAACCAACAGGTTGATCTGATCAACTGTAATACTGTAAGGCCGGCGCCATCGGTATCCCCACAAAAATTTCCCGGAAATCCATGATTTCATTCAGGAAGATAGACTGGTTGTAAGAAAAGTGGAAAGGTTGGATCCCCCGGGAATTCCCTTTCCGGTTTAGTTACTCTTCGTTATGCATTACTTTTTGATGGTTGTATTGTTTACAGCCGTCTTGACGTCTGCGGTCAGGTTTGCAACCGTGCTGTTGATTGCGGTCTTGGCAGTTGCCGTCAGGTTTGCTACGGGGGTCTTGTTGGTCACATCTGCAACCGTACTGTTGATTGCAGTCTTGGCAGTTGCCGTCAGGTTTGCCACGGTAGAAGCGGGTACAGTTGGCCTGCACTCGCCACGGTAGAGTGCCCATTCCTCACAGGAGGAACCGTTCGGGAAGGTGCAGATCCCATACTCTGCTCCTGTTGCATCCTTCTTGATCTCTGTCTTACCGCCGACCTGGCCACAATATACCGAGGCAGGGTTGGCAAGTCCGGTGCTGCCCTGGGCAGGGACTACAGGTGTCGCTACTTCTGTTGCTACTTTGGTCGCAGTTGTTGCAGGCTGGTTCGATGTGCATCCGGCGGTCATCATGACCACCGCAATAACGAGGACCAGTAAAAATGAAGATGTTTTCATCCAGCTCATTATAATTTCTCCGGCACATACATGAGCGGGAAAGTTATATATGCGCTGTGGTTTTTCACCGGAAAAAACAGGTATAATCAGAAAATCCGGTGAATTCATACCTTATTTACATACTTCGTATATGAACTCACTCTCATATCCGTTTTAACAATGCCAATTATTTTCTCACCGGTTATTTAACAATAAATAAATAGCTGGATTTACCTTTTTACATTTACCCATATTGGGCAAGAGCTGGATCATTATGAGAAAAGAGATAATTTTGCTATTTGTATGCCTCTGTATGGCAATGGTGTTGATTGCGGGATGTACAACACCTTCAACACCCGCGGTAACCCAGACTGCCACTCCTACTGCTACTCCGGTCCAAACAGCCGTAGTTCAGACCTCTGCAGCACCTGCAAAGACCATTGTTAGCGCCGCCGTTGCTGACGGGAGATTCACTACCCTCGTAGCCGCCGTCCAGGCCGCTAAACTCGATGGCGCGCTGAGCGGTCCAGGGCCTTTTACCGTATTTGCACCCACCGATGATGCATTTAAGAAATTACCCAATGGTACCGTTGCATCCCTGCTAAAAGATCCTGAAGGCCAGTTGAAACAGATATTGCTGTACCACGTGGTTCCAGGGCAGTACATGGCATCTGATGTGGTAAAAGTGACTACCGTGAAGACACTACAGGGAGGAAACCTCACGATCAACGTGACCAAGGACGCAGTATATATCAACAATGCAAAAGTTGTCATTACCGATATCAAGACAGATAATGGCGTAATTCATGTAATCGACGCTGTCTTACTCCCACCGGCTCCGGCCGCAAACACAACCGCCGTGAAGGCGAATACGACTGCGGTTAAAGCAAATACGACTACAAAAACCGGTATGTAAATACCCTGTCCTATTTTTTTTTCGATTCTACTGACTGAATTATTTTGTTATGCCATTATATCTTGAACCTCTGAAACATAACTCCAGATGTCAAACTAGTCCTATAAGACAACCTCTAACGAGTTCTTTGGCAGACCATCCCTGTATCGTGCCAGGATACCGGAACTGGTTAATTAAACAATTATGACCCGTCTTTACATGGAATAATTAACAGGGTTATGCAAATCATTGCAGATAACAGTGATAAGATTGGTATCCTCGGGGGAATAGATTAATTAGAATAAATGCATATTCGTCTTAATATGAATGAAAAATTCCGCATGGCTATAGTAATTGGCGTGCTCCTGATAGCTTTCGCTTTTATTGCAACACCTGTTGCCGCAGCGACATTTAACCAGGGGGGACTGACTACTCAGTCCTACCGGTCCTTTACGAAAGTGAACCCGGTATCGATGTCCATATTTACAAGTTCCCCGCCTGCATACCTGAATACCAAGTACTCGAACCTGAATAACTATCTGAGCGGCTCATTTAGTACAAATACGAACATGATCACGGTCCCGTCAATGGCAGCCAGCAATAATAACTGGGACACATTGTTTGGTTCACCTGCTTTCATGTATTCCTGCGGATGCGGTTAATTTATTATAGCAGGATCCCCATTTCCTGATCCAGGCCCAAATATTTTTATTCCTGTGTTTCATTCAACCTTAATCATGAATTTCTTCCGGTTCCCGGGAATCATATCCATCGGTATCCTTGTATTGGTTCTCCTGTTCATTCCTTCAGGAGTTATTGCCCTCGAATCATTTTCGGGTGACCAGGTCTCAATTGATACACCGGTTGCCGACGATGTTTTTGCAGCAGGAGGCGCAATCACTGTAAATGCTCCTATTGACAGTCTCATTGCGGCAGGAGGCACCGTAACGCTCAATGCACCGGTAAAAGGCGATGTAATTGTTGCAGGGGGGCGGGTCATTGCAAACAATAATATCGGCGGAAAACTGGTCGCTGTGGGAGGCACCGTGGATGTTAACGGTGATGTAGGGACAAATGCTCTTATAACCAGTGGAAGGGTGACGCTGAACCCGCGGTCCACGATTGGCAGGGACGCGGCGATATCGGCAGGTACGGTTGCGAGTTCGGGTCATGTAACAGGAAATCTTTCAGTCCGATCACAGAGCTTTGCCGATACCGGTTCAGTTGGGGGCACAAGGACCTTTGTTAAGACTGAACAACAAAGTCTCGCGAAAATTTTCACGGCACTTGGGATCCTGTTTTCAATTGGCTGGCTTATACTCGGGCTCGTGCTCATTAAAATTGCACCAGCACGGTACCGTATGGTGGTAGATGAAGTCGCGAAGACACCGGTTGTAAAACTAGTAGTCGGGTTCGCTGGTCTGATTGTAGCCTGCATCGCTCTGGTGATCCTTGCAATAACCATTGTCGGGCTACCGGTTGCACTGGTCAGTGGTCTTCTTATATTCATCGGGATCATTTTTTCGGTACTATTTGTTTCGTCTTCTCTGGGCAGGTGGCTCCTGGGCATGTTAACGTTAGATATAAAAGACTGGCAAGCATTTGTTGCCGGGTTCGTGGTATTGAGTATACTCTTCCGGATACCGTTTGCAGGGCCTGTCCTCCTCATCGTTACGACCAGCCTTGGGTTTGGAGCATTGATATATACTGTGCATGACAACTGGGAGGTAATCACCGGTACTATCGGTTGATTCCGGGCCTGGTTGTACCATGGAAGGACGGCCACTATATTTTTTTGATTTTTTTAGCTCTGTAGAAACTCTTTTTAGTCTATCTTGCAGATTAGGTTATACTAAAATTTAGTCAAGCTCCCGGGGATCCGCCACCGCTTTGGCGGCCCCGGTTGGGATAGAGTATGATCTCGGAATCTCTGAAATTTTCTTCCAATGCCCCAATTGAACCCTGCTCATGAATATCTTATCGGGGGTGGAGCAGGGAGGGGGTGAAACCCCCTCCTTTCAACGTATTTCTTCTTTTTTTAAACATGCAGGGTTCCCCATGAAAACAAACATGATCCCAAAAGGCCACAGGCATACAAAATGAAAATGCCAGGTGGAGATTTCCATATAAAATGCCTGAACTGACCCCTATATAAGGAGATTTTGAACGAGCCATTTTCAATCGTCAGGGTGTGAACTTCCCGTTCATGTATGTTTCAACAAAGCTGATTTTTCCGAATATGCTGGCAGAGCCTGTTAATATCCAGGTGGTGATTCCTTCCAGCTGTCCATTTCGTCCATTACGCGAACCACAAGAGTGTGACCGGGAACAACGGCTATGAAAATCTGACTGCTGATCTTCCGATATACAAAAATCGAAAGCTATATGCTCATTCATTCAAAAATAACCCGCTATATGTGTGCAAGTTTTCTCGGATCACTTTTCAGGCAAAAGCCTCACATCGTCGAGAGTCCGCCGCCTCCCGTGATCGCACACGGTGCCGGCATGCAGGTGCCGGAATTTAAGCAAAAACCTTATTTCATCGTGGCATCGGTGGAGATGGGGAACACGACGACAAAATGCATCCTCACCGGCGTAAACCTGGAAACCGGGATGTCGTATGTCATTAATAAAACCGTTAAAATGAGCCGGGATGTGCGAAAACCGAAGCCGGGAGAAGAAATATTCGGTGAAACCCTTGACGGGACACAGCTGACCAGGGAATCTGTTACTGAACTTGTCAGGGAAACGCTTGTACAGAGTCACCGGGAAGTGCACCTTGATATTCTCCACGACCTTGATTTTGTTGTAAGGAGCACGGGTGTGGTCGCTGCGATGGACTCTCCCGACCAGGTCGGTGTATTTGTAATCGCACTCGCAAATGGCTGTCTTTCCGCCGGTGTCCCTCCCAGAAAGATGACACCCCCAATGTCAAAGGCAAACCAGTCTGAAAAACTGCAGCCCTATAGTTTTGCAGATAAAGTCGTCTTTGTCGGGGCTGTTGCAGGGGTAGTTCCACCGGTTGGTAGTACCGGTGTTGAGATGGTAGCGAACGAAATGGAAGGAGAACTTGCCATGGCCGGTATCAAAGAGGGTGCGAAATGGACACCCGTTGATTTCAGGAACCCCTGCATCTCCATCGATTTTGGTACCACACTGGATGGTCGGATCACGAGTGACGTGACGCCAGACGACCCGAACCCGTTCGCAAAGACAATCGGGAATTTCTGCGGTCTTGCAGGCGCCATCCCGGATGCAATCATCCGTGGGACCGGGCTCGTGGACGGGCGGACGGGCACGGCACTCGACGTGTTCGGTGACCAGAGCATTCTTGGGGGTTTTTCCCTCCGCTCGAAAAGGAATGAAGTTGAGGACTTCGTGGAACGCAGCCATAAAATAATTGATATCAGGATTGTGCCGCCGGAACGAAGACGGTTCGGACGTGTGCCCGTCTATGCGGATATTGCCAAGGCGTCGGGAGTTGCAATGATTGGGTGTGACGCCGGTGAGGAAGCGAGCGGGTTAGAGGAGCTGAAGAAGATCGGGGCCGAAATCCACGAAAATTATAACCTCGGGTTCCTGAACGTGGTCATCGACCAGGTATGCGCAAAGATGGCCCTCCGGCTGATCGATGTTGCCATTGATGAGCACCTGGTATTCCCGAACAGTTCGATCGGGTTCACTGGCCGGGCTGCGATATCAGGGAGAAAACCCGAATATATCCTGGAAGGGATTACCGAGAGAAAACTCTTCGATGACCCGAATGACCACCTGGTATTCGTGGATGACGGCCTTGCACGGGGTGCCGCACTCATGGGACGGTGCATGAACTCGCTGGGCAAACCGAAACAGCCGATTGGTGGAGTCCGCGGTGGACCGTGTATTATGAACAGACGTATTAAGGCAGGAAAATAAACAGAATCTGGAGTTAGGGAAGAATGATGCAGGAAGATCCGTCGGGTGCACCCGGAACAGGAGCGAACAGTGAGATCACCGGAGAAAAAGGACCGGAAACTGAAGAACTTTTTGACCTCATTATACCTCCTGGTACACCACAAAGTGTAATTTCTGATGTCAACAGGAAATTTGATGTCGAAATCGTTGAAAGAAAGGAAAGGCTTACCTTTGCGAATATGGATGGGGACGAGCGGATACTCCTTGCATTCAGGGGAAAACTTGAAGTTATGAAGGAAGTCGAACCCTATTTTTATGCGAAAGTAAAGGAATTTATCGATAGGCCTTAACCATTTCAATTATTTTCCGAAAAAAAGGTCACCGGGAAGTTTTTTTCTGCGGGTTTATTCCATACTTTCATTCTGCAGGCTTTTCTGTAAAACCATATGAATAACCGCCTTTGTTTACATCCTCTAAAATTCATCTTACCTATTTTTAGGAGGCCTGAAATTTACTAAAAGCTCCCAGGGTGGAGCCCCTTAAAGTCCGGTAAATATCGGAATTATGGCTTTGTTGAAACACACAGGAACGGGGGGGTTCATAGGTGCTTTTTAATAAAATCCCGGGAAAAAAGAATTTCCGGTGCCGTGACAGGGACCTCTGTTAGAAAAATTCCTGTGCGGCGTACCAGGTATCAGCCGCCTGGTCATATGCTACGCCGACCCCGATGAGAGTGAACTTCTGTTCATTGGAATCAACAAGATTGGCGCGGTGGCCCGGGCTGTTCATCCATGCTTCGACAATAAACCTTGCCACCTCATCCGGTGTCCCCGGGTAATTACTGAGCATTGCGATATTTTCACCGACCCCTACCCGGACATATGTCCCGAAATCCTTTTCCACCTGGTAGCCGTGCCGTACCGCCCTGTCGGCTGGTGTCTCACCATCAGGGTTAATATGGTTAAAAAATCCTCTCGCAGCCATATCAACACAGTGGTCACGACCGATTACTGCAAGTTGTTCGTCCCATTTCAAAGCGGGTTTTCCCGCGTTTGCCCGCTCAATATTTGTATAATACAAAATCCTCTGTTCGACCTGTCGCGTGGTGTCGTTAACGATAATTGTTGATGGAACCGGTTTTGCAGGGGCAACCGGGAGTAACGTCGGCAGCGGTACCAGGGTTGTCGTGGGTTTTATAGGCGTTACTGCTCTCATCACTGCCGGTTTTGACTGGAGAAACGGAAATTTCTGTGATTTTGTTGTATTGGGATAAACAGGGGCAGGAACTCTCCCGGAGGGCCCCGATGAATACGCGTTTGCCGGGGTTACCGATGTCCCTGATGAAGGAATTGAAATTGATGACCCGGAAGCTGAAGACGGGATCTGAATAAGAGTTTTGGCCGGGATTATGGTTGGTTTTGGCAGGATATTTGCGGTATTGAGTGGTTTGGTGATACCATTCGGGAAATACTGCAGGCTTGCAGTTGCATCAACGAAGATCGCTGCATCCTGCGTCAAAGTGTTATCGGTTCCCTTCACACAGGTAGTTTCATAATTCTGCCATGTAACGGCTGACGCCGCAATCACGAGTATCCCTGTAATAAGGAGGACCATGACCGCTATCATCCTGGCTCTGGTATTGGGGGCTGCCATTTTCTGCTCAGAAACGTATCCGGATAATCTCATATACTCCTTCCGGTAAAACTGCAAGGTTACGGGTAATCCCATGATGTACCATAACAATGGAAAATCAAAGGAGACCCGCTGCAGGAAAAAGCAGGCGCATTCTTCCAACTATGGGCTCCTGCTGCCGGTTCACCTCAAAGGAAATGGTTAAATGAATTCCAATCCTTTTTATTATGATCGATATCTGAATCACGAGGGATTCAATGAAGAGGAATATTAAAATCGAAGGACTACGTCAAATTCCTCTCGAACAGCAGGAAATTGAACTGGTCGAGAGAAAATGCATTGGTCACCCTGACAGTATCGCTGATGGTATTGCTGAATCAATCAGCCGTGCCCTTAGCAGGGCATACTTGGAAGAATGCGGTGCAATCCTGCATCACAACACTGACCAGGGGGAGATCGTCGCAGGCGAGTCTGTTCCCCGTTTTGGCGGGGGAAAAGTCATAAAACCCATCTATATTTTACTGGATGGGCGTGCCACGAAACATTTTGAGGGTATTGACATCGCGACTGATTCGATCGCCGTGGAAGCTGCCCGGAATTACCTCCGGGAGAACCTCACCAATTTAAACCTTGAACGTGACGTGATCGTCGACTGCAAACTCGGGACGGGTTCGACTGACCTACGCGATGTCTTCCGACCGTGCGACAACAAAGTGCCACGGGCGAACGACACCTCGTTCGGTGTGGGCCATGCGCCATTCTCCGAGACAGAAACAATCGTAATGGAGTCAAGCGACTATATCGATACTGTATTGAGGCCGGAACTCCCCGCGATAGGACAGGATATTAAAATTATGGGGCTCCGCGACGGTAATGACATAACGCTCACCGTTGCCTGTGCGATTGTTGACCGTTATTGTTCAGGTATGAAGGAATATATCGGATATAAAGAGATCCTGAAGGAGAGGCTGGAGAATCTCGCCAAAAAGCACACTGGCAGGAAGGTTTCTGTCCATATCAACACTGCGGATGATATCGACAACGGATCTATATTCTTAACGGTAACCGGTACTTCGGCAGAGATGGGTGATGATGGATCAGTCGGTCGCGGTAACCGCTGTAACGGGCTCATCACCCCGAACCGCCCGATGAGCATGGAGGCCACAAGCGGTAAGAACCCGATAAATCATATCGGTAAAATCTATAACCTCCTTTCGACCCAGCTGGCAAGGGACTGCGTGGCGAAGGTGGACGGTATAGAGGAGATTTATATACGGCTTCTCTCGCAGATTGGAATGCCGATTGACCTTCCACTTGTTGCGAGTGTCCAGGTATTGCCGAAGCCGGGTTACGAACTGGGTGCTATTACCCGTGATATTGATGCAATTGTGAATGACGGCCTGGCAGACGTTACCTGTGTGACCGGGAAAGTCATCAGCGGGGAGATCAGGACGTTCTGATCCTGCACTAAAAAGATGAGCAATACCACAATCATTGAAAGACCGCCTGCAGGGGATGACCTCCCCTATGTCGTACGACTTGCAATCCCCAATAAAGGCAGGATATCCATCCCAATCCTTGAGCTTATGGAGAAATCCGGCCTCCATCTTCTTGATGCAGGTGAAAGGCGCCTGATTTCACGTACTCCGGACCCGCATATCGAGGTGCTGTTCGCCCGGCCGATCGATATTCCGGAATATGTCGCGACAGGTGCTGCCGATATGGGGATTACCGGGCATGACATGGTGGCTGAACGGGGTGTCCAGGTAGATGAACTCCTTGACCTCCAGTTCGGCAGTGCGACGCTTGTCCTGGCGGTGCAGGAAGGCTCACCTGCACACTCCGTCAATGATCTCAGGGACGCAAAAATTGCGACAGAATTCCCTGGTATTGCACAATCTTTCTTTGCAGAAAAAAATATTCCGGTACACATTGTCCAGGTTGGCGGGGCCTGCGAGGCAACACCCTATCTTGGTATCGCGGATGCAATTATCGACCTTTCAAGTTCAGGGGACACACTAAGGTCGAACCGCCTGCGTATGATCTCTGAAGTAATGAAGACAAGCACGGTGGTGATTGCGAACCGTGATGCAAGGGCAGCAAAATCAGAGAAGGTCGAAGAGATCGTGCTGGCACTGGAAAGTGTGATCCGTGCCCGCGGGCAGTGCTACCTGATGATGAATGTCCGGCGTGCCTGTCTTCCGGATGTCAAGCGGGTCCTCCCCGGTTTGTCAGGGCCGACCGTGATGGAAGTTGCAGCCAGCGAAGACCTTGTGGCGGTGCATGCGGTGGTAAGCGAGGACAGGGTATACCGACTGATCAACCTGCTGAAACGGGCAGGGGCACGGGACATCCTTGTGATGTCGATTGAACGGATGATCCGCTGACCGGTATGATAGTTTTTCCTGCAGTTGACATCCTTGACGGGCGGTGTGTCCAGCTGGTCCAGGGCAGGCGGGAGACCGCCACGTTTTTTGGTGAGCCACGCACCTGTGCAATGAGGTGGCTCTCCGAGGGAGCTGATTCACTTCATGTAATCAACCTCGATGGGGCCTTTGGCAATGCCGCCAGGAACGTTGACCTCATCCGGGATCTTGTCAGCGAGACCGGGGTCACCATCCAGCTTGGCGGGGGGATCCGGACTGTCGGGGACGCTGAAGGCTGGCTGGAGGCCGGGGTTGAACGTGTAATCCTTGGCACCATGGCAATAAAAAACCCCGGGATTATCCGGACTCTTGCAGACAGGTTTGGCAGTAAACGGATAATGGCCGGTGTGGACGCCCGTGGAGGAGAGATTGCCATAGAAGGATGGCAGAAGACTGCAGGGGACTACCTTGTATGGGCAGAACGTTTTGAGTCCCTTGGTGCAGGGTCCCTCCTGTATACCAATGTCGATGTGGAAGGGCTTCAGGGAGGCGTGAATTTTCCACCCGTGAAAGCACTTCTCGACCGGGTACATATCCCCGTCACCGTTGCCGGGGGTGTCTCCAGCATAGATGATATTAATGGTCTCGCTCATATTGGAGTATATGGTGCGGTACTCGGGTCATCGCTCTATAGCGGCAGGATCCGGCTCCGCGATGCACTGGAGGCAGCACGATGAGGAGGACTGAACAGAAAAGGACCACGAAGGAGACAGATGTCCACGTGGTCTTTGATCCGGACGGGTTACAGGCCTGTTCGGTTGATACCGGTATACCATTTTTTGACCATATGCTCGCTGCACTTGGCAGGCACGGAAGAATCGGACTGACCGTTACCGCGGAGGGAGACCTCGAGGTTGACACCCATCATACAATCGAGGATATCGGCATCGTCCTTGGGGATGCCATACGATTATCAACCGGTGATGGACGCGGTATACGTCGTTTCGCCCATGCAATTGTGCCGATGGACGAGTCCCGTGCTACGGTTGTGCTCGATTGCGGGGGGCGGGGGTACCTGCTCTTTGAAGGGAAGTTCACAGGAAAGACTATCGGTGGTATAGATGCCGATATTTTCGAGCATTTCTTTTACAGCCTGTGCACCCGTGCCGGGATCACTGCACATGTCCAGTTTATCGGCCGGAATGACCACCATAAATGTGAAGCGATATTCAAGGCATTCGGAATTGCCCTTGGTGAAGCACTCTCGCACCGTGACCATGATGACCAGGTGCCCAGTACAAAAGGGACGTTCTGAATAACCGGGGAGAATACAAACGGGAACCTACACGTCCCCACGGATAAAATAAAATAGTTGCCACCTTGATCGGATGTAATCCCGGATGAACCGGATATTTTTCCAATTAGAGAAAGGGGGAATATTATGCTGACTTCGCAGCCAGCTCTACATCCTCTTCCTTGATCGTCTTACGTCCCGCGTGGAGCGCGAGCCTGTTTGCCTCTTTGGTCAGGTGTGCAATGTATGCCTCTGCCTTAGCAACAAGTGCAGCAGCTGCGTCGCTGCCCACTCTCTCTGCTCCATTTTTCTTTGCAATCCTTACAACTGCAGCAATAGGTAAATCTGCCATTGTATTACCTCAAACAAAAATGTATTAGCAAATATTTAAACGTTTCGGGATTCTTGTCCAATTATTTGCAGATTATGCTATCCGGGGCATCTTTGCAGGGAATGTCTCTATCCCATGGCATATTGTGAATATCCTGAAAATTAAGCCTGATTCTCTGACTATTACCCGGATAAAGGCCATAACAGCGATATTATAATTTAGAGAGAGAATCTGCAAGCATTATCGCATTGCGGTAATCTGGAGAAGCGCGCGAAGTATCCACAAAAATTCTGTCGATATTTACCACAGGTGCACCATGACCGTGACCGGCACCAAGGAAGGTGAGTGTCCGGAACATCAGGTTCCCTGTTATCCCATCCGGGGCAATTATTACTCCGGCTTCTGAAATTGCGTCTTCAACAAGGATTTCATAATGGGTTTCCCCGGTTAAACGTGCGACAAGCTCAGCGTCTGCCATACTCCGGTCGACCCTGTGGCTCCGGCCCACATCACCGAGCCTGCCTCCGGAAAGGATAGCCACCCGCGTGGAAAGGCCAAATTTTCGTGCAATTTCCCTGCCTTTTGTTACAAAGACCACCTTTTCCGCGACCGTCCAGCCCTCATCGACCCCTACCGGGGCAAGCAGGAATTTCTTTCCCCCCGCGGTCTCGAGGAGGGCAATTCGTTCAAGCTTATCAACACCGGCGGCCTTTTTCAGTGCGCTGAGTGTCGCATTTGCAGGCAGTGTACCCCGGATTGCTGCCCTGATAGTACCCTGCATAAGGTCAGTAACCAGGTCCTGTTCCGGACATGCTGAGGTATGAATGGTGAGAGCACCTGCTCCGGGACTTACGGCACCAGGTTTGCAATAAATGGTGACCTGATCGCTAATCCCCGAATTAATAATACTGGATATGACTTTCCTGGTATCTTCTCCGATCCCGATACCAATCATCTTCATACACAGTCACCAGGCCCGGTAAAGAGCCGCATGATGCCGTTTTTTGAAAAATCAAAGACGAGTGATTCCTGGTCATCATAGGTAATGATCAGGTCCTTGCTGGTATTTACCGCCCCTATCACCTTCGCAGTCATCCCTACCGTGGAAAACCGTGAGCATACTTCATCAGCATTTTTTTCGTTAACAGTCAGAATAAAGCCCATACCCGGGTACATCCGCACCCATTGTTCGAATGAGATGTCATTCTCCTCCAGGTCCGGATGTGGTATCTTTCCGAGATCGATTGTTGCACCCTTGTTGCTCACCTCAAGGAGCATGCCAAGGGTACCAATCACCCCCGGGTTGCTGATATCTTTACCTGCGGTAAGCAGGTGGTCCTGCCCGAGCTGTTCAAGGAGCTGGATCTGTGCCCTCACGTACGATGCAGATTTCATCGTCACCGAGTCCCAGTTAAGGAAACAGGAGGGGTGTACCCTGCCACTCAGGTCAATTGCGGCTACAACAAGGTCCCCGTCCTGTGCCGTGTGTGAGTAGATAACCGAATCAACCTCTGCCACTCCTATGATGGCCACGTCGATCACACTGTACGGGGTATCAGGGTGAAGGTGCCCCCCGACGATGGGAACACCGAACTGGGATGACGCATCATGCATCCCGTCAATCACCTTTTTCCTGATGGAATTGTCTGATATTGAAAACACATCGACCATGGCAACAGGTTTCCCACCCATCGCAGCGATATCATGGATATTAACAAGAACTGAGCAGTAACCGGCCCAGTAAGGGTCGGCCTCCATCAGCTTGCTCCATATCCCGTCTGCTGCGAGGAGAAGTGCTTCATTCCCATGTCTGATGACTGCTGCGTCCTCGCCAAACGAGGCCATTACGTCAGGGGTGTCGATCCGGATCGCCTTGACCATCTCACCGATGGCGTGCTTCCGTTTCACTCCTTCATAGTCCCTGACGACACTTGCGATCTTTTCTGTGGAGCAATAAAATACCACGGTACCACCATCAACCCGGAAATGTAGTATTGTTATTTCGATGTCATCAGACATAATTTATTTGATATACCGTCGAAGTTTCTCCATGGACTGGACAGAGAAATACCGGCCTGCACATCTTGCTGATATTGTAGGGAACGGTACCGCTGTCCGCCAGATGCTCGACTGGGCAAGGGGATGGAAACGCGGCACGAAACCGCTCATACTTTACGGGAAACCTGGTATCGGCAAGACTTCTGCTGCCTATGCCCTGGCAAATGATATGCAGTGGGAGGCAATGGAGCTCAATGCAAGCGACCAGAGGACAAAAGCCGTCATCGAACGTGTTGCAGGTGCAGGCAGTACATCCGGCAGTCTTACCGGGGCTTTGAGGAGGCTGGTTGTCCTTGATGAGGCGGACAACCTGCAGGGCACCGCCGACAAGGGTGGATCAAAGGCAATCCTTGATATTATCCGGGACGCACGCCAGCCCATAATACTGATTGCAAATGACCTGTACGGGCTTACCCCAGATATTCGTGCCGCGTGTGATCCCGTCCAGTTCAAGGCCCTTCCCGCACGGTCCCTTGCCCCTCACCTGAAATATATCTGTTCCGTGGAGAAGGTGCAGTGCAATGACCATACCTTAAAGGATATTGCCGAGAACTCCGCGGGTGACATGAGGGCGGCCGTCACAATGCTGTATGCCGCAGCCATCGGAAAAGAGAGGATCGACGAGCCTGATATCAGGACATCGATGAAAGATGGGCGTGCGAGCATATTCCAGCTTATCCCGGCGGTATTCGGCAGGAGCGCGGGTGATGACCTGATCCGGATGTCGTATGAGATCGATGATACGCCGGATGTCATCGAGCAGTGGATTGAGGCAAACCTTGGCACTCTCAAGGGCCCGGAAGAGGCAGCACTTGCCTACCGTTACCTCTCGCGGGCTGACGAATATATCGGCTATACGTACCGCCAGCAATATTACACGCTCTGGCGTTATGCCACGGTAACCATGCTGTTAGGGACTAATATCGCATCAGGGGGCCATGGGATCCATGAAAGGATATCATCACCACGCCGGTGGCAGAGGATGGCATCCTCAAGGCGCCAGAAAGGTATACGTACCGCACTGCTCGGCAAGTGTGGCGGGCTCATGCACATGCCCCAGCAGACCGTCCGGGACGGGTACCTGAACCTTCTTACGATTCTTGCCGAAAAGGACCCGCTTACTTTTGCAAGGAAGCTTGACCTTGATGCAGACCAGCTGGCACTTCTTATCCATGACCGTGTTAAGGCAACCGCCATAGCAAAACAGATCGCAGGTGAAAAGAGGGAAGAAGACAAAAACGAGAAGATAAAGGCGCAAAAAAAACCGGCAGCAGAACAGAAAAAAAACAAGCCACCCATTGAGGGACCTGCCGAAGTAACAACCCGGGCGATGGAACCAGTCCAGCCAGCTGAACCGGGACCGTCCCCGCCTGCACAGGAGGAGAAACAACCGAAGGGTGGAGGGCGACAGTCAACCCTTTTCTGAACCGGTATGCCGCTTGTAATACCGGTGAAGAATTACCCCGCAGTCTATTAATTCCCCGCCATCACCGTAACACTCAAAGCCGAGTTGGTACACGAGGAGGTCACAGTTGAGTCTTCGTGCCAGTTCCTTCATTGGCGGTACCATTTCTTCAGCCGGCCGGACTGAAAAAAGGAGATCAGCCCCGCGATATTGTCCAATATCCGGGGAAAATATATCGTCACGGGTGAAATGGATCCCATCGGGAGGCACCTGCGGTTTTATGTCGGTACAACGGCAGTGGATTCCCGCTGATGCGATACATTCCGCCGCGGTGAAATTGTGTCCGACTCCGATTTCTATCGGGTTGTTGTAGTGCTCTGCGATATAGCTGCCAATACAATGCTCAATACGTTTATACCCGTCCATTCCAGTATAGTATTGGAATGGATGTCCATATTTTTTGGGATCATGGTGCGCCGGAAGGGCTGGCCGGACCGGCCGGCCGATTAATAGCAGCGATCACTGGCACCAGGGTGAAAATCTGCGAGAGTCCCTTAGTCCTTAACGGGTATATCGGGCAGAGAAGGCAGGTTGATGCCGGGGTAGTGCTCGACGGTATCGGGACCTTTATTCACCGTCAGGGTATCCCGGGGCCGGTCCTCCTCGTGATCGGGCAGGACCTCTTTGCAACAGGGCTCGACTTCGTGTTCGGGCTCGCCCGTCCACAAACACGGGCATCTGTTATTTCGGGTGTACGCCTCAGCAATGAATATTATGGGCGCCTGACAAACGATGAAGACCTCGTTGAACGCCTTGCAAAAGAAGGCTCTCATGAATTGGGGCATATTTACGGGCTCTCTCATTGCGACAACCATGAATGTATTATGTTTAACCCCCACACACTCGATGAACTGGACGGGAAAAAGAAAGGGTTCTGCCCGGTATGTTCTGTTGCATTAGAGAAGGGAAAATCTGAAATGCTCATTTGTTGACCTGTTTTATTCGGTCAACCTGCAATAATGGGTCTTATTGGTTGTACAATCATAACATTATCCTAAAAAAAAAGAAAAAAATAACGGAATCTACCGAAAAATAGCAAGACAAAACTAATTTTTTTTCAGATTGGAAATAAAGGCTTTGTTGAAATGCTCTTAAATCTGTCTTGTAGATTCGGGTATTTCAAAATTTAATCACGCTCCCGGGGCTCTGCCCCGCCGCTTTGGCGACCCCGGCTGGGATAGAGACCCAAGTCTTGGAACATCTGGAATAGTTAAAAATTGATTGAAACCCTGCCCAAGAATATCTTAATGGGGGTGGGACAGGGCGGGGTGAAACCCCCTCCGGTCTGAGCACTCCTGTTATTTTTTTTCTGCGCAGGATTTCTTCAGATTGGAAAAAATGGGAATTATTCCCATATTCAGATGCTTATCCAGAATACGCCGGAGACCAGGGGGAACCTGCTGGTCACAGTCTTATTGGGTATAAATGATTTCAGCTCCGGTAATGGGGCACTGGAATAGATGGTCTCTGAAATTATTTTACTGTTGTCAGCTGTTGTGGTGGCAACCTGTGAAAATGATGGTATTACAGGGCTTTTTACCGGTATACCCGGGGTATTGGTTGTGAACTGTCTGCCGGTATCCGTTGAAGCGCCGCTCATGTAATCCCGAGTGCCTGTCATTTCCAAAGTTTGTGGAATAATTGCTTTAGGTGTACCGGATTTAATAAACCTTGACACTCCGCTGGAAGCGACGCTGGATACCGGGGTTGCCACCGTTACGGTGTATTCGTAGCGTTCACCGAACGGTGCATGAACGGTAGCCCCGCTCTGACTTGTCACCGTATACATCATGACAAACGACAGGTTGTAGGTACCGTTCTTCATCGGGCATGGGACATTAATGGTGAACGGGAAGGTGTAACTTGAACCCGGCTTAACGACAACACCTTCAGGCAACCAGTATTTTGGTGGCTCGAACGTGAACCCGTCTGCTGAAGAGGGCGAGAGGAAGACCCCGTTCGTTGAAGTCCAGTTAACGGTCCCTGTGTTCATTACCTGGACATGTACCAGGTATGAGTGGCAGGACATCATGGTCTTGGGGATGTCATTTTTGATGAACTTCGAATCGTACGGTAACCCGGGGCCGTTAAGGGGTAAGGGGTTCGGTACTGGTCCATTAACAACACCACCGGAGGGTTTCGGTTTTCCACCGAGTGGGTAGTAGTCGCTGTTATTGCCATCTATTACATACGCGTGGTCAACGATACCGTCACCACGGTCGTAAAGGGCGGTTTGTGAGAACCCTGTTCCATTCGGGTCAGCCCAGTAATTTCCTCCAAGCATCGGTCCGTGGTTAATGTTGCCGCCAGCGGGAGCCGGGATCGGTGTTGGCAGGTTCCAGATGTTCCTGCTTACGCCATCTGTCTGGACATTTTGGTTGTTGTTGAAGTAATTGTTGTAGACCGTGTTGTTGTTCGCGTTGCTGATGGAGATCCCACTGACGTTGTTGAACTGAATGAAGTTGCTGAATATCATATTCTGGTCTGATCCAGTGATATTCACCCCGGACTGTCCGTTGTTGTTAATATTGTTATTGCTGATGGTATTCCCGCTGCTTGGATCGAGGAAGAGTCCGTTCTGGTCGTTGAACGTAATGGTGTTACCGGATATGGTGTTGTTCGTCGAATTGATTATCGAAACACCGTTTCCATGGTTCTGGTTAATGAAATTACCGGTTGTGATATTGTTATCCTGTGAATTATTTGTTACATTGAACCCGTCTCTGCCGTTGGTCGTGACGGTATTACCACGGAAGTCGTTGCTGTAGGTGTCATTTAAGTAGAACCCGTCGAAGAGGTTGTTGCTGGCGACATTACTGGTGAACAGGTTGTCAAACGTAGTTCCGGATCCGTGCAGCCTGAAACCATTTTCTCCATTATTGGAAGCGTTGTTGCCGGTGAATGTGTTGGAGGATGCCAGGTCAAGGTTGAACCCGTTCATATCGTTGTTCTGGGCATTGTTGCTCACGAAATTGTTGTTATTTGCCCCTTCAGTGAGCATGAAACCGTTCACGTCATTGTTCCGGGCATTGTTGTTCAGGAAATCGTTGTTACTCGCACTTCCGTTAATCATGAACCCGTTCCAGGTGTTGTTGTATGCATTGTTACCAGTAAAGGTATTATGCTGAGCCTGGCTTCCCTGGACCACGAAACCGTCATTCGTGTTTAAACTAGCGTTATTCCCTGTCACCGTGTTGTTGTTGGATTCCTCGATATAGATACCGATCAGGTTCTGCTGGGCGTTGTTGTTGGTCGCCAGCGTGTTCAAGTCAGAGCCATTGAGGTGGATACCATGGTAGGTATTGTTGATCGCGGTGTTCTGGTTAAGGGTGTTGTGATCTGAACCCGCGATATAGAACCCGTCAAAGAGGTTATTTGATCCCGTGTT
>Ga0209048_10002497_pt1 | contig 18242 bp, 41 predicted proteins | sample FrelakmetCRP12CR_FD_187146 | JGI IMG/M metagenome (GOLD analysis project Ga0209048, IMG submission 187146) | Freshwater lake sediment microbial communities from the University of Notre Dame, USA, for methane emissions studies - CRP12 CR (SPAdes)... | ecosystem: Environmental > Aquatic >... | reverse complement strand
CAAGAAGGCGCTGGCTGAGAAAGGCATAGTTGAGCGCGAGTGCGTCACTTCACTGTTCATCTATGTGACTAGGATAAAGTGATAGCTATGAGGTTATCAATTAGGATAGGGAAGAGGAAGCTCAATGCAGAAGTGACTCTCAGCACCATGCCTTACATTCCAGTGGCAGGCATAAGCAGCAGGTGCAAGGACAGAATGCATGTGCTGTTCCTTGAGTATGATGGCATAGTCAGGTGGTTGGTGGAAGATGAGCTTGAATGGTTGTGCCAGCGCTTCAATCTCACGCCTTTCTACCTGTTCAGGAGCAGCGGGTACAATATGTCGTGGAACAACGATATAGAGTACGGCAATTATCATGCCATCTGCCTTACCAAGCTGGCGCCAGCAGACATAATGGAGATACAAAGGCATACGCACATAGACCATAGATATACCCATAACTTCAATGTGAACCTGTACAGGGGCAATGTTCTTCGCATGAGCGACAAGGGAGAAAAGGGTAAGCCTGTTTTCCTAGCTTGCATAGGCCCGCTGAAAGAAAGAAGAGCTATAGGTAAGGTCAAATCAAAGGAGTTCCTTTGCACGGTGAACAGGGAAATTAGCACAGCACACATGGAGCTCCTTGAGGGGCAATATAAGTCTCTTACGAGAATACATTACAGAAGGGAAGACGGCTGTCATGAGCCCGTCCTAGTCACTTACTTGACTGCGCATAAATGAGTGCAAGCATTTAAAGGCATCCCTAGCTTTGAGCTAGGCTTAAAAAACCTAATGCTAACTATAAGATAGGGGTGGTTAGAATGGAAGAAATAGGGTCAAAAGAGTTTGTGAGGCTAAGCAAGGCAAGGAGGCTAGCCTTTTCGTTCAAGAAAGAAGGTACAGTCGTTGAGCACATCAGCGGTAGGGCATTGAAGTATCTAGCAGATATGGTAGATGACCTGATGCGTGATGTGCTTGAGGAAGCCATGAAAGGGAATTACTATACAATGGCTGAGATAGACATAAAGCGCGGCTTTGATAAGTGGTTGAGGAAGAAGGCAAGGGAAGCGGATATAACAAAATAAATAAATAAAAGTATAGAAGTTTGAAAGTCTGTTCGATTGAAGGCGGCTCCTGCCGCCTTCCTTCTAACTGTGAGGGGGGGGATTGGCATAGACCAGATGACATTCGCGGATTTCGATGCGCTGTCCGAGAGGATAGAGTTCTACGGCTTCGATTCAACCAGGCAGAGGTCTGTGGAAGATTTCCTGAGGAGAGGCAAGCCGATAACCGCAGGCAAGCGAAACTTGGCCAAGGTCATCGTGCTTAGGAAGTATGAGATTGTGGAGCGCAAGAGGGTGTCCAGAAGGATAAAGTGGTACAGGAAGGTCGTGAACATGATATTCGAGGAGAAGAAGAGACACCCGCAGATTAAAGACAAGATTCATAGGAGAAGGAAGAAGCGATAGGGCAGTCCGATTGAAGTCGGCTTCAGCCGACTTCTGTCCAGGTAGTGCAGTTGTAGTATGTGACAGTGAGGTTGACGCATGTGCCCCATGCGTCTGGATAGAAAGTGACCTTGGGTGTGACATTGAATGCGGAGAAGTTGCTGTCGCCTGTGACATCGACCATGTTGCCTTGCGAATCGACTTTGTACTGGTGTCCAGCGCTCACATTGAGCTGCTGCAGCCTGCATGTGAGGTTGCCCACACTTGGGCCTAAGAACCAGATGCAGTTCGTGCTCACCTGGTAGATGAGAACGAGCATCAGCACATTGAGCATGATGTCGAGTATAAGTCTCGCTTTGTCAGCCCTTGATTTCCTCATCACCCTATCGAGAAGGTTCAGTCCCATGTGCACAACTCCATAATCCTGGCGGGATGGCGTAATACCTTATCAGAAGTCCCCTGAACTTGTTCGGCACTTCTTCAGGCTTTATCATCCCGTTTTTTAATAATTTATAGTACATCCTGAGCTGGCGCTTGTTGTATTGGAATGAGCCTGGCTTGATGTTATGCTTTTCGTGGTCTCCCATGATTGCCTCTTGAATTGATTATAGCTCTGCATTGGCTGCATTTGAATTCATGCTTGACGCTTATCTTTCCCCAATGCTTAGTCCAGCCTCCACACCTGTGGCATTTCATGTCCATATCAGCTCCAGCTTAGGTCTTTCACTTCTTCATTGGTTGAGTACATCCTGAACACTGGCGCAGTCTTGAACCTGTACATCCTTATCAGCTGTCCTGTCGTTGATTGATGGACGCGCAATCTGCATTCAGTCTCATTCGCGTTCAGCTGCGGTATCGCTATGAAATCAGTTATATTGCGCACCCGCTTGTCTATCTGGGAGAAATGCTGGGCTGTGAAGCCGATGTTGATTCCCCTTTTCCTTGACTTGAGCAGTATCGCGTTCACTGTCTGGTTGCGCTTGCTGCTTGATAGTCTCGAATCCAGCCATGACCATAGCTCATCAGCGGCGAAGAACCCTTCTTCCATGCCGTCTATCTGCTCAAGCGTCTCGATGAATGTATGTACAAATGCAAGGGTGTAGTTTGCATAGATTTTCTGCCCCTTGTTGAAGTTGCGCCATGCAAGGTATGTGAGCGCCAGGGTTTTGCCCGAGCCTAGCTCCCCGACAAAAGCTATCAGAACCATAATATCACATCCACCTATATCATCTATCAGCTATATCGTTTTAGGGTTTGAAGACCTTTTCTGAAAAGGGATTCAAATCTTTTTTATCTTTGCGCCAGGGTCTGCCTGCTTTATCGTCTTCTTCAGCTGCCTCAGAATCATCATGTCGAAAATCCTGTTCTGGATAGGCAGACCGAACTCTATCTCGAATGTGCTCGGGCTTGTCCTTTTGTGCGCCAGGGTCGCCAGCCCCCTGCTCTTGTCATGCACTTCAACAGCTGCCTGCACAAGCTTCTCATCAAGTATGTCGGCTGCATCATGCCTTGACATCTCCAGCTCAATCTTCATGCTTATCATCTCCTATTTTGACACTATCGTGATTGTTATTGACTTGTCGAAGCATCCGCATGCGAACATATAGACGCCTGCTTCCTTGATGCTGAACTTGTATATTGACCAGTCTATAGTCCTTTCCAGAGGCGTATGGCACTTCGGGCATATCATCACCAGCTTGTTATCCTTGCTCATCATCATCACTGTTCAATTTCCAGCGCCAGTCCTGGCTTCGTGTTGGTGTACGCCTTTTCAGCCTCTATGTATATCACATGAGAATCATCCATATAAGCAATGCCAGTGAGCGCATCCATCACGAGCCTTACAAGCTTGTCCAAGTCTGGCTTTACCTTATGCGGCTCGCCTGCATACTTTTCTTTGATGGTTTCTTCATCACGACTGAAATGCTTTTTTGGTCTTGGCATGTAAAAGGTCATGTACAGTTCAACAGGCTTGCTCAATGACGGGCCTTCTGGGAAATGAGAGGCAGCTGTGACCTTTATGGATGCAGCCCAGGCATCCTGTTCCTTGTCATTGGCCCTCACTATTATTGGCTTGCCTGTGTACTTGTTGACAAATGCCTTCATGCTCCCTTTTGCTATCGGGATTCCCTGAATGAACATCTTGGTCATGCTTTGTCACCATTACCTTATCTCAAAAGAGGCTTTGCATTGTATTAGCAGGCAAAGCCTCTTTGTCGTTGATTGATTCACAGTGCGCATAGCAATCAACGCCAACCTGAAAACATCTTCCTTATCTTGAGCGCAGATTCGTCTTCCCTTCTTGTCGCCTTCGCCACGCTCATCAGCTCTTCCCTTCCCTTTCTCTTCAATGATACCCTCAGTTCAAGCATCGAATTGAGGAACGATGTGAGCATCTTGTTCTCTGTCTTTTCGGCGACTGAGTACAGCGATGCGAATGATGCTGCTTCATAGTCTGCAAGCTCCGAGAGCTGCTTCTTGTTCTCGGCTTTCGCAAGTATGAGCGCTATCTTCGCAAGCGCCTCGTCCTGCGTCACTATCTCGTCAGTGCCGCCTGTCTCTATGTCCTGGTATTCAGGCGGCATTTCAGTCTTGGCTTTCGGCTTGGTCACATTCATCATTCCCTATATGCTCTATTAACTCTATGAGGAAGGCGGCTGATGCCGCCTTCACGCTGGCTTTTTTCTTTGGGCTAGCATCATTTCAATGTTCCTGACCCTTTTCTCGAGATGCACATGCCTTATCGCCATGTCTTCAAGCAGCCTGATTATCGCCTGCTGCCTCGCATTCATCCTGCGCACTGCCATTTCGATATCTTGCATATTTGCTCATCATACAGGTATAATCCTGGTCAGGAACATGACCGCAGCTATCAGCCCGCCTATGGCTGCGCCTATCAGTATCCACATTATCATGTCGCCCCTCTTCGCTGTCGGCACTCGCAGTATGTTGTCCAGCGCCTTCAGCTCCAGAAGATTGGTGACATTCTCCGATGAGTACTGCAGCTTGCCCTGCAAAGGCATCTGCAGCGGATAAGGCGAGCTGTGCTTCAGTATGTAGAGCGGGATGACCTTCTTCCTCAGGAAGCCGCCTGTGTAGAAGAAGTAAGGCTCTGACCTGTCGACCTGGAATGACTTCTTCTTTATCCTTATCATGCCGCTTTCGAGCTTTGCGCCTCTCAGCTGCACAACCTTGTCCGAAATCCAATAGAGACAACTGACTTTCATCCAATATCACATCCTCTTTCTATCATTTATAGTATCGCCTTCCTTTTGAACTCTTCAGGCGTGCTGGTAAGGCCTGCCAGCGTGCGCGCCAGTATATTGCCTTTAATGGTCAGGGCATATATGTTATCAAGATAGAACATACCGTTCTCTTTCCTTTCAAACGCCCTCTTTGATTTTATCAGGTCGTTCTTCTTCAGGTAGCTTATGTTCCTGTAGAATGCGGCTGATTTGTATGAGTGCTGCTTCTTCTTTGTGTTCCTTCCGATAAGCACTTCCATGAGAAACAACTGATGGTTTTTTGATAGCATAATAATTTTCATCCAATTGCACAGTACCTTACTATATGTATTTCATAAGTTATTTATAAAGGTTAACTTGACAGGTTACTATATTTTGGAAGTTAATACTAGTTTATTAATCACTTAAGGGATATGCATTACTGTAGCATGCTGCGGTTAGACCCGCTGCATGCTTTCAAAATAAGGGAATGGTGATGAAATGGCTAAGCACTCGTATTCAATGGACGCGCTTATTGGGCGGTTCATCGTAATCCTTGTCGGTGTTGTGCTGACACCCATAATCTACACGCAGGCAGTATCAGCCAATGTCGCAGGGACAACAGCAGTGATAATAGCACTCGTGCCAGCGTTCTTCGCGCTTGTCGTGCTTATATCCACAGTGAAGGGACTTTATTAAGCAGCAGAAGCAGGCAGTTCTCTTTGGAAGGGTCTGGAAGAGCTCCCTATCGCTCTTTCCAGCCCTTCCCCTTATTTTTATTTATATTTCACTTATGCCAAGTAATATGCAGCATCTAAGGTGAGAATGTGAAAGACTATGTAGCATTGCCTATAGCATTCATACTGGCAGCGATTTTCTTTGTTATCATGCGGGCATTCGCAGCCACTTACGCATGGGCTGATACGCTGATTAACTGGCAGATATTCGGCTGCGCCGAGCTGCTGGTCGTGATGGCTGGTCTGGCGATGACCTTGAAAGGAAGGAGGTAGCATTTATTAATCACTTAATGCTTAGGAGAATCGTATGAAAAAGCTGGCTTTCTTGTTGGGCTTAAGCTTGATGCTCATTCTAATCGGACAAGCGAATGCATACACGCAAGGCCTTTATTATTACAACACCACGACAGCGGCAGACTTCAATTATACCGCATATCTGAATGTGACAAGCGATTTGGAATCATGCTATACAACTGTCGATGTCTATGCTGATATAACAGGAACAACTGGGACTTTCATCAATTTTTATATATATGAAGGGGCTGCGCAGCTCGGCTCGACCATCCAGATGACAAGCTCGAATGTGTCATGCGCCCATGTGGCGACCAGGACAGCAAGCAGCAGCGACACGAATATAACAACAAGATTCCTGAACATAGGCACTCCTGCAGAAGTGACAGCATATACCGAGATAAGGACTGCATGCGGATTGGTGACAAACGCGACCATATTGCTTACGACTGCTGGCGGGCTTTTGCCGACCCCATACAAGACCGATAATGGATACCTTCAGCATTTCCCATTCAATTATAGCCTATATAGCAATGCAACGCTTATGCAGGGGGTTATTGATGCGTGGCATAATTTGACGCCTTCCCATTGCTCAAGAACAAACAAGGAAGTCCCGACAGGCTATGTTACACTGTTGAATACAACGCTCCAATATTTTTTTGTGCCATTCAATTCTGGTGTGGGGACAATAAACATAACTGGGGCTGTCCACTCAAGCGGATTCAGCGTGGCAAATATAGGATTACTGATTCCTAGTACTGGTGATGTGAACATATTGTATTATACATCCTCGAATTATTTTGAGAAGCTGAATTATGCAGTCCAGCCAGCAACGGATTATGTATTGTGGATAAGCTATGCTCAATCCATATTCACCCCAACGCAATTAATACCGCCGAACATAAACATAACATTGACCGATTATGAGGCGAATTACAACTGCACAGCGTGGAGTGCTTGCGACAAGATTTCACACCAGCAGGCAAGGACTTGCACCGACTTGGGCGGCTTGGCGCCAGACCGAATCCAGACAAGGAGCTGCATGCTTGTCAACCAGACTGCAGTGCTGGGATTCGAGAACTATTATGCAGCCGCTGACAGGCAGGTGTGCGTCCCAGGCTATCTATGCCTTGGGAAGACATTGCTGAACATAAGCCCCACATACTTCCCCGACAACCCAAGGTGGTCAATAGCGCCAGACAACATACTGTATTATTTGGCTTCAATAACCAGCGAAGAATCCACGCTAGGTTCAAGGTCGCTCAAGATGTGGTATATCCCGCCATCCCACCAGGGAGACCAAGCGCAGCAAGCTGTAGTGGGGAATGTCACGACAGTGGTATGCAATGATTCGCTGGAAGGGGTGTTCCCGCAGTCATTTTTGGTATTGAACACGACATTCGCAGCCTCGCTTGATTTCACCTTCCCTGCTGGCACCACAGAGCTTAAGTTCGATGTCAAGAGATGCGATAAGAATGCTGTGCAATACAACAACATCTGCGGGCATCGCTGCTATTCGCAGAACTGTTCTGTTGCTCCTTCAGGGGATTTTGTCGCAGCTCTTTATGACCAGGTTGAAAAAAAGAACCTGTTTGAATACACAAAGGAAGCATCATCGAACTGGACTACTTACACTGCATTCGTGGGCAATGCAGTTGAGGACAGGAACTACACCCTTATATTTTCAGTCCTGCCTATCCCCTGGAGTTCGGTGTTCGGGTACGGCAACTGCGTATATTTCGACAATGTGAGGCTCGTCAACACAGCGACATCAATATATGACCAATGGGCAGATGCAATATACAATTCGACCTGGGCTGACCTGACAGATGATGAGAAGCAGCAGGTTCTCCTTATATATTGCGTTGACGGGTGCCGAGGAAACGACTTTTACCAGAGCACAATCCAAGACCTGACATGCATAGAAACAGTCACGCTTAATGATTCCACATGCGTTGCGCAAGCCAAGCAGCAGCAGTATGGCAACCAGTCGATATTCCAGCCCATAAACTCAATCGCCAACACAGTGGTGAATGAGACCACAAGAGAGACGCTTGCGCAGTCATGGCAGGCTTCAGGATTTGGGTTCGCCCTTGTGTTCATCACGCCCATATTCTGGATAATGCTTCTGATTGCTGTCGTGATGGTGCTTGCAGCCTATGCGACAAAGCACATGGAGATAGGAGTAGGCGCAGGGCTGGTCATACTCATCGCATTCACCTTCGCGTTGCCTGAACTTATCATAATAACCATACTGCTGATAGTGATAGTAGCTTACATTGTTGGAAGGACAGTCGTGAAGACAGTATCAGGAGGCGGATAGCATGGCTGGCGGCGGTGGTGGGCTGTCTGTATATAACATGCTGCTGTTCTATTCAGTGCTTTTCTTCCTTATAGTATATCTGTCGGCGCTTGCAGGCGTATCAATAATATCCAGCAGCAACCCTGCGAACCTTACGCCTCCGACTAATTTCATCGACCCTTTCCAGGTGATAAGCTTTTACATTGCGCTGGCCAGCACTAATTCGACATACGCATTGATTACGATAGTGCTCATTGCGCCGTTCGCAATCGCCTTCATTTACGCGATAATGCAGCTGATAAGGGGAACAGGATGATGCGCAATATTCTGCTATGCATGGCTTTGGCGGTTGTGATAGCCATTGGAATGCCTTCTGCAATGGCCGCAACTTATACATGCGGTTCATGCGATGACTGCAACACTGCCATAGCTTCGGCTTTCCCTGGCGATATCATCCAGCTGAACGCTTCACTGTACAGCGATGTCTCTGGCTGCATCCTTGACAATTCTATAAATGATATAGCGATAGACTGCAACGGATACACTATCACAAGCTCCATAATAACTTTCGGTGCAATAAACATCCAGACAGCATCTAATGTCACGGTGTCAAATTGCAGCTGGATTGCTGGCTGGGACACTGGCGTCTACCTGTATGCATCTGATAACAACACTATTGAGAACTGCACCTTCTATGGTAATGCTAATGGTTTCCACACTTATGGCGGGAATTACAATGTCATGAGGAACAATAACATATCATTCGAGAGCGCTGGCTTCCTGATAGAGTCTGCCAACCAGATTGCCGAGAACAATACGATTGCAGACAATAACTATGGCATCGCATTCTACAGCGGCAGCGGCAACATCTTCAGGGATAACATCATTGCAAGGAATGCCGTCACTGGTACTTACATAATCAGCGGGGGGAACTATTATTACAACAACCTTTTCAACAACACTGTCAATGTCATAGACTTCACATCAGGTTCTGAGATATGGAACATAGGGAGGACAGTCGCAGGCATCAACATAGTCGGCGGGCCGAACAAAGGCGGGAACTATTGGGGATACCCGAACGGCACATGTTTCTCCGACACCTGTGTTGATGCAAGCCACACAGGCATTTGCGATGCGCCTTACTATCTAGACGGCACGAACATTGACTATCTTCCGCTGTCTTTGCCAGGCGCTGGCCCAAGCCCGCCGACAAGCCCAGGCGCGGCATGCATATCAAACATCAGCCTGAGGTCATTCTATAATGAGCAATCCATGGTCATAAATGACACTGGCAATTATTCCGTCAGCATCACTGGATACAAGGACAGCGCCTGCCAGTGGGGATGCGACAATTCAACTGCTCCAGCATCATGCAGAATCAGCCCATTGGAAGGTTCTCTGTACTTCTTTGCGTTCATAGCCGCGATATTGGTTGTGGCTGGGGTGCTGTACACAAGGAAGAGATAGAAGTCGGTTATGAAAGAGTTAATAAATCACTTAAAACAAGCAATTATTAAGGAAATATTATTATGAAAAGGAATCCAATGCAGGCGATGTGGAAGAAGGAAGTCCTTAAGACCACCAAGGACATCTACTGGCACATAGGGATAAAGCCGCACTGGGTGACGATATACAAGACGCACTCAAGTGCATTGGCTTTCGCATACACCAGGCCGTATGTCGCCACTTTCATGCCTGTGCGAGTGGTGAAGTATGCGCATGAATATCATGTGCAGCTGTACGACCAGAAGAACCCAGTTGTTACGCACACCTTCTATCCAGAGGATGTGCATAAGCACAGGAAGCTAAGGAGCAGGCTCAGGGAGCTGGAGTTCTGATGATATGAAAAGGAGAATGACAAAAGAAGAGGAGATGAAGGATAAAGCAGAAGACATAATATGGAAGATAGACAATGGCTTTCCAGTTGACAGGTTTGACCTTGATTTTTCCAGATTCTATCCAAGAAAGAAACTCAGGAAGGTGATGAGATGAAGAAGAAGATAAGCAGTTATCATCCGTGCGCAAGGTGCAAGCACAGGCACACATGCAGGCATCTGGTGTCATGCCCGAAGCTGCATCGTCATGTGAAGCATCATGCCAAGCGTGTCAAGCTGCACAAGCTCATGAGATAAAATATTGATGGAAGGAGAAGAGGTGATATTATATGCCAGGAAGGAGACATATACATAGCGCCAAGTTCAGGCGCTGCGTCAGGGAAGTGAAGGCGAAGCAGGTCAGCTGCATAGGCTGCCCGCACTATAACCCTTATGCAGTGTGCGAAGCAAGCATAGGATACAAGGGCAGCATAGCGCCTGCATCAAGGAGAAGGCTGAAGAGGGCTATGAAGTGATGATGATGAAGAAGCTTGCACTACTCCGAAAGAGCGTGTTTGAAAACACGCTCAAACTGGCAGTGATAGGAGCATTGGCTTTCCTGATTCTTGCAGGCACAGCAAGTGCAACGACACGCACTTGTAACTCATGTGCCAGTTGCACAGCCAATATATCCGCTTCATCTGCTGGAGATACTGTTCTATTGACAAGCAATTTCACTTCTGATGTGGTGTTTGATGTATGCATTGGTTTTAGTGGCAACGGAGGTAATATTACTTTTGACTGTCAGGGATATTGGATAGTAGATGGAGGTATGACTCTTCTTGGCATATACTCACCTAAAGATAACACAATAATCAAAAATTGCAATGTTCGGGATTTTCAGACTATTGGGCAACCCATTGTTGTTAGTGGTAACAACATCAGCGTTGACAACATATATACAGCGGATAATGGAGCAAGTGGTTCTGGTATTTTTATTGGGGGGTCAACTAATTCCACCTTCAATAATATAAGGTCAACTAATAATAATATTGGGATTGACTTAGGTTCTGGCAATTTAGTATCAGGCAATAATATTACAAATTCGAGATTCTGGGGAAACACTTATGGAATCGAGATAGGTTATGCGACAGACAACAACAATCTTTTCTATAACAATCTTTTGAATAACACAGTCAATTATCATAATTCAACAGCAATCACAGGAACTAATTATTGGAATACAACAATGAAAGCAGGAACAAACATTATAGGAGGAGGGGCAATAGGTGGAAACTACTGGGCTTACCCAAATGGGACAGGATATTCACAGACTTGCACAAACGCTAATAATGACAGCTTTTGTGACACTCCTTATGACTTGGGAGGCGGAAACATTGACTATCTCCCGCTTACATTGAACCAGCCACCAAAGAATTATACATGTAATTCATGTGCCAGTTGCACAGCCAATATATCCGCTTCATCTGCTGGTGATACTGTTCTATTGACAACTAACATAACTTCTCCTGATACATCACCTTGCATATCATTTGATAAGACTGGCATCACTTTTGATTGTAAAGGACATTGGATAGTAGATGATTCTGGAACGAGTCTTTTTGGAATAGATTTAGAGGGGAGTATCAATTCAAACACGACAGTAAAAAATTGCAATGTTAGGAATTTCTACATGGTTGGATATGGCATTGTTATTGACAACTCGAACAATATCAAATTTGATAACATATATATTGCACAAGAATCAAATTATGGAATTACTGTAACATCAAGTAATTCCATTTTCAATAACATAAGAGCAACTAATAATGGTGTTGGCATCGTATTTGGTGACACATCCTCCAACAATATCATTTCAAATTCTACAATTTGGAACAATAATATCGGTATTCAATTAGAGGGATTGAATAGCAACAATCTTTTCTATAACAATCTGTTGAACAACACGATAAATTTTGACAATAATACAGCGACAGGAACTAATTACTGGAATACCACGAAAACCAATGGAACAAACATAGTCGGCAGAAGCCAGATAGGAGGCAATTACTGGGCTTATCCCAACGGAACTGGTTATTCACAGACCTGCACGAATGCGAATAATGATTCATTTTGTGACAATCCATATACAATCGCTTCGGCTGATTATCTCCCGCTTACACTCAACCAGCCATCAGCATCAAGCCTCAACATCACATTCGTTTCTCCGACCCCTGACAACGGGACAACGATAAATTCCACTTCATTCACAGCGAATGTGTCTTCAAACGGGACAGTAAGCTCATGCACCCTCACGCTTGACGGAACGAACTATTCAATGGCAATCGCATCTGGAAACCTGTCAGCATCAAAAGCGAATTCAGGCCTTTCGCAGGGGATTCACAGATACAATGCGACCTGTGATGGATTCATGACAGAGACTAGGGCATTATCAGTTGATTCAGTTGCACCAATCATAACAATCACCTCACCAGCGAACACATCATATAACACAATAAGCATAGTGTTGCAGGTATCTGCCAGCGAAACAGTAAATGTTTGGTGGTATAAACTAAACGGAGGGACAAATACAACATTTATTCCTAACACCACAATAATCACAATACAGGGAAGCAATAATATAATTATTTATGCCAATGATACGGTCGGAAACACAGGCTCAGCGATAGCCAGCTTTTTTATTGATTCAATTCCGCCGACCATAACAATCTATTCCCCGCAAAGCATGACATACAATACAGCAACTGTATCCCTTCAGGTATCATCAGGAACAGAGTCTGTCAACACTTGGTGGTACAGTCTGAATGGCGGCGTGAATATCACATTCGTCCCTAACATCACGGTATCGGCTATTGAAGGGATTAACACGATATCAGTATATGGCAATGACAGCTCAGGCAACATCGCAAGCTCTGCAATGACATTCACTGTGTCAACGCCAGAAGGGCAGTATAACAGAAGCCTGACAAGATACTTCCTGCTGCTTATACCATTGCTTGCAGCAGTGATAATAATAGTGCTCATGCTCAAGAGGATTGAGGAGCGTACCATCACATTCGAGATGATGATTGAGATGGGAGTGACAGTGATAGTCCTGATGGCGCTGGTAGTGGTGCTGTCAATGATAATATAGAATGAGGTGATGAAATGATAACGACACTAAAGGATGAAGGCATGGATTTGGTCAAGGCATTCTTCGAGAAGAGGTTCAAGCGGAAGTTTGATGTGAATGACCCTTATTGCCGTGAGTGGATTCAGAGGTTTGAGACTGGCGCGCCATACATATACATGGATTATGAGTCAAGGCGTGCATATATTGCCGTCCAGAACGAGAGGATAAAGGCATTTGGCGGGATGGGACGCTCAAAGAAGAAGCTTAGGAAGCTGATGAAGTGAAATAATTTTACTGTATGATTAGAGGAAAATTATTATGTACTACGGAGTGATGCCCAGGACGGAGAAGCGCATGCCCTTCAAGCTCTTCAGGAGCAGGGACAGCGCAAGGAGCTGGCTGAGCAAAGTCAACCTTGACGGCTGGGTGATAAGAGAATTTGCGCACAAGGTGCCTGACTACTGGACATCCAAGTCGAAGAAGCGCATAGACAAGCTGTTTTGAAGGAGAAGAAGGTGATGCAATGAAAAAGAAACCGACAAAGCGCTGGCTGAAGGCCATGATTAAGGATGAGCACATGGCTCACAAGGACTATGCCAAGTACAAGGGATACAAAGGCGTGTCCAAGGACGAGCTGCGCCATGAGGGCTTCAGCAGAAGGAAGCTATTTAAGCTATTGAAAAGGAAGAAGTAGCATGGAACATTATCCCTGTGCAGTGTGCGGAAAGGAAGTCAAGAAACCTAAACTGTGGGTAGAGACAGAATATTCTGGCTTCTACCCGATAGGAAGATGCTGCGCAATGAAATACAAAGGGAAGAAGTTCACTGAGAAGGAACTGCATGGGCATAGTAAGGCAAAGGCAAAGTCATTGTTTGATGTCATGAGGGAAGAGAGAAGAAAAGGCATAGTTGATTAGAATGTGAAGTAGAACGCTAAGGCGTTCTACTTCCTCTCGTTGAGTTATTTGAGCGCATAGGAGATTATGGGTATGGACTTGAATGTATTGAAGCGTCTGAGCAGGATGAGACAACAACCGATGCCTCCTCCGAAGAGCATGGCTCTTAACGGGCTATGGCAGCAGGCCCAGCCTCAATACGCGACCAATCCTGTGGGAGAGACGGTGCTCTGGGACAAGAACGCTGCATTTGAGCGTGACGCCATGCAGCAGGGATTCACTCCCAATGAGATAGAGCGATTCAGGAAGGAGCAGAGATTGTAAGGTGATGAGATGAAAGCCGACATGGACAGCAAGATAAGCAGGTTCATGTTCCTGGTGCTGTTCCTCATAGCTGCCGTAGCGCTGGTGCCTGCATTCTTGTCGCTGGCTTCTGGCGCTGTGCTCATACCTGTTCTCATAATGATAGTAGGCTTCCTTATACTGGCTCCTATCATAATACTGAAGAGGAAGCATTGATTGATAATTCTAGGTACACTATCTCTTTAAATATATGCAAACATACATATATGTATGCCTACATTTACCATTGACTTGCCTGATAAGCTAAAAGAGCAGTTCGACTCGTTCTCAGATACATTCAGGCTCTCAAAGAAGGAGATACTGGTTATTGCCATCATGCTATTTCTATGGCTATCTGAAGCAGGCTTCATGGCTCAGCTCCAGAACATGGCATTGAAGCAGAACAAGCCAATAAACGACATGATTCTAGAGTTTCTGAAGATGAAAATAGGAGGGAAATAATATGGCAAAAAGAGAAGGCGATATGCAGCTGATTGGCTACACCGATGTCGCTGGCTTCGCAGGGATAGAAGACGGTGAGGCAGTTGTCAGGCCATTAGAGGTCAGCGTGAACAAGGAAGTCGCTGGACTGCCCACAAAATACAGCCAGAGGATACACGGCGAAAGGATAGAGGTCTATAAGCGACAGCTTCCAGCGAAATCAAGCGGCCAGATGTCAGCAGTCGAGAAGCAATGGAAGGAAGTGCAAAAACCTTTTGAGCATGTGGTCGGGAACATGGCAAGCCCAAGCAAGAGATATGACGAGCCTGGATACCAGCCAGAAGGAAAGCAGGACTTAAGCCCGCTTGGCGTGCTGAAGAACATGGTCGATAACCATGCGAATGACATAAGGTCGCTCAGTGGCTGGGTCAAGCTTGCAGTATTCCTCGGTGCGATTGGATTGTGCGCTTTTGTGATTGATTTGGCAGTACTGACAAGGTGATAAGGAGGCCGAAAGCGGCTTCAGCCGCTTTCAAACTCAAAATATGCCTGAAGAGGATGTTAATGAGCTGTGGCTCGACATGCTTGACTGCCTTGAAGAAATCAAGTCAGATGTGAAAGGCAACAGGAGAGCGACCAGGCATGTGAAGATACTGAGCCAGATAATGCAGCAGATAGGCCAGACCATAGTGAAGCTGTCCAAGAAGAAGGGCATCTTCCAAAGAGAGTAAAGCACACTATGCGCACTGTGAATGTGCTTTACCGAGCGCCCGCTTCCTATGCACATTGGTGAGCGGGCTTAGATAATGATTGGTAAGAATATGCAAGTGACCAAGATACAGATGCTTAAGGCATTGGAGAGCATAAGGGACATACTTGTTGAAACCCTCAAAGGCGAAGACCTGGAACCAGAAGAAATAAAGCGCCCAAGCAAGCGGCGCACTTTAGCTGAAGACGAGTATGATGAGGAAGAGCAGCCAAAACCAAAAGTGCATGCATTCAAAGAAAGGAACATGCCACTCGAAAATGACATGCTTAATATCAGCATTGATGACAGCCAAGCAGTGACAAGGAACGAGAGAATGAAGGTGATTGATGTCATCGAGAAGATAGACAAGCAGATACAATTTCTAGTTATGAAGAAGCGTGACCTGATGCAGGAATACGGCATTGTTGATGATGGTTCTTCTTCAATAGCTTCAGATGACGGGGATTTACCATGACCAAATACAAGCTGCGAGATGAAGTGCAACATGAAAAGCAGCAGCTGCAATTTCCAGCACAAGAAAGCAACGAGCCATCGCCGACCACATCGATATACGGCTTCGCTGTCGGCTTTGCTGCGGGCCTGCTTTCGTCATTGGGCATAATCAACTTCATCATGCCTGCTGGGATTGTATACTATCAATTCATATCGCTAGTGCTCCTGATAATACTGTTCATACTCAACATACTTCTCATGAGAAAAATAAGCAGTGAATAATATGGCTTTCCCGATACTCACGATAATCAGCTTCTTGGCACTCATAGCAGGCTTTTATTACAGGAACGCAATCATATTCATCATAGGGCTTGTGGTGACATTCATCGCAATGGCGCTTATGGCAAGGGGCAGTCCACAATAATCTGTAAAGAACTGCTGGGCAGCATAGACGAAAGGATGATATCGGGCAAATAAGCGGGAGAAAAGTCTTCAACAAACACTAAAGGGTTTCAGATGCCTTCCAGCAGTCCGCAGAATATGATATGCGAGTGCGACCTTTGCAAGAGAAGGAGGAAGACAGTACGCTGTCCGATATTAGATGAAACAGATAGTCTGTGACACAATAAAGAAATATGTGAAGCAGGATTTGAAGAAGAATGGATATAACGGCTGCAGGTGGAAGACAGAACCCCTTAATGGAAGGGAATACTGCCACTTCCTTACCGACATCGGCTGCGGATTCTGGAATCCTGAATTTGATACCATCGAAAAGCCATGCAGGAACGAGTTCTATCCGTGCGACTTGCCGCAGATGAGGCTGGAACTGCCAATCAAAGAGGAGGAAAGATAACTATGCGCTTCGTATTCAGCGACTCGAAGAAAGGGCTGAGCATCGAGATTGACTGCCTTTCAGTCCCTGAGGTGAAGCAGCTGCTCACAATGGGGATGGAGCTGCATGAGAAGGGCAAGATAGAGAGCGACTTCAAGGAAATCGGCAGCAGCCCTGACGACCTCAGGCATGCGATACTCACCATACTGATGGACGGACTGCCAAAAGACCTGGCTGACATACAGTACGCCATATACTCAAGGCGTCTAGAACCTGGAGAGCCTGACTACATCAAGGTATCCAACCAGCTCTACCAGATGAAGAAGAAAGGCATCATCTGCAGGAACAAGGGGCTGTTCACCCTGCGCTCATCGCTGATTGAAGAGGAGTGATGCTCCTGACCAGGAGCATCACTACAATAAGCTTATAAACCTTGCTGCCATAGTAATCACAGCAGCGCAAGCTGCAATAAGGAGATAGGGAATATGAAAAGGAATATAATCAACAAGGGCTTAAGCAAAAGGCTTCTGGAATGGGCAAAGGAGTACGGCAAGCACTTCTGCATCCACGATGTGATGCAGTACTTCGACACGGCACCTGAAGGCACATTAGCCAGCACATTAACCGACTTGGTCAAGACAAACAGGCTGCACAAGAGCTATGACATAAACGGCTGCAAGATGCAACCAAAAAGGCATCACTCCTATGCGTACAACCAGATTCAGCCTCCATTGAAGACAAGGAGCGAGATGATGAAAGAGGCATACAAGAAGAAGAAGAAAACAATCGCCAAGCCTGCATGCATCCAGCTGTCCAAGGCCGACAATGTCGCAGTATGCCCTCACTGCAAGAGAAAAGTGGTAGTAATATTAGGGTGAAGCAATATGCCTTTTGTATTCTGTGAGGTATGCGATTACTTAGGTAGAGGCAGAACCCTGAAAGAGCAGATTCTCGATGTCATAGACCATGAGGAGAAGATGCACAGGCGCTATGAAGACAGAGAGTGGCTGCTGGAGAAGGACTTAGAGGAGATGTATGAGCCAAGAAAAGAGAAGGGAAATGATAAAGCTTGAGAAAAGCATATCACTCCATCTGGAGCGCGTGCAGCTGAACCTGGACAAGACAGCAGAACTGCTCGAACTCTATATAGAATCAAGGAGCGCACCCTATGAAAAGAAAGCAGTCACTAAAGCTATTCCTAAGCATACTTAAGGACAACTGCAGAATCGAAACCGACAGCGGATATGGAAAAGCATTCAAGAAGCAGCCAATAAGCTCCATCACAATCATAGGCTCATGCATAGCGACAATGCTTATCGGAATATATTATTATGGCTTCAACCAATTAATACTGCTCGCACTGCTTACAGCGTGGATGTGTGTATCCATTGCCATCATAAAGATGACAAAGAAGCTGAAGCAAAAGAAATAATTACGATTTCTAATACATAACTTTAGTAGTTACTACACTTCCAAAATTAATATTAACCCACAAAGTTACTATACCAACAAAGTTAACAATAAAACCAATAGCATGCACCATATAGTTTCAAAAAGTGAAACCAATTTCAGTTATTACTTCTCAGTAATTAATGGGGGGGG
>Ga0209048_10002496_pt1 | contig 18243 bp, 16 predicted proteins | sample FrelakmetCRP12CR_FD_187146 | JGI IMG/M metagenome (GOLD analysis project Ga0209048, IMG submission 187146) | Freshwater lake sediment microbial communities from the University of Notre Dame, USA, for methane emissions studies - CRP12 CR (SPAdes)... | ecosystem: Environmental > Aquatic >... | reverse complement strand
ATGAAGATGGTAAGTGCAGAGAATATCCAGGAGGAAAATGCCATTCACAGGATAACAAGGGATATTGTCAAAATCACTGCACGTCTTACGTCGCCCATGTGTTAAGTAAGTTTGGTATTAGCTTCTCAAACTCATATCTTAATGCAGGCTGGCACGATGGGAATAGCTGGGATGATGCCGCTAGAAGTGTAGGTGTCCATGTTGACAAAAATCCCATTCCTGGCGACGTTGCCTACTGGAATTCAATGTTCAAGGGTGACTCTTGGGGTCATGTTGCGTGGGTAGAGAAAATTTACTTCGACAATGCAGGTAAAATAACGGGAGTTCATATCACTCAATACAATGTAAACGCTTGTAGTTTTAGCGAGGAAAGAATCAATGTCGGAGACTCAGGTTATCCTGACGGATTTATACACGTCCTTGCATACAATGAAGGTGTGACAGGGCTCTATTATCTTGATTGTTATGAGATGGGAAATCTATGTAGAAATCAGTCGCATCAAGAATGGACATGGATTCTAAAACGAGTCGCAGATTACAGATGTAATAACTGTGATGGGGAATTCATGTCACAGGCTAATGCATTTTATGCAGGAATTGGCGGAATGGGTGGAGGAATCCCAACAATCAACTCCGCATCCACCTCTCTCCCCGATTTCCGGGTCACTGAGATCTGGATCGAGAACAAGAATGGCAAGAAAAAAACCAAGTTCCTTCCCGGAGATAAAGTCCGAGTCCACGTCGTCGTGAAGAACTTCGGCTCCGACAGCCCGACTGATATCGATATCAAATACAAACTTTCCAAAGGCGAGGAAAGGGATGACCACACCGAAACCATCGGAAAGTATTCTATCAGAAAGGAGGAATTGAGGGCAGGGTATACCAGGGAAGAATCAGCGGAATTCAGTGTTCCTAAGAAAGCTGGCACCTATAACATCGTAGTCGACATCGATACAGGAAAAGACGTCAAGGAGTCGAATGAAAAGAACAACCATTCGGCCGAGCACATTTTCAAAGTCGACGACTTGGCTTGGTTACAGCCGCTTATGCAGATGATCATTACTGCCAAAGACAACCAGTAAAGGAGGAAGAAATAAAATGAAAAAATCCGTATTTTTGATGGCCCTGGCTGTATCTATACTGTTCGCAGCAAGTATTTCCTTTGCTGCCGGAGTTATCAATATCGCCGGCATCAACGAGATTCACTACTATCCCGACGGCCTGGTGATCGTCGATTTCGACGAAAATATGGGCGGCAGTCCCGCTGCCTGCGGAGCCAAGAACAACAACACGCTGGCCTTTTCGACCAAGACCGAGGAAGGAAAGATCTTATACACATCCTTGTACGGCGCCGATCTGGCCGAAAAGAAAGTTTACGCCGTGGGGACCGGGAAGTGTGAACATTTCTCGGATATCGAGTCTCTGAGTTGGATCAAAGTCAAGAAATAACAAATTAGGAGAAAGGAGTGAAAACAAAAAAAGCGCTTTTGGTGAAAACCGAGGGCGCTTTTTTAGTGGCCGGGAACGATTGACAGAGATTACATTGTCTGTTATGCTTCAAAATTCAAGTCGATTGAATAACGCTTGATATAGCAAAAATATCTGAGATGAAAGGAGTGGGTTGTTGTTTAACAAATGATTTCGAATCCATATCAAATAAACCAAAATTGGAAAAAGAAAAGGAGAAAAGTGCATGAAAAGAATTATCCTGTTGGCAGTGACTCTTGTTTTTTTGACAATGATAACCTCATGCACCGCAACAATTGGGCAACTTGTCCTATAGGATAGCGAGGGTAATGGAATTTGGAATGATAAACGTCCCCAGTTTTCTGATCCCGAGAATTTCATCGGTGACAGAAACGCCCTAAAAGAGTGTGCTTTTATGCAATACTACATCCCTCCGGCACCCAAAGAAGTCCCAGCGGTTAAAGTTCAAACAATAAAAAACAAAAATGGATATCTTGTGGCCACATTCTCTCGGCCTTTTTCATACGAAAAGCCCGAATGTGCTAAGGATCATCCCAACGAGGTTACTTTTCATCCCGGCGGTGTCACGATGGGAGGGTATTCTCTCGAGGAAATCATCCGGCATGCCAAGGAAAATGACAAAAATGTCTTGGTATTCGGAAAGGGAATTTGTTGTCAATTGCCGGATGTCGAGCAGCTGTACCATGTTACTGAAGTAGAGTAGCAAGGCCGCTCTGTTTTGGAAGAAGAGGAAGAATAGCAACAGCGTTCTTCCTCTTTTTGTTTGTCTGAAATCGTAAATAAACTTTCATTTGCCACTCGTTGATAAATGTGATAATTTGGAATAACAAGCTAAATAATTCGATAAAATAAAACTATGGAAAAGAACCATCCAAGCAACGAACGGACACTGGTTATCATCAAGCCGGACGGCGTGCAAAGGACCTTGATTGGCGAGATCATCAAGCGCTACGAACGTACCGGCCTCAAGCTGGTTGCCGTCAAGATGCTAGTGCCGACCGAAGAACATGTGGAAAAGCACTACACATTGGATCCCGAATGGCGGAGAATTACCGGAGAGAAAACCATCAATAGCTATATCAAAAAAGGATTGACCCCTCCTTCGGAAAATCCGCTAGAGATCACCAAAGTTATTTTAATGAACCTCAAGAAATATCTCACTTCCGGTCCGGTGATCGCGATGGTCTGGCAGGGAGCGCACGCGGTGAGCATCGTCAGGAAGGTGACTGGTGGAACTGAACCGCTGACATCAGATGTGGGAACTATCCGCGGCGATTACGTCCTCGACTCCTACCAGATGTCTGACAAGGACAGCCGAGCGGTCAGGAACCTGGTCCATGCTTCCGGTTCGGTCGAAGAGGCAGAAATGGAGATCAAGCACTGGTTTTCCGAAAACGAGATTCTCAACTTCCGGCTGGTGCAGGAGCAGATCATCTATGACGTGAATCTGGACGGAATCTTGGAATAAAAAATTTGATTATATTAACTTTAGAAAGCCATTGGGGTGTAAAAAAACCAAATGGCTTTTTTATATTGTCATCCTGAGCTTGTCGAAGGATCCCATGATTAAATAGTGGAACGAGATTCTTCGCTGATGCTCGGAATGACCGAATATGATACAGTTATTCATACCAGCTGACGGCGCTATGTTGATAAAATATAAACAATGCCAGTTTTTAATTTATCGCAAATGTGATAAAATACTGCCATGGACAAGAAATCAAAAATCCTCATTCTGGTTTTTCTCCTTCTTATCATCGGATCGGTCGGGGCTACCTACTACCGAATTTTCGTGAAGAAGGATTATATCATTTCCGCCCAGCCCGATTGCGACCCGGCGACGGAAAAGTGCTTCATCTCGGTTTGTGATCCCACCTCGGGTGATTGCACCGGAAACCCGGAAGAGGACACATTCTATTTCAAGAAGATCAAGAAGAAAGCGGCCAATGTGGCCATGTGTGATCCCAACCAGAAAGAATGCCAGTCGCTCGAATGCGCGCCGGGCGAAAAAGATTGCGAGATCATCTATTGCGACAAGGATACTCTTTCCGAAGGCGAGACCTGCAATGACCCCGAGCAATACGTGAAAGATCATCCAGAAGGAGATGCGGGAGCAGCGGTGGATTGCGACCCGGCAAAGGAGGATTGCAATGAGGTATATGAAAACTCCTCCGAAGGAGTGGAGGGAAGTGATGAGTTGCCGCCAACTGATAACAATTCAAGCGACAGCGGTACGAATGCCGATGCCAACAAAGGATAAATTCATTAATGGCGCTAAACATCTTAGCCGGCTACTAGACCGGTTTTTTGTATATATTAAGTCTCAAGAAAGGCCTTTCTTTACTTGACAAATTGGGAAAATAGGTGTATAATACAGAGTTATTTTAGGATGCACTAACCGTGCCGAAAATAACAAAAGCACTTTAAACTCAAAAAAACGGAGGTGTCGCGATGAGCGGTCTGAAAAAAACAGCCGCAACTCTTGCGGCACTGGTTGGAAGATACCGAGGTCTGATCACTGGAGTCGCCATATATCGCATCGGGGGTTGGATTTTTGACAATCCTCTGTGGATGTGGGCGGAATTCAGATGGCAACAGAGAGGAGTAGCGGTAATGATGGCAATCGCTTTCATCATCAACACTCTGCTTCTGGTTACTTTCAGAAACCGAAAGACCGATTTTATCCTCTGGAACGCTTTAGACAGCGTGTCCGAGAAACAGTCGGAGTACCATGAAACCTATAGAGAATGGGGCAAAAAGAAAACCCCATTTAAATTCTATTTGCTTCTGGTCACATACATTCCGGTGAAGCTTGCGATCTTCCTGCTGTGGTGCTTGAAAAAGTCACCAAAGCTGGGAGATGTCGCTGCATTTCTCATCCTGCCGATCATCGAAGATCCGTTCATCACTACCATGTATTTGCGTCATGGGCATGAAAACGGTCTTCGAAAAAAAGATTATGCCGTTTATTTTTTAAGCAGCGTAATCAGCATCGGATACTGGGCCATTAGAAATGCGGCTGTCGTTGAGCTGATCATCCGACCTGCGGTCAAACTATTTTAAGGGCGAATCATCATTGTATGATCTCGCCCTTTATTCAGGTTAAAGTCAATTTTTTTATTAATAATTTTTATGATAGAATATATAAAGAATAATATGGCTAATCAAGAGACAGGAGGAATTGCAACTGGTTGCGTTGGTGTATCTCAGAAAAATGATGGACATCCATATCCGTTACGAAGAAAAGGAGAAAAATTAAGGATAGAATTAGAAGAAATCTATACTCCTCTTAGCATTGCAAAAAAGGAAATTTGGAAAAGATGGAATGACAAGGAATTAAAGAAAAAAGTAGTAAAGTATTTGAATGGCAATATCCCTGATTTTTTAACACATGAACCAAGGGCATATATTGCAAGACATGTTGCAAGTCCGAATTTTGATTTTCTCAGATTTTTAGATTTGGCAAAAGATATTAATCTAAGTCCAATTAGCCCTGAATTCTTGGATGATAAATTTATATGTAGAAATTCGGCAAAATATTATCTTGGGAAGCTGTTTTTTTTCAAAAGAACAAAGAAGACATGTGCATTTAATCTTGATACTAAAAGAATTATTGATTTTCAAACAGAAGAAGGAAAGAAGTTGAAGGATATTAAGACTATAGAGAACGAAAATTTTGTTGATTTTCATCATAAATTGTTTAGTCACCTTAACATAGATATTAATGGAATGACTCCTGATTTCTCAACGTGGATATTAGAAAGGGGGAAAACACCAACAGAATTTTATAAGTTTCTTCTATCATTGTTTATTTGTCATGGAGTAATGTTTGAAAATTTTCTTTTAAATGATGAAGAAATGGATTTTACAAATAAAATAGTATTATCGACAATTCGCCAATTGGAGAAAGAATTCGGTGTTAAACCCCTAATCGTTCCATTATTACCATTTGAAGAGGAAAACAAGAAATACTGGTTTTATTATCCAGAGAATTTAAAAAATTATTTAAAAAATTAAATAATGAAGAAAGATAATTTTGCTAAAAAGACAAAACCAAAACTTACTTTTTCCTGGATGAATCCTAAATTAGAAATAAGAGATACGGTTAATCATGGCAAGGGAGTCTTTTCTAAAAAAGAAACTAGGAAAGATGAATTACTCGCGATTTTGGGTGGATATGTGCTTGCTCTAAAAGAAGAGAGTAAGCTTCCAAATAGCTATCGTGATACAGGAATACAAATTGCTGAGGATTTTGTCCTATCTAGTAAATATTGTAAAGAGGATACTGATTATTTTAATCATAGTTGTGATCCAAACGCTGGCTTTAATGGGCAGATATTCTTAGTAGCGATGAGAAATATAAATAAAAACGAAGAAATCACTTTTGATTATGCGATGGCCATATGTAAAACTAAAAATGCTAGGAGCTATAAATTTAAATGTCATTGTGGATCGAAAAAATGTAGAAAATTTGTAACGAACAATGATTGGAATTTGCCCAGATTACAGAAGAAGTACAAAGGTTTTTTTCAACCTTATTTACAAAAAATAATAGATGCAAATAAAAAATAAAGAAATAAAATTTTATGGACTTCAACCTTGTCAATAATATTGAAGTTTGCTTAGCTTTCAAGTCTGAAGCACCGATGAATTTGGTAAGGTATTCTCACATTCCAACGATGATCATTTCAATGTTGATCGGTGTTTTTATATTTGTGAGAAATAAAAGCTCCTTAGTAAATAGAATCATGTTAGCAATTTCTCTTTTTTTCTCACTCTGGGTTTTTCTTAGTCTTCTAATTTGGGAATATGGATATAACAGTACGCTCACAATGTTTGCATGGTCATTACTAGGAATTTTCAATTCCTTAGTCTCAATATCCTGTTTGTATTTAATGTATGTTTTTCTTGAAAAAAAGGATATTTCTTTTACAAAAAAATTAATATTTTTTTCTTTATTAATGCCAATCATAATTCTTGCTCCTACAAGACTTAATTTAACCGCTTTTGATGCTGTGAATTGCAATGCTCTGGAATGGCAATGGTATTCGCCTTATTATTATATTTTAGGCATCATTGTGTTCATTTGGATTCTTGTTCTAGCATTATCAAGATATAGAAAATCGGACGAGGAATTTAGGAAGCAAATTATATTATTAACTATAGGAATCGAGGCTTTTATACTTGTTTTTGTTGCGGTCGGTTTCTTGATTAGCTATCTCGTATCATCGGGCATTATCAGTGATTTTAATTTGGAATTATATGCATTATTTGGAATGCCTGTCTTTATGGGCTTAATCGCATACCTTATTGTAAGATATAAAGCTTTTGATATTAAACTCATCGGCGCGCAGGCTCTAGTTATCGCCCTCATCATACTCATTGGTTCCCAATTTTTCTTCATCCAAAGCAAGACAAACATGATCTTGAACAGCATCACTTTCGTGCTGGTGACTATTTTTGGATTTTTCCTCATCCGTTCGGTGAAGGCGGAAGTGAAGCGGAAGGAAGAGCTTCAAATAATGAGTGACCGACTGGCAGAAAGCAACGAACAGCTCAAGAAACTGGATAACGCCAAGAGCGAATTCATCTCCATTGCTTCGCACCAACTCCGAACGCCGCTCACGGCGGTAAAAGGTTTTGTCTCACTCATGCTTGAAGGTTCCTACGGAAAAGTGACCAAGCATCACCAGGAGGTGCTCAACAAGGTATACCTAAGCAACGAGCGGCTCATCCAGCTTGTCGAAGACCTGCTCAACATTTCCCGCATCGAATCGGGCCGGATGGAATATCATTTCGTGCCGGTGGATGTTTTCAAGGTCTGCCAGGAGCTCATCGATACTTTTTCCATCCGCGCCAAAGACAAAAAACTCTATCTGGAACTCAAGGAGCAAAAAGGAGCGGTGACGACGGCCGAAACCGATATGGCCAAGATCAGGGAAGTCATCTCCAACCTCATCGACAACGCCATCAAATATACCCCTCGCGGCGGAGTGAAAGTGAAAGTTAGCCAGTCCGGCACCAACGTCCGGGTGGAAGTGGTGGACACCGGCATGGGGATCGATCCCAAACAGATGCCCTACCTGTTCATGAAATTTTCCCGTGGCGAAGGCTCGAGCCGGGTGAACGCCGGCGGCACGGGTCTGGGGCTCTATGTCGGCCGCTCAATGATGGAAGCGCTCGGCGGGAAGATCTGGGCCGAGAGCGAAGGGGTAGGCAAGGGTGCTAAATTCATCGTGGATGTGCCGATCAAGCATAACTGATAGCTTTTAGCTTTCAGTTCCTGGCTTTTAGTTAATTTTTGACAGTTCACTGATTAATAGAATATTTTGGAACTTGTTTCTTGGATCTTGTTACTTTTCAGCGCTCCGGAGAGATTCGGGGTTTTTGATTTGGACTAATGTTTAGATAATCCCTTAAGCTTGACAATAAAATAAGTGTATTGTAAACTTACGAGTTCACTTAAATGAAGTGAAACAGCAAGAACGTTAAAAACTCATTCAGAAAGAGAGGACGATAAGATGTCTGAAATTCTCAAGAAAAGCGCTTTTTTGCAATCAATTGAAGATGGAGCAAATTTACTGATTTGGCATTCGCTATTCGGATACCCTCAAGTTATCAATCGGGAAGGATGGGATTTGATCAATTCTTTCATTTATCCCAGGGAAATCCATAAATTTCTCAAAGAAGCTAATTTCGACAATGCCGAAGAAAGTATTCGGGAATTGAGAAAGCAATTTTTTCTTATTCCTCATGATTTTGATGAGCGTAAATTTTTAGCTAGGAAAAACGCTAAGCATGAAGCTTCATTGAAAAATGGCAATCAGATAAACTATCTCTCATTGATCATCTGCGAGGCCTGCAATTTTTCGTGCACATACTGCATTTCAAACAGCATGATAGAAGCCAGCAGCAGGAGAGATAGCAAGTCGAAGTACATGTCTTTCGATTCTGCCAAAAAAGCGATTGATATTTTCTTTTCTTTACAGGACTTAAACGACAACAGGGAAACATACATCAATTTCGGAGGTGGGGAGCCATTGCTTAATTGGAAGGTTGTCAAACGAATCTTTAGATATTGCAAGCAAGAATACTTCGAAAGGTTCAATGTCATCTTCACCATCAACACCAATGCGTCCTTGATGACTAAAGAGATTGCGGAAGAATTGAAGAAATATGATGTCAAAATCGCTCTTAGTCTTGATGGTTTGGGAAATGGGAATGATGCTGTGAGAATCGACAGGACCGGCAAAAGTGCTTTCAAAAGAATCATCGGATCCATGGACATTCTCGACAGCATTGACAACGGTGTCAATGGTTTCTCGGCAACCTTAGCAGACAAAAATTTCCATTTGACGAACAGCGATCTTATTGATTTTTGCGTCAGACGTGGATTCAACGACATCAGAATAGATCTGGATGTTGTCCACATGCTTTCGATACCGGTTGATTCCGCAGTTTCCAAGCTGCTTGACTTGAAAAGGCAGGCGGAAAGTTCAGGAGTTCATCTGACTGGTTTTTGGGAACGACCCGCGGAAAATCTGAATTCCTCAATTCTGGAAAAGCACATAGCTTTTTGCGGAGGTGTCGCGGGGAAAAGTATGTGTGTTAGTCCTTCCGAGGAGGTTTTCATATGCGGATACAGCACGCATAAATATGCAAGCCTTGCTCTGGACGAAATAATGGAAAGTACCGGCTACAAAAAAATCGTCAAAAGCAGATTGGTCGGAGAAATCGCCAGATGCAAGGGTTGCCTGATTGAAGGACAATGCATCGGAGGTTGCCATATTGCCGAGGAATATGATAGCATGAACGATAATGCTGCCCTTACTTACAACTGCAAGCTTTATAAGATTATGACTGTTGAACTACTGAAGGACAGCCTGAAGGAATGTATTGACAGTCCTTAGGGCGGAAAGGAGGAAAACGATGAAGCACGTTGTGATCAAGGCCTTGCCGAAGCGGCGGATATACAACACTTGTCGGAAGCCCAGTAATTGCTTTAAGAGCTGAAAGGCCTGAACCAAGAACGAAGCCTAGGAGAAATCCCGGGCTTCATTTATTTTTATGCCGAGATTATAATTTAAATATGACGACGAAAGTCTCGAACATTAAACTAAGAAAGATAAGAAAGTCCGATAGGGATTATTTTTTGCGATGGTGGAAAGACGAGGATCTGATTGCTCTTACAAGCGGAAGACGAGAAAACGCAGAGACAATATTGAACAAGTTCTTTTCGAAAATGCTTGATTCTAAAGTCAATCATTACTTCATGATTGTTTTTAAAAAAAAACCGATCGGGAATGTTTCCATAATCCATCGGAATAACAGACAATTTGAGATTCAAATAGTAATCGGAGAGAAGAAATGCTGGGGAAAAGGAATTGGAACGAAAGCGATTAGTAAAACCCTGCGGATCGCCTTTGATGATTTAAATTATGAAGTTGCATATCTTGAAGTTCGTTCAAATAACACTAGGGCAATTAAAGCGTATGAAAAAAACAGTTTCGTAACAATTGGCGGTAAAAAAAGTAAAAGTGGAAAAATGCGAACTGGATTAATAAAGATGAAACTATTGAAAAAACGTATCGTTTAGCATAATAATTTCTATATTATTAAATTGCATTAACCATAAAACATTATTAAATAAATTCCAGATAACTCAAGTAAATGTTTAATCATGACAATGTAAATCTATGAGTAAAGTCAAATTTCATTATGATCTGAAAAAAGACGCCTGGAGCTGGGTATTGATCGCCAAGGACAAGAATCTTTGGGGGCTCGATTGGCGCGACCAGGTGGCACATATTCCCGACGAACTTTTGGAAAAAATCAAAAGAGCGAGTTTTTCCCATGCTCAAAAAATCGTCGAGGAATATATAATCAATCATTCCAAGAAAGAATTCAAGGGAAAGGTCAGGCGGTCCGAAATGGTTTTGTTGGAAAAATTGTGGAGAACGGTGGAAAAGAAATATTTTGGAATGCTCTCGAAAATCACCCAGAAGCCGATATTTGCCGAAGAATTCGGCTGTTATTTCACCACCGGTCTGATGTGTCCCTATAATGAAAAGGAAAATTGGTTCATGGTTTCCATGTGGCACAGTATTCCGGCATCGATCACGACTATCTGCCACGAAGTGATGCATTTGCAATTCCTGCATCATTACAAAAAATATTTGGAAAAAAAGGGTCTAAAAAACGAGCAGATCGAAGATCTGAAAGAAGCGCTGACTTTTTTGTTGAATGAAAATGGATTCAACGAAATAATTCTATGCTCCGATAATGGTTACCCGGAACATCAGAAGCTAAGGAAAAAACTCGGTAAAATTTGGCAAAAAGAAAAGAACTTTAGCAATTTTCTGGATTTGGCTATTCTGGAGGTGAAGAAATAATAGATAATATAAAATTTATATAAAAAAACACTCCGAAGGAATTCGGTTTTTTTGTTTTTAATAAACCTTCATGACTTAGATCAGTTTTACAACTGTCTGGTTTTGTATTAAACTAAGCTCATATGAAGCAATCAAAAATGGTTTTCAGAACCATAAAAAACGTTTCGGAAGATGTCAAATTGCCCAGCCACCGGCTGCTGATCCGGGCCGGTTATGTCCGCGAGTCGGCGGCGGGGCGGTATTATTATCTCCCGCTCGGAATGCGCGTGCGCGATAAAGTTACACATATTATTGAACAGGAAATGGACCGCGCCGGCGCGCTCAAGATCATCACTCCCGTCCTTCATCCCATCGAACTTTGGAAAGAGACCAACCGTGCTGAATCGGTCGGCTTTGAACTGATGAAGGTAAAAGACCGCAATGAGAGCGAGTTCGCGCTCGGCGGGACAGCCGAAGAGATGATCGTCGATCTGGTCCGCAAATTCACCTTAAGCTACCGCGATCTGCCATTCAATGTCTATCAGTTTTCCCAGAAATTCCGCGACGAAATGCGGGCCCGCGGGGGACTGCTTAGGATGCGTGAGTTTCTGATGAAAGACGCTTATTCTTTCCACACCGACGAAAAAGATTTCAAATTGGAATATGAAAAGATGCGCGACACCTATCAGCGGATCTTTGAACGGATGGGACTCCCGATAGTGGTGGTGGAATCGGATAATGGTTATATCGGCGGCGAATATTGCCACGAGCTGGTGGTGGAAAGCGACGCGGGTGAAAGCAAATATCTCGCGACGGAAGACGGAAGTTATTGTGCCCATGAGGATGTCGCGAAGTTTCTTCGAGAAGAAATCGGCGTTGATGAAGAACTGATAGAACTGGAAGAAGTGGACGCACCGCGGGGAAACACCATGGAAGACGGAGTGAAACTGCACAATCTCCCGCTCAACCGTCAGATCAAAGACGTGATGTTCATGGACGAGAAGGGAAGATTGATCCTGGCCATCATCCGGGGCGATCTAACCGTGAACGAGACCAAGCTTAAACATGTCTGCGGATCGATCGAACTTCTTGCTGCGACTGAAGAAGAAATACGAAATGTCGGAAGTGAGCCGGGATTCATCTCGCCAGTCGGAATTGATAAAAACGTCGTCATTGTCGCTGATGAGTCTTTGAGAAAAGTGAAAAACATGTACGGCGGCGCCAACAAGAAAAATAAAGACTTTCTTAATATCAACATTGACCGCGATTACCAGCCGAACCTGGAAGGCGACATCGCGCTGGCGGAAAAAGATTTCTTGAGCCTCGGAGGAAAAGTGCTCCGAGAGTCGCGCGGGATCGAAGTGGGAAACATCTTTCAGCTCGGGCTCCATTACAGCGAAAGGATGAAAGCGGCTTTCCGTGACAAGGATGGCAAGGAAAAATTCTACTACATGGGCTGCTACGGCATCGGTATTGATCGGACCATTGCCACAATCATCGAAAAATATCATGATGACAAGGGAATTGCTTGGCCGGCGTCGGCCGCGCCCTATCGTTTTCACCTTCTCAATCTAAGCAAGGATCCCGAAACTGTTAAAAAAGCCGAAGATATATATCAAATCCTTCTGGACAAAGGCGCGGAAGTGCTTTTTGACGACCGCGATGAGAGTCCTGGCGAGAAATTCGCCGATGCCGATCTCATCGGAATCCCTTGGCGGGTAATCGTGAGCGACCGGGGAATTAAAGACGGAAAACTGGAAATCAAGAATCGGATGACCGGGGAAGTGACTTTCATTTCAAGCGATCCGGATAAGATAACGGAGAATCTGGATAATATCGAACACTGCTAATCTAATTAAATTCATAAACAATGTCATCCTGAGTCCCGAGTACTCGAGACGAATGATATCGTATATTATTGAATGAGATTCTTCACTTCACCCTCCGGGCTTGTTCAGAATGACATCAATTTTAACTCTAAAATTATTTTTTATTGTCATGCTGAGCGCAGTGAAGCATCCCGAATTTCATCTCAAACATGAAACATTGTTCATTCAGAATGTTGAATAAATATTATCTAATATTGTAAAATGCTTGTGACGCTTAGCCAATTTGCCGGTTTTTGCGACGGCGTAAAAAGAGCCTTTGAGATTGTTACCAGTCTGGCCGAAAAGGACGTAAAACGGCCAGTTTTTGTTCTGGGATCTCTGGTTCACAATCAGGATGTGGTGGAACGCATCGAGAAAATGGGTATCAAAAAGATCAGCGTGGAAGATTTCCGTTCAGCGAAAAAAGGAGCGGTCGGAACCATAATTGTGACCGCGCACGGTATCGGTCCTTGGCTCTATGAAAAAGTCCGGGAAAACGAAATCGACATCATCGATACCACTTGTCCCAAAGTGATCAAGGTGCAGCGGCTGGCCCGGTATTTCGTGAAAAAAGGAGCGACGGTGATCCTGGCGGGTGACAAGGAGCACAAGGAAGTTAAAGGTATCGACGAATGGGGAGAAGGAAAAACGATCATCGTGTCGTCGGAAAATGAAGTTGACGAAATCGATATCCAGGAAGAAAAAAAGATAGTCTTACTTTCTCAAACTACCCAGAATCGGGAAGCGGTGAAAAAGATCTACGAGCGTCTGGTGAAAAAATATCCGCAAGCGGAAATGATCGATACTATCTGCTCGACCACCTTTTATCGGCAGAAAGAAGTGGAAAAACTGGCCAGAGTAAATGAAGCGGTGCTGGTTATTGGTTCGCCGGAATCGGCCAATTCAAAACGGCTGTTTGAAATTGCTCGTTCGGTCAATCCTTGTACCTATTTCATCGAAAACGCGAGCGGCATTCTGCCGCAGTGGCTCAAGGGAATGGAAAAAATCGCGGTCACAGCGGGAGCGTCGAGCCCCGACTGGGTGATTGAAGAAGTGCTGGCCAGCATTGGCTGAAATAATTTGCTTTTTGGCTTATTTCAATATACAATCAAGACGATTGGGATGAATAAATAGATATATTATATTTGACAGTAATGATATACTGTGGCAATATTTGTTCCTTTTTCCCTTGATAATGTTGGATTATAAATCCCAATCACCAAATCCAAATTTCAAATAAAGCTCCAAGTTCCAAGTTGAAGTTTGCGACATAAGAGTTATGGCTTGGGATTTCATTGGAAATTTGAACTTTGAGCTTTGGATTTTAAAATCACGCTCGCTGCGCGGGAATTCATACCAGCGGACGGCGCTATGTTGAATAAAAAATGCAAGTTTAATAATAAATTTATGTCGAGAATCGCCATTGTTGAAGATGATCCGATGATAGCGGAAATATATATGAAGAAATTCACTTCCGAGGGTTTTGACGTGATACGGGCGGAGACGGGAGATGAACTTTTGAAGGCGGCCCAGGAAGACAAGATCGACCTGGTGCTTTTGGATCTCGTTATGCCCAAGATGGATGGCTTTGAAGTGATCAAAGAATTACGGACCGGCGCCTACGATCCGGATATCCGCATAATCGTTTTTTCCAATCTGAGCCAGCGAGAAGACAAGGAAAGGGCCATGGACCTCGGCGCCAACGGTTTCATTACCAAATCGGATTACACGCCGTCCCAGCTGGTGGAAGAAGTGCGGCGGTTGCTTAATCAATATCAGGAACAGAAACGAAATGAAGCGAGATTGGAGAATCCCCAAAACGGAACCGCGGATGTCGATACTGACAGAAAAAGGATATTGATCATCGAAGACGAAGAGGTATTCATAGAGATGTTCAGTGAAAAGCTCAAACAGGAAGGATTCGATGTGGTGGCGGCGCGAAACGGCGCTTGGGGAATCAAGGAAGCACAAGCCGGGAATTACGACCTATACATTCTGGATGTTTCCATGCCGGTGATGGACGGGGAGGAGATATTGGTAAAACTCCGTCAGGACGAAAAGACCAAGAACGTGCCAGCCATCATGATGTCCGCTTCTTCGCAAGCGGAAAAACTCGGTGACCTTAAAGACCTGGGCGTGGTTGAATTCATCATGAAGACTCAGATAACTCCATCGGCGCTGGCCAACAAGGTCAAGGAAACCTTAGGGATGCAATAAGGAAAAATATTCTTCGCCAACAGTAATATGCCGGCGAGAGTTGGAAGTAAATCATTCATTACAAGTTATTATTCCGAAAACCAATATGAGAAGAACATTGATCAAGGACACAGTCGATTTGGTTGGCCAGACCGTAAAGATCGCGGGCTGGGTAAGTATCCGCCGTGACCACGGAAAGCTGATCTTCATCGATGTCCGTGACCGGAGCGGCTCGGTGCAGGTAGTGGTGATTCCCGACAAGGAAGAGGCCTATGCCGCCGCCAAAGAGGTGCGCGGAGAGTTTGTGGTAGAAGTTGAAGGACTGGTCAAAGAACGCCCCGGTGGGGCAGCCAACGCCAAAATCAACACTGGCAAAGTGGAAATTGAAGCGGAAAATCTGAATATCCTTTCACGAACCGAAGGAGAATTGCCAATCGACATAATGAACCCGGAATTCGACGTCAATCTGGAGACGGTTCTGGAACACCGTCATCTGTCGCTTCGCGAGCCTAAGATCAATGCCATCTTCAGAGTGTTCGACCAGCTGCTCTGGTCCTATTCGGAATTCATGCGGACCGACGGATTTGTTGAGATCAAGACTCCCAAGATTTTGAACGCGGCTACCGAAGGCGGAGCCAATTTCTTCAAGATAAATTATTTTGACCGGGAAGCCTATCTTGCCCAGAGTCCGCAATTCTACAAACAGGCGGGGGTGGGTTTTTTCGAACGGGTATTCGAGATCGGGCCGGTCTTCCGGGCGGAGCCGCATTTCACCTCGCGGCACATCAACGAATACATCGGTTTGGACGCGGAGATGGGATTCATCGACAGCTTCGAGGACGTGATGGACGAGCTCGAGAAAACCATACAGTATGTTTTCGAGTCGATTGCCAAAAAATGCGCCAAGGAATTGGAATTGCACGGAGCCGAGGTCGCTCCCTGGATGAAGATCCCGCGGCTTAAACTGACTGAGGCCTTGGAAATCATGGAAAAGGAATTTGGCAAGAAGATGGAAGGTATCGATATCGACGCAGAAGGTGAACGCCTCATCTGCCAATGGGCTAAAAACAACAACGAAAGCGATTTTGTTTTTCTCACTCATTATCCCACCAACCTGCGGCCCTTCTATTCCATGCCGAGCGCCGATCCCCAATACACCGAAACTTTCGATTTGTTGTACCGCGGTGTCGAGATCGCGAGTGGCGGCCAGCGGATTCACGACTACAAACAGCTGGTGGCAAACATCGAAAAGCATCACCTCAATCCGGAACAGTTCAAGGACTATTTGGATATCTTCAAGAACGGCATGCCGCCCCACGGCGGCTGGGGATTGGGAGCAGAGCGCATCGTCCAGAAGATCCTGGGACTCTCAAGCATCAAAGAAGCGTCGCTCTATCCGAGGGACGTGAGGAGATTGAGTCCGTAAGTTTTGCACAAAGAACAGCGAAATTTTATATATTTTTGCTACACATTACGAATTAGATACGTATATACAAATGGCAGCAAATCCAAAATCCAAAGATCAAATTTCAAAAAAAGCTCCAAATCAACAAGATAGATTTACGATTTAAGAATTGAAACTTGGGATTTTATTGGAAATTTGGATTTGAGATTTGAGATTTTTGCGATTCACAGCTATCGTGATGCAGAAAAAGTAAACCAGAACAAAGTATAATAAAAACATAAAAAATCATATAAAATGCCAGCGGAAAAAACCAGGAAACATCTGGAAAATCCGAACCAAAAGAAAGTCAATCTGATCAGTTTGATCACTTTGGTTCTGGGCTTCGCCCAGGCACTCTTAGTTTATATTTTGTCTTCCTATTTCATGCTGACCACGGGAGTGGAGAACGTCAGCTTTTTTTATTTGGTGGCTTTTTCCGTTACTCTTATCGTTCTTCTCAACGTTCACAAGATCGTCAGGACACTCGGAAAAAGCAACGTTTTTCTGATGACGATCCTGCTCAAGATCGGGGTCTTGGCTTGTCTGCTATCCTATCCACCCACCTGGCTGGCTCTCTCGCTCCTGATGTTATTTATCGTCTTGGGAAATCTGGAATGGGCAAGCCTGGACATCATCCTGGAATCTTATTCGAGCGATAAAAGGTCGGGAAGGATCCGGGGCAAACATCTGGCTATAATGAACCTCGGCATTCTTATTGGACCGTTCGTTTCCACTAGGATACTGGGACAGTTTAATTTTGAGGGCATCTTCCTCATGCTCATGTTTCTTAACATGATAATCTTCATCCTGGCCCTGATCGGTTTGCGAAACGTATCCGAGAGGTTCCCCTATGAACTCAGCGTCCAGCAGCTCATTTCCAAAGTGACAAAACGGAAAAATGTCATGCGAATCTACGCGGTTTCTTTTTCCATGGAATTTTTTTACGCCTTGATGGTTATCTACACCCCTCTTTATCTTCTGGAAAAGGGAATGGGGTGGAATGAAATCGGATTGATCTTCACCGTGATGCTTCTTCCGTTCGTCATTCTCCAGTATCCGATGGGTGTGCTTGCCGACAAAAAATTCGGAGAGAAAGAATTTATTATCGCTTCACTCGCTTTTACCGCAGTATTCACAGCCGTACTTTTTTTCATTGAAACAAATTATTTCTGGACTTGGGCGATTTTTCTTTTTCTTACCCGAATCGGCATTGCGCTCATCGAGGTTTTGCGAGACTCGTATTTTTACAAGCGGATCGATGGCCGGGATGTGGACATCATCAGCTTCTACAAAAGCGCCAACGCGGTCGCATATATCGCGGCCATGTCCATCTCGGCGATTTTCCTGATTTTTTTTCCGGTGAAAGGGATATTTTTGATCGTTTCGGTTGTACTAATAGCAGCAATCGTTCCCTCCTTGCGTCTCGAGGATAACCCCTGCGAAGCCGAGCTTTCGGTAAGCCGGGGAAAGGCTTGCCGCAAAAGCTGACAAGTTTGAAAAAATTTCCCGAATTTGGTATCATTGGTTAATCAATTAACTTCAAAAATATGACTATATCCAAAAAAATAGTGAACTACCTGGAGGAGGAAAAATACCGCTATGAGTTAGTGGAACACAAGACCACTTTCACCGCTTGGGACACGTCTCAGACCAAAAAACTCAAGCCCCAGCAGATCGTCAAGTGTTTGGTGGTGAGGATCGACAAGGATTATGCCTTGGCGCTGATTTCCGCCAACCGCAATCTGGACAAAGGAAAATTGCTGAAACTTGTGAACGCCGAACGGAAAAAATCCGGCCTCAAGGCCGTCAAAAAAGTCGATTTCGCCAAAGAAGACTGGATGAAAAAGAACGTCCCCGGAAAGGTCGGAGCCACTCC
>Ga0209048_10002495_pt1 | contig 18247 bp, 22 predicted proteins | sample FrelakmetCRP12CR_FD_187146 | JGI IMG/M metagenome (GOLD analysis project Ga0209048, IMG submission 187146) | Freshwater lake sediment microbial communities from the University of Notre Dame, USA, for methane emissions studies - CRP12 CR (SPAdes)... | ecosystem: Environmental > Aquatic >... | reverse complement strand
CGCGGCCGATTCGCGCCCTGGATCGCGTTGCACCTGCTCGTGCAGCTGTGCATCGCCGGCACCGCGATCGGTGTCGCCCAGATGGTCGCGGTCGACCCGTTGGCCCATCTCCCGGCGTCCGACATCCTCGAGGTCACGGCGACGCTCGCGGTCATGTACCTCGGACTCGCCCTGCTCGGTCTGTGTACCCGCCGGCAACCGGCGCGGCCACTGTTCGTGTTGCGGTTATCGACCGCGTTGGCGATCGTGGCGGTCGGCATTGCCGCCTGGAAGATCTCGTGGGTCGACCTGGTCGAGGGCGTCGCGCTCCTCTCCGTCGCTGCACTGGCGCACACGTACGCGGCAGATCGGCTCCGTCGGCTGACCAAGGTCAGCGCAGCCTGACGGTCCCGTCGGCGTCAAAGTGCACGAACAGCGGCCCGGTCTGCTCGAACGCGGTTCGTTCGCGATCACCGATCGGCCACGGGTGCCGGCGAACTGCGACAGGGAGACGAGACGGAGTTCGGACTGTTCCGGCAGGGCTAGAGCGTCGAGTTTCGGCGGTGCGCAGCACGACTCGCTCCCGGGACGCGGTGAAGGTGTAGCGCACGATCAGACGCGGTCGAGCTCCAGCATCTTGATCGCGTTGCCGCGCAGCACCTTGTAGGTGGTCTCCTCGTCGAGACCGGAGTCCGCGACCATCTTCTCGACGTATGCCTTGGAGTTCGGCCAGGTGGTGTCGGTGTGGGGGTAGTCGGTCTCGAAGCAGATGTTGTCGACGCCGACGTTGTCGAGGTTGGCGAGTCCGACGCGGTCGGCGGTGAAGCAGCCGAAGATGCGTCCGTAGTAGTAGGTGGACGGCGGCTCGGGGATCTTCTCCTTGCCGTGGGTCCAGCTGTCGTGCTGGTCCCAGACGGTGTCGGCGCGCTCGAGCGCGTAGGGGATCCAGCCGATCTGGCCTTCGGAGTAGGCGAGCTTGAGCTTGGGGAACTCGATGAGCTTGCCCGAGAACAGGTAGTCGGCGAGTGACGCCATCGAGTTGTTGAACGCCAGGGTCCCGCCGACCGATTCGGGCGAGTCGGGTGAAGCGACCGGGTCGCTCGAGGAGGACCCGATGTGCATGGCGAGCGCCACCCCGGTGTCGTTGCACGCGGCGAACATCGGGTCCCAGTGACCGGTGTGGATGCTGGGCAGCTTCAGGCGAGTGGGAAGCTCGCTGAAGCAGAACGCGCGCACACCGCGCTCCGCATTTCGCTTGATCTCCTCGACGGCGAGGTCGACGTCCCAGAGCGGCATGATGCAGAGCGGGATGTTCATGCCACCCGAGGGTGCGCACCACTCCTCGACCATCCAGTCGTTGTAGGCCCTGACGCAGGCCAGGCCGAGCTCGTGGTCTTCGGCCTCGTAGAAGGTCTGGCCGCAGAACCGGGGGAAGGTCGGGAACGGGAGCGAGCCGTCGACCCAGTTGAGCTCGAAGTCCTTGATGCGGGCATCGCGGTCGTAGCAACCGTCGCGCATGCCGTCGTAGGTGACCGCAGTCATCGTCATCTTCGTGCGGTCGAACTTGGTGACGTCGTTACCGGGCGTGGCCTCTTTCGGGATCGCCACGAACTTCTTGTTCACGTAGATCAAGCGGTCTTCGAAGATCCAGGCGTCGCCCCAGTCTCCCTGCGGGTCTTCGGTGTTCGTGTACTTCGCACCCGGGTGGTGCACGAACGGCCCCCAGCGCTTGCGCTCGACCCGCGGGCCCTTCGCCCGGAACTTCTCGGGAAGCCAGGTCTGCCAGACGTGGGGAGGCTCGACCACGTGGTCGTCGACACTGACGATCTTCGGCACGTCCATGGTCAGACCCGGTCCAGATCGAGCATCTTGATCGCGTTGCCGCGCAAGATCTTGTACGCGGTGTCCTGGTCAAGACCCTGGAGGATCTTCTCGCAGTACTCCTTGGAGTTCGGCCAGGTCGTGTCGGTGTGCGGATAGTCGGTCTCGAAGCAGATCTGGTCCTCGCCGATCTCGGCGAGGGAGCGCACCCCGTGCTGGTCCCACGTGAAGCAGCCGAACACGCGCCCGTAGTAGTAGGTGGACGGGGGCTCGGGGCAGAGGCGCTTGGCCTTGATCCACGCGTCGTGCTGCTCCCAGACCGTGTCAGCCCGTTCGAGCGCGTACGGGATCCACCCCACCTGGCCCTCGGAGTACGCGAGCTTCAGCTTCGGGAACTGCGCCATCTTGCCGCTGAAGAGGTAGTCGCCGAGCGACGCCATGGAGTTGTTGAACGCGAGCATGCCGCCCACGCCCGCAGGGGCGTCGGCGGACGACGCCGGATCACTCGACGACGAACCGACGTGCATGCACACCGTCGTCCCGGTCTCGGAGGCGACGTCGAACATCGGGTCCCAGTAGCCGGTATGGATGCTCTGGAGCCCGAGGCGGGTCGGCAGCTCCGAGAAGCACACGGCCCGGACGCCGCGCGCGGCGTTGCGCCGGATCTCGGCGGCCGCGAGCTCCACGTCCCAGAGCGGGATGATGCAGAGCGGGATGTTCACGCCGATCTCGGGATCGCACCACTCCTCGACCATCCAGTCGTTGTACGCCTTGACGCACGCGAGCGCGAGCTCCTTGTCGTCGGCCTCGTAGAACGTCTGGCCGCAGAAGCGGGGGAAGGTCGGGAACGGGAGCGAGCCGTCGACCCAGTTGAGCTCGAAGTCCTTCTTGCGCTCGGCGGCGTCGTAGCACCCAGGGCGCATGTCGTCGTAGGTGGTCGCGGCCATCAGCATCTTCGACTTGTCGAACTTCGACACGTCGCCGCCCGGCGTCGCCTCGAGCGGGATCGCGACGAACTTCTTCTGGACGTAGATGACCTTGTCCTCGTAGACCCAGGCGTCGCCCCACTCGCCCTCTTCGTCCTCGGTCATCTCGTACTTCGCGCCCTTCTTCAGGCGGAAGGCGCCCCAGCGGCGCCGCTCGACGCGCGGCCCTCGCTCGCGGTGCTGCTCGGGGAGATAGGTCTGCCAGACGTGGGGTGGCTCGACGACGTGATCGTCGACGCTGATGATCTTGGGGAGCTCCATCTAGGTCCTCGCTCGCATCTGACGCACGTGTCAGGGAGACGGTACCAAAGCACCCGGACCCGGCTCTCCGGGTGTCCTGTTACGTTGCCGCCCATGACCCCCCGGGTGGACTTCGGGATCTACGTGCCGCAGGTCGCGTTCGAGTACGCGGACATCCTCGAGCGGGCCCGCCTCTGCGAGAATCTGGGGTACTCGTCGTTCTGGCTCTTCGACCACCTCTACGGGCCCGAGCTGCCCGAAACGCCCTCGTTCGAGGGTTGGACGCTCGCCACCGCGCTGCTCGCGCACACCGAGCGTCTGCGGGTCGGGCACCTCGTCGTGTGCAACACGTTCCGGCATCCGGCACTGCTCGCGAAGATGGCGACCACACTCGACGTGATCTCGGGCGGTCGCCTCGACCTCGGGATCGGGAGCGGCTCGTATCAGCCCGAGCACGACCGGGTCGGCATCCCGTGGGGATCGTTCGCAGAGCGTTCGGAGATGCTCGGCGAGGCGCTCGAGATCATCACGAAGATGTTTGCCTCCGAGCTCACGACGTTCGAGGGCAAGCACTACCAGCTGCGGGACTTCCCGAACCTGCCCCGGCCGGTGCAGCAACCCCGCCCACCGATCCACGTCGGCGGGGTTGGCGAGCGGCGCACGCTCCCGCTCGTCGCCCGCTACGCCGACGTGTGGAACGTCCCCACCTACGCGCTCGGCGAGATCGAGCACAAGCGCGACGTCCTCCTCGCCGAATGCGACCGCATCGGCCGAGATCCCGCCACCATCCGGACGTCAGAGGAGGCGGTCCTGGTGATCGCCCCCGACGACCTCTCGCTCGGTGCGGCGCTCGAGAAGGCCGAGCGCCGCTTCGGCGCCCCCGGCTTTGGGTTGCACGAAGGCGGGTACATCGGCACGCCGTCTGCGATCGTCGATCGGATCGGGGAGCGCATCGAGCTCGGCATCACGTCGTTCGTGTTCTTCTGCTTCGACCGGGCATCGCAAGCGACGCTGCACCTGTTCGCCGACGAGGTCATGGGCCACTTCGCCTGATTCGTCACCAGGCCTCGAGCGCGGTGTCTTGTGACACCGGTTCGGAGAGGTCATCATTTTCGATGAGGCTCGTGTACGTGCTCGTCGCGAGCTCGAGGAGGTGACCAGCATGGGCACTGCGTCGTACCTGGTCGATGACCGCCCGCCCGGCGGAAGGTCCGCGTTGGTCACGAAGGAGACGCTGCACCTCGAGCTCGAGGCGGTCGAGCAACGGGTTCGCGCAGAGATCGCCGGGCTCGCCTCTGAGCTCCGCAGCGAGATGCGCGACCAGACCTGGCGCCTCATGGGAACGCTCCTGGTCGCCATGGGCCTCGTCGCCGCGATCCTGCGCGTCGGCTGATCGGGACGCGCCGACCTCAGGGGACGATCGGCGGGTAGTAGTTCTCGGCACCGATCTTCTTGATGTCCTCGAGCCACGAGCTGTCGTACGCGTCGGTGCGGCCCTGGCGCGCCGGGTCCTCGAACTCCCACGCCTGGCGCTTGTAGGTCCAGTTCGACGGGAAGCGGCGGTGCGCCTCACGCCAGTGAGGGATCGCGCCAGCGTGGTCGCCGGAGCGGTGCAGGTGCTCGCCGAGCTCGAAGTGGGCCGCGGCGAGAGATTCGTCGTCGCCGCGGGGCGCAGCCCGGCGCAGCACCTCGTCAGGCGTCAGCACGTACCGACTGTCGGCACCGTGCTCGACCCAGTCTTCGATCATCGCGAGGTAGCCGTCGGGGTCGCTCGTGATCTTGCGTGCCTCGCGCAGCATCTCGGCTGCCTCGGGCGCCAACGTGGTGAGGTCGACCTTTCGGAACGACTGCAGCACGGGGTTGTGCCCGGGGAACACCGGTTCGGCCGGGCGCACGATCATGCCGGCCTCGTCGACCCACACGCCGTTGGGGACGTTGACGAACCCGAACCGCTCGTCGGTGAGGTGGGTGCGATCGACGAGCGACGGATGTTCGCACGCCGCGGCTTCGACGAACGGACGCGCCGCGTCAGGGTCGACGTCGAGCGCGACCGTCACGATCTCGAGGCCGGTCGGGTGGAGGCGTGCTCGCAGCGCCTGCCACACGGGCAGGTCGAAGCGGCACCCTCACCACGATGCCCACGCGACGAGCAGGACCTTCTGTCCGAGGAGGCTCGAGAGCCGGAACGGGTTGCCGTCGAAGTCGGGGAGCTCGAGCTCGGGGGCTCGTGCCGAGGTGAGCGCGCGGCTGGTGACGGTGGTCTCGGGCCCGAGCGCCCAGATGCCGTGCCCGGCATCGTGTACGAGTGCCATCCCCAAGCGCCCCGCGACGACCCGCACGTCGACTCGCCCCTCCGGAGCGCGCGCCTCGTCGGGGATCGTCACGCAGACCTCGGCCTTGCACGCGCCTTCGGGCTTGATCACCCACCCGGTGCCGGCTTCGAGCTCTGACGCGTCGACGTGGAGGTCGGTGAGGATCATTCGGCATCACCTTCTGCGGCCCGTGACTTCAGCACCCGATCGGGGTGACGGCCGTCGACGTAGCCGAGGAACGGTGGGTACACGTTGTACCCGAGGAGCTCGCGCAGCCGCTTCGGAAGCGTGCGGGTGACCGGGGGCGCCACCGAGAGCAGGTGGGATTCCTGCGGCCGCAGCCAGCTCACCACGTACTCCATCGCGACGCCGAGACGCGGCGTGCTCGTGCGGTTCGCGCCACCGCCGTGCCAGAGCGAGCCGACGTAGAACATGGCCGACCCCGCCGGCATCTCCGCGAACCGCATCGGCGCGTCGTCGGGAGGCTGGCCGACGGCGCGGTGGCTGCCCGGTACGAGCCGCGTCGCGCCGTTGGCCTCGGTGAAGTCGTCGAACGCCCACATCACGTTGACGACGAGCTGGGGGTGGGGCCGGGGCACCGGATAGATGTCCTCGTCGCGGTGGAGCATCTGCGCATCCTCGCCGGCCCCGATCTCGATGCCAGTCGGGCCGCTGAGCTGGAAGTGCGGTCCGAGGACGCGCTCGAGCACGCCGAGCGCGAGCGGGTGCAGGGCGAGCGGGTCGAGCACCCGGGTCTTCGCGAACACGGCGTAGAGCCGCCGGGTCCGGAAGCCCTCGAAGACGTTGCGTCCCGTCGCCACGCCGTCGAGGCTGCGCCGGAGCTCGGCCCCGATCGTGCGGGCGTCCGCTGCGGTCACGAGGCGCTCGACGATGGCGTACCCCTCGATGTCCAGCCCGTCCGCAACCTCGCTGATCTGGCGTTCGAGGTGCGCCGGCTCGAGATCTCCTGCGACCGTCGTCACGAGGCGGACGGTACTCCCTTGCGCGAGGCGCGACCCGGGCCCTCGGGTGGAGCCGCGCCGCAGGCCCGAGGCATTGGTCAGGTATCGGGGTCGGTACGCTGTCGCCGTGGACCGGCCGAGCTCTGCGTCGACCCGCCGGGTGAGCCGGGGGTTCCTCGTGGCGCTCCTGGCGATCGTGGGCGTGCTGGCGGGTTCGCTCGCCACCCCGAGCTCCGCGGCGTCGAAAGCGCGCGCTCGCGTCTGGGCGTCCCAGCAGCCCGGTGTCCAGCACCTGGCCTACCGGTACGGCCCGGTGAAGATCGAGCCCGGGCAGAACAACATCGCGTTCAGCGACATGGAGGTCCCCAAGCCCACGGTCGATGGCTACATCGTGGCCATCAAGCCCAACATCCGGCTCGGCAACGGCGACGTTCCGCCGGTCGACGTCGTGCACCTCCACCACGGCGTGTGGAGCAACCGCGCCGCGCCTCGCGACCTGTCACGCGGCGCGAGCACGTTCTTCGCCGCCGGCGAGGAGAAGACGACGATGCGCCTGCCCAAGGGCTACGGGTACCCGTACCGGGCGAGCGACCCGTGGAGCATCAACTACATGATCCACGACCTCACCTCGAACCCGTACAAGATCTTCATCACCTACGACATCGACTTCGTCCCTGCGGACGCGCCCGAAGCGGCGGCGATCACCCCGGCACGCCCGATCTGGATGGACGTGCAACGCGGCAGCATCTACCCAGTATTCGACGTCCTCAAAGGTTCCGGCACCAGGGGCACCTACACGTATCCCGACCAGGCGACCGACCCCTACCACGGACGTCCACCGAAGAACGAGTGGACGGTCGACCGCGACAGCGTGCTGCTCGGCACCGCCGGGCACCTGCATCCCGGTGGCCTGCACGACGACCTGTGGGTCGACCGGGCCGGACAGACCGCGCACGTCTTCGAGTCCAGCGCGAAGTACTTCGAGCCTGCCGGTGCGGTGAGCTGGGATGTGTCGATGACGGGGACACGCCCGGACTGGAACGTGCAGGTGAAGCAGGGAGACACGCTTCGGGTCAACGCGACGTACGACACCAAGCGGGCGTCGTGGTACGAGTCGATGGGGATCATGGTCGTGTGGATGGCCGATGGTACGACGGGGCGCGACCCGTTCACGACCAAGGTCGACCAACCGGGCCTGCTCACCCACGGTCACCTGCCCGAGAACGACAACCACGGTGGGACCGAGGTGGCACTCCCGAACGCCACGAAGTTCGCACCGACGCCGGCGACGGGCCCGCTCGGGATCGACAACTTCATCTACTCGACCGGCGACATGACGAGCCCGGCGAAGACCATCCCGCAGGTCACGGCCGGCCAGCAGCTCACGTTCGTGAACAACGATGCTCCGCGCCTGAACGGGATCTGGCACTCGATCACCGCATGCAAGGCGCCGTGCAACAAGCAGACCGGCATCGCGTACCCACTTGCCGATGCGGACATCCAGTTCGACTCGGGACAACTCGGTGTCGCGGGCCCACCGACGGCGGGCACGATCTCGTGGCAGACGCCGGCGGATCTCCCCCCGGGTCTGTACACCTACTTCTGCCGCATCCATCCCTTCATGCGCGGTGCGTTCGACGTCTCCAAGTGACAGGTGAGGTGGGCTGCGCCGAGACGAAGCGGGTCGTCGGGGTCAGCCGTTCGGTGGCCCGGCGTCGACGAGCGCCCGGGTAGTGGCGAGGTCGTCGCTCGGCGCGATCGAGTGCAGCCACCACGTGACCCCCGCGTCGGCGTACTCGGCGATGGACCCACGGGTGCCCGCCGAGCTCGGCAGCACGAAGTCGAACGGCGTCCTGGCCTGGCGATGGCGCATCACCTCCGCCAGGAGCTGGCCCGCCTCTGCCGGCGAGAGCGAGCCGACCGGCACCACGCCGTCCCAGCGCGCGGCGCGTCGCAGCGGAGCCCGGTTCGGCCAGACGGCCGCGCACCAGATCGGGATGCGTGGCTGCTGCACGGGAGTCGGCGTCTGGACCACGGCGTCGACGCGGTAGTACCGGCCCGTGTGGCTGGTTCGCTCGCCGCGCCAGAGCGCGGCGAGTACCTCGAGCGCCTCGTCGAGCATCGCGGCGCGCGTGCGGTCGTCGACCGCGGGCTCGGCGAACGCGCCGAACTCGCGGTAGGCGTCGGTCCCGATCCCGACGCCGAGCACCGTGCGCCCGTCCGAGAGGCGGTCGAGTGTGGTGGTCTCGCGCGCCACCCTCCACGGCCGACGTCGGGGGAGTGGCGTGATCATCGGCCCGAGCAGGAGCCGTTCGGTGCTCACGGCGATCGCGCCGAGGGCGACCCACGGATCGCACGCGGGCGGATCGCCGCGGTGCATGATGTGGTCCCAGACGAAGTAGCCGTCCCAACCGGCGGCTTCGGCGCGGCGGGCGAGGTCGACGATCACCCGGGGCTCGGCGAGTGCGCCGAGTTGGGGCACGTGGAGACCGAAGCGCACCGGTGCGAGCCTTCGACCGTGCGGTCTCGTGAGGCCGAGGAAGACGTCAGGCCGTGGCTGCGTCGCGCTGCCGGCGAGCCTTGGCGCTGCCGACGTGGACGGAGAGGTCGGCGAAGAACGCGAACGCGACGATGACCCACCCGAACCCGGTGACGCCCTTCACGGGCGCGTACACCAACGCCCACGCGAGCGTCGTCCAGGGCAGGAAGACGAACCCGATCGCAGCCCACCACCACTCGTTGAACGCGATCGCCATCCGGTCGGTGAAGGCCCACAGGAGGAACACGCCGAAACGGGGCGAGATCGCCGCAGCGATGACGAAGAGGCATCCGCACATGGTTGAGAGACTAGAACACGGACCGGCTCACTGCCCGAGGATCTGTCCGGCCATCTCGTCAAAGTGCCGGAGCCGCTCGTCATCGGGCCGTAGGAGGTGTTCGAGCCAGCGGCGCACCTCGGCGGTGTCGAAGTCGGGCACCGCCGTGAGCACCTGGGTGATGTCGAGCCAGTCCTTGTCACGATCGAACACGACCTTGCAGACCACGAGGTGCTCGGGGCCGAGCACCGGGATCTGATCGTCTCCGAACGGGACCGTGCGCACCGCTCGGCGCATCGCATCGTGTACCGGGTCGTAGGCGAAGAAGAGATCGACGGGTGTTCGCCCCCACCACCAGCGCGTCTGCCCTTCGCGTCCGACCCGTGCCCGGTCTCCCGCCTCGCTGTCCACGATGGGAGAGGCCACGCCGAGGGGTGAGAGCGCGGCCCGCACCGCGTCGAGGTGATCGGGGCCCACGAACACATTGACGTCGACGTCAACCGTCGCCCGTGGCTCGGCGTAGTAGGCGAGCGCGATTGCTCCGCCGAACGCGTGAGGGATTTCAGCGCTGCACAGGCCCCGGTCGATCGCCACGACCTTGTCGGGGAGCGACGGCTCGTTCACGGCGCGGGTACCAGCTTCGGGAAGCGCGGGCGCTTCATGCGCGGTGGTGGGAGCCGGTCGGCGAGGAGCAGCAGGTCGCGGAGCGCGTCACCGCGTTGCGCGGGTGATGCGTCGATCCACGGGACGACGCCGCGCGCGGCATCGGGGACGGCTCCCCCCGGTGAGCCGGCGAGCTGGTCGGTCAACAGCGCGGTGAGCACCGGTGACGGGTGGTGGCCCCCGGCGAGCCGCGCGAGCAGGGCGCGGGCGGCGCGGTCAGGCCCGTCGTCGACGGCGACGGGGGCGCCCGCCCGACGCGCGGAGGCGCGGAGCGCGTGCACGTCGAGCGTCGACGCCGACCGCTCGGCAGCTCGGGCGACGACGGCTCCGTCAAGGACGCCAAACGTCGCGAGGGTGCGGGCCCGCGGTCCGAGTGGGGTCGCGCGCGACTCCCGGATCTCGAACCGTCGGCCGGGTCGGGCTACCACGTACGCCATAGTGTGCACTATACCCACTATTCGCGTCAGGTTGCGAGGGCGCTGCCGTGGGCCAGGAAGAGGGCGACGCTGAGGCCGGCCACGTAGAGCGTGAGCGACCAGGCGCCCCGCTCATGGCCCGTCGAGCCGGCCACCACGACGCCGATCACCGCCGCAAGCGCCGACGCGAGCAGCACGATGCCGAGTGCGCCGGCGCCACCCGAAGGGGCGATCGTGAGCACGAGCACCGCCGCGCCCAGCAGGACCGCGGCGACCACCAGCGACCCGTGGGCACCCATCCGGTGGGGCAGGCCACGGATCCCGACGCGCTCGTCGTCGTCGAGATCGGCGAGCGTGTTGACGAAGTGGGCGCCCGCGCCGAGCAGGGCCGCCGCCACGACGGCCCACCATGGTGGCAGCGGGTGTCCCGGCAGGCCCAGCGTCACGAACACGGGGAGCACGCCGAACGAGAGAACGTACGGGACCACGCTGAACATCGTGCTCTTCATGCCCGCGTTGTAGGCCCACGCCAGCGCGACGGCGGCGAGGTGCACGAGCGCCGCCCGCCACCCCGACAGGAACGACAACGGCACGCACGCGGCCGCGGCCACCGCGGCGGAGATGCCGACGGTCCGTGCCGTCACGGTGCCCGCCACGATCGGCTTGTCGATGCGGCGTGCGCACCGGTCCCGCTCGCGGTCCAGGTAGTCGTTGCTCCACCCGACCGAGAGCTGGCCTGCGAGGACGGCGAGCATCACTGCGAGGCTTCCTTCGAACCCTCGGCCGACAGCGATGGCGAGCGCGGTCGCGATCGCGGTGACCGCGACGGTCGGCTGGAAATGGCTCGCCCGGGCGAGTGGGATCACCGGCGCAGTCTGGTCCGCTCGCCCTACTCTGCGCTCGTGTCCATGCGCATCCTCGTGATCGGGGCCGGTGGCGTCGGGGCCGCCATCGCGTCGATCGCGGCCCGGCGTGACTTCTTCGAGGTCCTCGTGCTCGCCGACCTCGACGCCGATCGGGCTCAGCACGCCGTCGAGCGCGCGGGCGGCGGTGGGCGTCTGCGCGCCGCGACGGTGGACGCCTCGAGCACCGCCGACCTCATCACGCTGGCGCAGGACGAGCAGACCGACGTGATCGTGAACGCGTGCGACCCCCGGTTCAACCCGCCGATCTTTGACGCGGCCGCGGAGGTTGGGTGCACCTACCTCGACATGGCGATGCACCTGTCGCGTCCGCATCCCGAGCACCCGTACTCCGAACCGGGCGAGAAGCTGGGCGACGCGCAGTTTGCCGTGGCCGACGACTGGGCGGAGCGGGGCCAGCTCGCGCTCGTGGGCATCGGGGTCGAGCCCGGAGCCTCCGATGTGTTCGCCCGCTACGCCGCCGATCACCTCTTCTCGGCGATCGAGGAGGTCGGTGTGCGCGATGGCGCCGACCTCAGGATCGACGGCTACGACTTCGCGCCGACCTTCTCGATCTGGACGACGATCGAGGAGTGCCTGAACCCGCCGGTGATCTGGGAGCGAAGGCGGGGTTGGTACACGACCGAGCCGTTCTCCGAGCCCGAGGTGTTCGACTTCCCCGAGGGCATCGGCCCCGTCGAGTGCGTGAACGTCGAGCACGAGGAGGTGCTCCTCATCCCACGCTGGGTCGACTGTGAGCGGGTCACGTTCAAGTACGGTCTCGGTGAGGAGTTCATCGATGTGCTGCGTACCTTGCACAAGCTCGGACTCGATCGCACCGACGAGGTGATCGTGCGCGGGCATCCCGTGTCGCCACGAGACGTGGTCGCCGCCGCCCTTCCGAACCCGGCCGAACTCGGCGATCGGATGCACGGAAAGACGTGTGCCGGAGCGTGGGTCCGGGGGACCGGCACCGATGGGGAGCCCCGTTCGACGTATCTGTACCACGTGGTCGACAACGACGAGTCGATGGCGACCCACGGCCACCAGGCCGTGGTCTTCCAGACCGCGCTCAACCCCGTCATCGCGCTCGAGCTGCTCGCGACCGGGGTGTGGAGGGGTGCCGGCGTGCTGGGCCCCGAGGCGTTCGACGCAGTGCCGTTCCTCGATCTGCTGGACGACTACGGCAGCCCGTGGGGCATGCGGGAACTCGCTCCCTGAGCTGACCCGAGGATCCGGTCCGGCTCCTTAGCCGTGGCGGTAGCGACGAACCGCAAGCGTCGTGAACGTCACCGTGATGATCACCCACCACAGCGCGAAGTGCCACATGGCGGTCGCCAGGTGGATGTCGCTGACCCGGTACAGGACGTCGTCGCCGAGGGCGAATCCCCGGGCGCAGTCGATCGCCGAGGTCACCGGGTTGAGCTTCGCGAGTGGCTGCATCCACTCGGGCAGGCGCGAGATCGGTGCGAACGCCGAGCTGGTGAACACGAGGGGGAACACCGGGATGAACAGCGCAGGCTGCACCGCCTCCGGGTCACCGACACGCAGTCCGACGTACCCCGAGAACGCGGTGAGCGCGATGCCGAACAGGATGACGACGATGACCATGCCGATCGCGCCGAGCACCCCGTTGAGGAAGGTGAAGCCGATGACGAGCGACGCCACGACGAGCATCAGCACTTGGATCCCGAGACGCAGGCTGTCGCTCGCGGTGCGTCCGACGAGGAACGCGGAGCGGGCGATCGGCATCGCGCGGAACCGGTCGATCATGCCCGACTGGAGGTCGTAGGCGATGCCCACCCCCGAGCCCATCGCGGCGAACGCGATCGACTGCACGAGGATCGCGGGGACGATGAACTCGCGGTAGCCGATCCCTGCACCGACGTTGGCGACTGCGGTGAACACGTACGCGAACAGGATGAGCTGCATCAGCGGCTGGATCGTCGAGAACACGATCAGGCCGGTGTTGCGCAATACTCGGCGGAGGTTCCGCCCGGCGAGCAGCCCGATGTCGGCCAACACGCGCACCGGCGGGAGCGCGGCACGCTCCTCCGGCGTCGCAAGGTCGAGCGGGGTGGTCAGTGTGGCCATCAGGCGCGGAATCCTCGTCGTCGCTTGGGTTCGGGTGCATCGGGTCGGGGATCGTCGGCGAGGTGCCCCGTCAGGCTCAGGAACACATCGTCGAGGGACGGGCGTCGGAGTCCGAGATCCTCGACCACGATCCCTTCGGCATCGACGGCACGCACCACGTCCACGAGTGCGGCCGCGCCTTGCGCGACGGGCACCTGGACGGTCCCGAGCTGTTCGTTGACGACGATGTCGCTCGGCGCCACGGCGAACGTTTGGGCGAGCAGCGCCCCGGCCTTCGCGGTCACGCTCCGGTCGTGGACCGCAAGGTGCACGACATCGCCACCGACCTCGGTCTTGAGCTCGTCGGCGGTGCCCTCGGCGATGATCCGACCACCGTCGATCACGCTGATGCGGTCAGCCAGATGGTCTGCCTCCTCCATGTACTGCGTGGTGAGCACGATCGTCGTCCCGCCGCTGCGGAGCTCGGAGATCACGTCCCAGAGCGCCAGGCGACTGCGCGGGTCGAGCCCGGTGGTGGGCTCGTCGAGGAACAACACCGCGGGGGCGACCATCAGGCTCGCGGCGAGGTCGAGCCGTCGCCGCATCCCGCCCGAGTACGTCCGCAACAGCCGGTCGCCCGCGTCGGTGAGTCCGAAGGTTTCGAGCATGTCGAGGGCGCGGCCTCGGGCAACCTTCTTGCGCATGCGGCCGAGACGCCCCACGAGCTCCAGGTTCTCCCGACCGGTCAGGTCCTCGTCGACGGCCGAGTACTGCCCGGTGAGCCCGATGACGCTGCGCACGAGCTGGGACTGGCTGGCCACGTCGTACCCGGCGACGGTGGCGCGCCCGCCGTCGCTGCGCAGCAGCGTGGTCAAGATGTTGATCGTGGTGGTCTTCCCAGCCCCGTTGGGTCCGAGGAGCCCGACGACAGTGCCCTCCTCGACGACGAAGTCGACGCCCTGGAGCGCACGGAACTCACCGAACCGCTTCTCGAGTCCTTCGACGACGACACCGGGGGCCATGCCCCTGAACCTAACGGTCCCGGAGAACGCCCGGGTGAAAGGCGGCGCCCACGTGGGCCAGCGTCAGGACTGGAGGAGCGTCGCGGCGATGTTCACGGTCAGGGCCAGGATGACCGCGCCGAACAGGTAGGCGAGCAGCGCGTGGTTGACGATCGTGCGCCGGATCGCCCGGGCCTGGACGTCGGTGTCGGACACCTGGAAGGTCATGCCGATCGTGAACGCGACGTAGATGAAGTCGCGGTAATCGGGCGGGGCGGGATTCTTGAAGTCGATACCGCCGACGGGCTCGGTGTAGTACTCGTGCGCGTACCGCAGCGCGAACACGCTGTGCACGACCGCCCACGACAGGACCACGGTGAGGGCGGCGATACCGGTGAACGCGGCCTTCTCGGCGTCACTCGCGCCGCCCGCCTCGGACAGCTCGATGCCGACGCCGACGAGGCTCGCGACACACGCGCCCAGCAGGAGGAACTGCGCGGAGACGCGACTGTCGTCCTCGCGGGTCGCGAGCTCCTTCGTCTCCTCGGCGTCGAACGATCCGATGGTGCCCCAGACCCACATGAGGAACGTCGCCGCGGCGGCGATCCAGGCGATGAGCGCGGCGGAGACCGCGGCGGTGAACCACCCGGCCACGAGACCGGCGATCGCACCGACCGCGACCACGACCAGGAGTCGCTGACGCGCCGTGATCTTCAGCAGCAGCTGCTCGACTCCGGAGCGCTCGGGCACGTCGTGAGGCTACGTCGACGCCTCGACTCGGTGGCCACGCCCCGGTCCTTGCACCCACCCTCGTATGTTGTCGGCCGGATCTGAGGAGGTGAACATGGTGGTCGATGACGTGCGGGTGCGCTTGCGTCGCAAGCTGGAGAACTGGTTCGGAGCCGAGGAGGCCTCGTACCTGATGGACCGACCGCCCGGAGGTTGCCACGAGCTGGTCACCGTTGCGGTGCTTGACGCCCCGTGGTCGTCGCTCGGTGGCGAGCTACGGCCCGAGCTCCAACGCGAGCTCCGGGCACACACCTGGCGGCTCGCCACCCTCGTGATCGCGGCTCTGTCCGTCGTGGGTGCAGCATTGGGTGGTATCGGGGCCGTGTTGCGCTTCGCTTGAGCGCGCCCACGCGGCGCGCCTGGCACGATGGTGGCGTGAAAGACACCTACACGCACGGGCATCACGAGTCCGTCCTGCGCAGCCACACGTGGCGCACGGCGGAGAACTCCGCGGGTTACCTCCTGCCCGAGCTCGCGTCAGGGATGGACCTGCTCGACCTCGGCTGCGGCCCGGGCACGATCACCCTCGACCTCGCGAGTCGGGTCGCGCCGGGTCGGGTCGTCGGGCTCGACGTCGCCGCCGACGTGATCGAGCAGGCCGAGGCCAGACGGACCGAGACCGACGCGTCGAACGTCTCGTTCGCTACGGGCGACGCGTACGCGCTCGATCTCGACGACACATCATTCGATGTGGTGCACGCGCACCAGGTCCTCCAGCACCTCACCGACCCGGTTGGCGCGTTGCGAGAGATGCGTCGTGTGCTGAGGCCGAGTGGGATCCTTGCCGTGCGAGACAGCGACTACGGCGCGTTCGTGTGGGCCCCACCGGATCCGCTCCTCGATCGGTGGCTCGCGCTGTACCACGACGTGACCACACGCAACGCTGCGAACGCCGACGCCGGCCGCTACCTCCTCGGTTGGGTGCACGCCGCGGGCTTCGCCGACGTACGCGCGTCCAGCTCGACGTGGACGTTCGCCGATCCGGACGACCGGGCGTGGTGGGGTGGACTCTGGGCCGACCGCGTCCGCCTGTCGGCGTTCGCCGACCAGGCCGTGGAGTACGGGCTCACCGACGCCACCGAGCTGAGCGCGATCGCGGCGGCGTGGCACCGCTGGGCCGGCGCCCCCGACGGGTTCTTCGCGGTGCTCCACGGCGAGATCCTCGCCCGGCGCTGAGCCGGGTCACTCGTCCCGACCTCGTGTCGTGCAACGCTGACCCGAGGAGGCGACGATGGCGGACACCGCGCGTGTGTCGGTCCGACGCGAGCTGGACGGGATCGGACAGATCATGGAGTCGGCGTCCTACCTGGTCGATGATCGACCCCCCGGCGGCGGGGGCGAGCTCGTCACCCACACCACACTCGACCGCCGACCCGAGGCGCAGGAGCGCATGCACGCCGACGAAGCGAACCGGGCATCCGGGCTCGGCAAGGAGACGTGCGATCAGACGCGATGGCCCACCGGTATGATCGTCGGCGCGATCAGCGTGGTCGCCGCACTCTCTCGTATGACGGAATCGTCGACCGGACGGCATTCGTGCCAGCAACATCACAGAACGCTCACATTGAGCGGTACCAGGCGTTCACACCACAGAGGTCTGATGACGCCATGACCACCGCTGTCGTCCCTGCTCCCGCCCCAGTCCGCGCCACGGACGAGGACGCGCCCCGCCGGCTGGGTCTGATCACCGGGCTCACGTTCGTCGGCGCGCTGGCGATCGCGCTCCTCGTGCGGGGTCCGTCGGTCGTCGGGATCGCAGCCTTGTTCCTGCTGTTCGTCCCACTCGAGAAGCTCTGGGCGCTGCGACCCCAGAAAGTGTTCCGCCGGGGGCTGCTCACCGATCTCACCCACATCCTCGTGAACGGCCTGTTCTCGGCCGTCGGTGCGATCGTGCTCGTGGTGCTCTTCGCGCTCCCGCTCATCTGGCTACGAGCGTTCGACCTCGTCGGCTATCTCCCGACCGGGGTCGCGATCCCACTGGCCGTCGTGCTCGTCGTTGTCGGCAACTACTGGGGCCATCGGCTCACCCACCAGGTGCCGTTCCTGTGGCGTTTCCACGCGGTGCACCACAGCATCGAGCAGATGGACTGGGTCGCGTCGGGTCGGCTGCATCCCGTCGACCAGTCCTTCACCCAGGCGTTCACGATCCTGCCGCTCTTCCTGCTGGGCTACGGCGGCGGCGTCTTCGCCGGGGTCGCGGTGTTCATCACCTTGCTCGCGCTGTTCCAGCACGCGAACGTGCGGCTGCGCTTCCCGGTCCTGCGCTGGATCATCAACACCCCCGAGTGGCACCACTGGCACCACGCGATCGACGCGAAGGCGAACGACAAGAACTTCGGCCTTCCCGTCGTCGACAAGATCTTCGGCACCGCGTACCTGCCGAAGGGCGAACGTCCGACCGGCTTCGGCATCCACGACCCGGTACCCGACGTCGGGTACCTGCGGCATCTCGCGTACCCGTTCACCAAGCCCGCCCGCACCGGAGCCGCCGTGACGGGTCCCACCTAGGCCCACCGCCTGCGTCCCGCTCCGGGTCGCCCTCAATTCCTGCCGGAACTCTGCCGATACAGCCCCGAGATCGCCAGATCCGCAGGAGTTCGCATGATCCAGGACCACACCGGCGGGGGCGAGGGCTCGGCCCGCCCCGAGGTGGAGCAGCGCAGTCTGTTCCAGCGCCTCACCCGATGCATGAGCGTCTCGGTGCTCACCACCGTGATCAGTCTGACGGTCCTCACGGTCTGCACCGCGGGCCTCGGTCTGATCGCCTGGGCGGCGAACATGATGGCCACCGCCGTGGCGACCGTGCCCGGGTACCACGTGAATCGGCGCTGGACCTGGGGGCGACGCGACGCCAGCGATGTGTGGCGTGAGATGCTCCCATTCTGGGTCCTGGCCTTCGCCGGGCTCGCGCTCTCGACGCTTGCGGTCGGGTTCGTCGACTCCTGGGCGTCGGGCGCGCACCTCGACTCGCCGACCCGCACGGTCGCGGTGCTCGGAGCGCACCTGAGCGGCTTCGGCGCGCTCTGGGTCGTCCAGTTCATCGTGCTCGACCGGTTCCTGTTCGCCCGACGCCACGCCCACGTGCCCGCCGAGTCGGTGGTGCTCGCCCGGCCGTAGCGACCGGCCCGGGCGTCAGGTGTGACCGACCGGCTTCGCCATCCACGACCTGGTGCCCGCGATGACCTGATGCCCGCGATGACCTGATGCCCGCGATGACCTGATGCCCGGGCCAGCGCGCGTACCCGTTCACGACGCGAGGACAAGTGGGTGTGTCGGTGACGAGTCTC
>Ga0209048_10002494_pt1 | contig 18251 bp, 14 predicted proteins | sample FrelakmetCRP12CR_FD_187146 | JGI IMG/M metagenome (GOLD analysis project Ga0209048, IMG submission 187146) | Freshwater lake sediment microbial communities from the University of Notre Dame, USA, for methane emissions studies - CRP12 CR (SPAdes)... | ecosystem: Environmental > Aquatic >... | reverse complement strand
GTTCCACCAATTTCCAGGCGTGTTCGTAGTAAATCTCGCGGCGCTCGGACTGACGGTAGGGACCGAATGGACCTCCTACATCCGGACCCTCATCATAGTTGATCCCAAGCCAATGCAGACCGTCAATCAGTTCTTGCTCAGCACCTGAGACGAAACGTTTCTGGTCGGTATCTTCGATACGCAGGATAAAAGCCCCGCCAGTGCGGCGTGCCAAGAGAAAAGGATAAAGCGCAGACCGGGCACTGCCAAGGTGCATCCGCCCGGTAGGAGAAGGGGCAAAGCGCGTACGTACAGGTTTTAGATCCAAGAGAGTCTCCACTAAAAATCCAATGGTTTGTGTCTTAATACCACGCTTTCCACCAGCCCAATACCAAGCATCAGGGAAATCAGACCACTACCGCCATAACTAATAAAAGGAAGCGGTATACCCGTGACAGGGATCAGGTTCAGGTTGACTGCGATATTCACAGCCGCCTGGAAGAATATTAGAATAGCAACCCCATATGCAATCAGAGACCCAAACGGGTCACGAGCTAGTCGCGCCGCCCTCAAGCACCGATAAATGATAAAACCTATCAAGATGAGCACAAAGATCGTGCCAACTAAACCTAGTTCTTCTCCGATGACAGAAAAGATAAAGTCGTTATGGCGAACTTTCATAAAGCGCAGTTGCGTCTGCGTGCCATTGCCATAGCCCTTACCTACCCATCCACCGGAACCCAACGCAATAAGCGCCTGGATTACGTTATAAGTAGCTCCATTCCGAGCGCTCAAATCCGGGCGAAAGAAATTGACGATACGTTGTTGTTGATATGGTTGAATAAAATTGAATGCAACCACAGCCAGAAATAGCCCTGCGAGTGCCATAATACCAAGCTGTTTCAATTCAAGTCCGCTTTCCCACGTCATTGCTGCCCATAATGCCATAATGACAATGACATTACTTAGATTAGGTTGGATGAAAATCAGACCGGCAATTACGAAGGTAATTAGAAACCCTTTGAACAACCAACTCCAATTTCGAATAGCGCTGGTGTTTTTGGAAAAATAATTTGCCAACGCAAGGATAACGACGATCTTTGCCAGTTCGGTTGGCTGGATGGAGATCAGCCCGGTTTCAATCCAGCGCGTTGCGCCGAACCGGGCGCCACCGATGACAAATAATAACAATAGAAATATCACGATGACGATATACATCGGAACAATTGCACCGGACCAGAAGCGATAGTCAATCGCTGCGGCGAGGATAATTACAACGAACCCAATACCGCCAAATATCATCTGACGCGGAACCAAGGTTGCCAGATTTTCGTTCCCAGCAATTGCGGAAAGAATCATTGTCACGCCAAACACAAGGGCCACAATGACTGCTCCCAGAAGCCAGAAATCGAAATGTCGCCAAAAACCGCTACGGAACATAATTAGCGAAGGGTTTTCCCGCCGCTTTCCCGGCCTAATGCCCCCGCCTGCGACCAACATTTCGCAGCGGAATATCAGCCACAAGCCGTTGGGACCGTCCATCTTGAGCAACAGTAATGGTCACAGCTGTAGGGTCAATATCAATATGGCGCGAGATAGTTTCAATCAGATCGTCTTTCAATGAATCCAATTCTGCCGGCGATAGATCAGTGCGGTCATGGATCAAAACTAATTGCAAACGTTCTTTGGCGCTGTTAGCGCTCTTTTTCCGTCCAAAAAGAAAAGACATCATTTCTTCCTCCCCAAAAGACGTTGCAACAGATTTTGTGAATCAAATTCCATATAGGGTACCTGCTCTCCCATCAACCGTCGGGAAATATTCTGGAACGCCTGTCCGGCTTTACTTTTACCATCCAGCGCAAGAGGCTGTCCTCGATTGGAAGCGACAATAACATTCTCGTCTTCGGGAATAATCCCTATCAGTTCAACAGCCAGAAGGTCGAGCACATCCTCGACCGAAAGCATATCACCGCGTCTCACCATGGCTGGATCATATCGGTTTATCACCAGTGCTGCCGGACCTTTCTCCTCTGCCTCGAGCAGACCGATCACCCGGTCAGCATCGCGCACCGCTGAAACTTCTGGATTAGTCATCACCAGCACGCGATCGGCAGCGGCAATCGCATTCTTGAAACCACGTTCAATCCCTGCTGGAGAATCGATAATGATCCAGTCTACTTCCTGACGAAGTTCATCACACAGGCGCACCATGTCGCTTGGCGAAATGGCAGTCTTGTCGCGTGTCTGCGCTGCAGGGATCAGATACAGTTCGGGCAGGCGTTTGTCTCGAATCATTGCCTGACGTAAGCGGCAGCGACCCTCTATTACATCCACCAAATCATACACAATACGATTTTCCAAGCCCAAAACAACATCCAGGTTACGTAGGCCGATATCGCCATCAATACAGGTCACTTTTTGTCCGTGCGATGCTAACGCGACAGAAATATTCGCTACCGAGGTGGTTTTACCAACTCCGCCCTTCCCAGACGCTATTGTCACTACTTTTCCAGTCATGTCACCGTCCTGTCAAATCCTGCCAGGGTTCTGCCACCAATTGACCATCTTTCAAGCTGGCTACCTCTGGCTGGTTTTTACCTTGTTTCTTCGGCGAAACGGCGATATCACCGGCTATACGCAATTGCGTTGGCGCCAACTCGAGTGCACAAACAACTGCCTTTTCGTCTCCTTGTGCTCCAGCATGGACAACCCCACGCAACCGACCCCAAACGATCACACTGCCTCCGGCAACAATCTCTGCACCCGGGTTGACGTCCCCCATCACCACGACATTTCCTTCAAATAATACTCTCCCGCCAGAGCGAAGTGGACCTTTGATCCATTTAGACGAATTCTCTGGCAACCCCTCCACTGCATCCCGTACATCAACCGGGTGAGGTTTCGTGAGGCGGGTCGCCAATCCGAGGTTCTGAGCAGTTGTCTCGGTGACGGAAGATTCGCTCAGGACTGCCCATAACGCTATACCGCGTTCTGATAGTTGATCGCGTAAGGCAGATAATTCGGCTACCCGCAATTCAATTGCGCCTACATTTAAAGCAACGCGGGCTCCTTGGAAAAATGAGGAACGTTCATCTACATTTTTTACAAAGATTGTTTCCAGTTCCGGCCAGGCCGCGCCGTCTAATGTAACCAGCAGGCCATCTCGAATCCCTTTTATCTGAATAAAGGAAGGGGTTTTGTCCATAATTCTCGAAATTATACTGCCTTTTGAGGTGAGTGATAAAAAGTGATGATACTTTCAAAAAGCCTGCAATCACCTTGATTGCAGGCGAATCTCTTAGTACTCGGTGACAGATCTGATTCCAATAGGTGGATAGACCTGCCCGGGGACCGGCGGCATGGGATTATAGACCCGGTCCACTTTCACTATCCCAGCCTTGACTCCTCCCACACGGTGGAGACCAATATACTTTCCGCGCAACAAAACATCTTCCATAGTCAACGCCATGCAAAAGACTGCCAGATCCACCCCGGTCGGGATAGCTTCCAACTCGTCAGTGTAGACCGAAGCGGAGAAAAGCACGTTCTGAGCATCCAGACTCTGGGTTTGGATGGCTGGGATGATGATTGGAAAGCCATCCTCTCCTACATAGGATAAGAATTTCAAGTTGTCAATTTTATCCGTAAAGGTACGCGTCCAAGAGTTGAGCACGGGTTTCTGACCCGGTTTGCGTCCCAGCGAGCGCGCCAACATGGTCTGGATAGCGGCGAAAATGATTTGATTCATCGGAAGCGGTGCTTTGCCTGTGTGCAAAACCAAGTCCATGTAATAGACCGTATGGATGCCAAAATAGGCATTGTAACGAAACATGGGAATATTGTTGTAGAAGTCGTATTCCTGCCCTTCTTTTGAAAAGTGTGTGTACATGGCTTTTCCCCGCCACAGATTCTTATCCAGGCTCATAATTAGGAAACCAACTTTGGGATTATTGAGGATGTGTTTCTTCGACATTCCCTCGGTGAATTGCCCGAAGCACATTCGTGTTGGTCCACAAGCCATCAGGGAGGAGATGAGCGTCACGTGTGGCAGGCCATCGGATGTCACAGTGGCGAGTAGTCCCACTTTCATTGCCGGCTGGGTGCTCTGGATGTCTTCTGGGGAAAAAGTTGTTAATGTTTGATGAGATTTCATGGGAAGCTCCTATAGTGACTCTGTTGCTCTGGTCGCGCCAGTTGCAAAGATGAGATCCGAGGGGAATCCAGAAGCCTTCGCGATATTCTCACAGCGAGCCAGTTCGTCAGAAGTCATGAGCAGCGTTCCTTCATAGACCCACTTCATACCTAAACGATAATACTGGTCACTGCACAGGTTGTTAAAGGCACACAGTTCCCAGCGGGAACCGCTCCCATTAAGTGTATCAGCCAAATAATGTCCCACAGCCTGTAAATTTCCCGTCGCGGTTGTTGCACCAGGGATGAGTGGGGTGCGAATCCATAATTCAAATGGCCGAGTTTGGGATCGGCGATAATCTCTAATGTAGATTAGGTTTTCCAGAATGTGCTTATTGGATACACCGGTGAACTTATGATGGAGATCTGAGTTATAAAGTTTAATATCGAATAACACCAGGTCGGTAAGGGGTAGCAGGCGGTCAAGGGTATGAGTTGAAGTCAGACCGCAAGTATCGATGGCGGTGGCAATGCCTTGTTGTTTTAAACCATACAGGAGCGCTTCAGCGAAATCCGGTTGAAAAGTCGGTTCCCCTCCGGAAAGGGTTACGCCGCCTCCGGATTTTTCGTAATATGCACGATCCTTGAGTAGTTCGCTTAGCAACTCCTCTACTGATACCGTTCTCCCGATGGTCTCAAGCGCCCCGGATGGACAGACATCGACACATGTCCCACACGCCAGGCAGCGCGCCCGGTCAATAAACAGACCATCGTCTGTCATCGTAAGGCATTCGTTAGGGCATGCTTCAATGCAGGTGTGGCATCCCAGACAGCGAACGTTAAACCACTGTGTCTGAACACGACTGGAGATGCTCTCCGGGTTATGACACCAGGCACAATGCATGGGGCAACCTTTGAAGAACACCGTAGTACGTATCCCGGGACCGTCCTCAGTTGAGAGACGCTGGAGATGTAGAATCTGACCTGAGATCATTTCATTTGGTGGCTTTCTCGGGCAATGATCTCGTTCTGGAGTTCGCGCCCAATGGAGGTAAAGTAGGCGTTATAGCCAGTGACACGCACCAGTAAGTGGCGGTAATTTTCAGGGTGTTTTTGAGCGTCGCGAAGCAAGCCAGCGTCAATCATATTGACTTGCAGCGCTGAACCGCCATTCTCGATGTAGCCACGTAAGAAAGCCTTGAATTTCTGGCGGTGTTCGGGATCGCGCAGGATGGTCGGATTGAAGGTCATAGTGTGACTGCCACCATTGGGAAGTACATTTAGGTAATCCTCCCAATCACCTTTGCCGTCCGCAGCTCTACCGCCCAGCACCTTCCCAACCGAGTTGGCGTTAGCGGTCGGGCCGTTAATGTCCGCACCGTTGGATGGACATAACGCGTTCGACAGAAATTTGCCCTGTGGACGACCGTCTGGGCTGGCAGGCAAGATGAAGGAGTCGGCCACCCAGTAGTTCCATGACAACATTCCCGGGCGGAACTGGCGACCGGTAGATTGAGTCTTGTACTTCCAGGTTTCCCCGGTCCACAGATCCATCACCTGACGGGCTAGTGAGTCGGCGAATTCCTCGTCGCGGCCATATTTGGGAGCCTTGTGCAGGGCGCGCGCTTGCAAGATTTCGTGCCCGACCCAATTATCCTTGAGTGCCTGGATGAGTTCTGCAAGCGTGCAAATTTCCTTGTCATATACCAAATACCTGACCGCTAACAAAGAATCCACCGTGGTAGCGTAGGTCACAGCCTCGATGGTAACGTAACCCAACTCCGCACCGCCTTCGTTAATGTCCAATCCTTTCTGGGCGCAACCTTTGACCAGACAGGAAACATATGGCGTCGGTGTGAAACGCGCACGAATGGACTCTGACCGCTCGTAAAGGTCCACGATGCGATGGATGATATGGCGGGTTTGAGCGGCGTAGGCTTCCCAGAATTGCTCCCAAGTTTGGAACAGGGTCGCATCGCCGGTATCCGCCCCCCACCGAGTGGGCGGATCGGTTTTACCGGTAATTCCATCTGTGAAAGGAGCCAAATCATAACCGCCAGTCAGAGCTAGCTCAACCGCCTTGAGCAGATTTAGGTTGGCGTCTACAGTGCCGGACCGGTCATTACCGACCATCGTGTTTTCCAAACAACCAACCGGGGCATAATCAAAAACATTATTTTCGTTAATAAGATGCGTGACACCGGTTTTTTTTGCCTGGAGCATTAAACCTGCCATCGAACGTTCGTCGAAGTTGAGCAGGAAGGGTGAACCCTGACTGGAGGCGACCATTTCCACTACCCGGTCAAGCAATTTATCTGGTGCATTGCGATGCAGACGCACGTTGGGCTTAGGCTCCAAGATAGGTGACATTTCATCAATCACATCAAGCAGGATATAAGTCAGATCGTTGGTCATGTCGAGGCCATCTCGTCCCAACCCAGAGATGGTGAAGAGCTGGCCGTATCCAGCGGTGATGCCCTGATTACCGCCAGTGCGTATCATGCTATCATAGGCAGTGTTGCAGTGCATCCAGAAGCACTTCAGTATTTCTTTGCCGAATTCCGGATCCATTCCTTCAGAGACAGATTTCTCCCACATCGGATACAAGTACTGGTCTAAGCGGCCAAAAGAGACACCCGGACCGGGATAGTTTTCGTCGGACATAACCAACATGTGGGTCAGCCATAGAGACTGCATTGCCTCCCAAAAATTCTGCGCCGGTTCCCAGGGGACGCGGGTCAAATTGTCAGCCATCTGATTCAATTCGGCGCTGCGCTTTGGCTCCGGGTCCAATTGCGCAAGGCGGGTGCATTCCTTGGAATACTCAGCGGCCAGGTCACGCGGCATTGTCGCAGCTGTCAACATTGCCCGCACCTGTACGCCCTTTTTTCCGTGTTTCTCAGATTCAGACAGCACTGCATAAGTGTTTTCCAGTTCTGCATGGACAGCCTTCCAACCCTTGCTTAGGACGCGCCCGTAATCAGGGATAAGATGGCCCGAGGTGGCTCCAGCGTTGCCAAATCCGTGATTATGGAACCAAAGTATAGCGGCCCGGGCACCTTTCGGGCCGTAAACCTGTTTGTCGCGTTTCTTGGTTTCTTTTTCATTCAGGCAGGATGAGGTCTGGACATTAAAGCGCCCCCCTGCTAACAGATCCCCGGGTAGGATTTCTTTGGGGAGATAATGCACCATGACCTCGTGGTTGAACCAAGCACGGCGCTCAGGCAGGGACCACTTCCAGAAATCGGAGGACAGTTCCACGGCATGGGCTATTTGTTTGAAAGAAGAACGAAAGGTTTGCAAGAAAGCATACGTCTCTGGGACAATGTAGAATGAGAGTTCGTTGTACTGGAAGTCCCAAGGCGTATTAGTTGTCCAAGAAGTGTATTCGTTGTTCCAAGCACGCTCGACGCCCTGAAAATAATAATCGCGCAGCCATTGTATACGCGGGGAGATATTTATTGGCATTTTTATTGCATAACGGGGTTTTTCAAATGAAACAGCAGTCATGAATTATCTCCTTTCAGGAATGCTTCTCCATGCTTTAGCATCTCAATCATGATTCTCCGGGCGCCAATTGCATCCTGCCTCTCAAAGGCGTCGACCATCTGAACATGGAACTGCCGGACTGTCTCAACAACCAGTGTCCCGCAGTACTTGCTAAAAAACTCCCTTGTCAGACTGGTGTAGACTCCCTTGAAGGAATTGATGATCAGAGGGTAGACCAAATTTCCGGAAGCGATGGCAACCGAGAGATGAAAAGAAAAGTCGAGGTCGGTCATCGCTTGAGGATTATCACCAGTAGCTTGCTTTTCTTGAATCAGTAAATCATGAAACTCAGCCATTTGTTCTGATGTACGGTTTATGGCGGTCAGCCGGGCTGTTTCGGTCTCGACAGTCAGACGCATGTCAATCATACTTTGCATGAATGAAGGATCGAGTTTGCCATTGTTGTAAGCCAGAAGGGAGGAAAGGATGGCAAGCGAACCCGAGCGGCGGTAGTCGCTGACGTATACTCCCCGACGCGGGATGATTTTCACCAACCCTTTGGCGTCCAAATCCACCAGCGCTTCGTGAAGCACAGGGCGGCTGACACCAATTCGTGCTGCAAAAATGCGCTCAGGTTGCAAACGCTCCCCGATTTTAAGCTCGCCAGAAAGAATCAACTCTTCCAAGCGGTCTACGCAGAGATCTCTCAGGCTTTGGATCTTAATAGGTGCGATGATATTTTGCACGTTCGCTCTACCAATGTTTGGTAAAACCACCAGCCAACAATAATACTATAGCATAACTCAAGAATAGATTCAAGCAGCTCTTTAAATCCCTATCCCTGTAAAAGAATTACCTTGTGTCATGGTATTGCTTTTTTCCACAGTTTTTGCTGCTTCTAATGATCATTAATACCTTCCCATGCAGACAAGCCTCTGGTAAAATCAGCCCCCGGAGCGTTGTACCCTTCGCCCCTCCATCCTAAAACAAGAAAGGGCTTGAAAATGAAAGTATTACTCATTAAGGACGTTTACAAACTTGGACGCGCAGGTGATGTAAAAAAGGTCGCTGACGGATACGGCCGCAATTTCCTCCTTCCACAAAAGATGGCTGTCTTGGCTACACCTGGCGCAATAAAAACAGCAGAACGGATTCGGTCGAAAGCAGCCGAGAAGCGTATCATTCTCAACGAAGAGATGAGCGTGGTAGCCAAGGCGCTGGAAAAGGTCCAGCTGACCTTTGGTGCACGAGCAGGTGAGACCGGCAAGCTGTATGGTTCCATCACTTCGCAAGAAGTGGTTGATGCCCTCCAGAAGAAAACCGGATACGGCCTCAAGCGTCAACAATTGGATATGCAGCCCCTGCGCGCTTTGGGCGAACACGCGGTTCGCATCCGATTGACCATGGATCTGATCCCAGAAATCAAGGTCACGGTCTTCCGCGAGGGCGAAGCTGAACCCAGTCTTCCAATCGAAGAGCCTGCTCCCAAGGCAGAAGAAAAAGTAACTGCAAAGCAATCGACTGAGCAACCTGCTGAAACTGACGAAAACGCCAATCCAGTCGCTTAGATCCTAGAATAGAGCACACAAAGAACATCACCGGCCCAACCAACAAGCGAAACCGGTGATGTTTCATTACCCAGTATGGCAGAAACCATCGGACAGCAACTCAAAAAGGCGCGCGAAGTCAAAAACCTGACCATCCATAAAGTGGTACAGGCTACGCATATCCGGGCGCATCAAATCGAAGCGATTGAAGCTGACGAATTTGAATCTCTACCTTCCCCCGTTCAGGCGCGTGCTTTTTTACGGCTTTATGCAGAGTTTTTGGGGTTCTCTCTCGATGAAGCCATAACCCATAAGAGTGCCGGAGATAAAGAGCTACCTGCAACACCTTCAGACCTCGCCCCCGCACCAGGGGAACTGGCAGCACTCTCTGCTGAAACTGGCTCCGAACCCATCCCGACGGGAGCGATAACTATTGGTAATAAACTGAACGAATTATTCATTCGCATCAAGCAAGTAGTTTTCACTAAAAAAGTGCAATCTACGTCTAGTGAAGCAGCGGAGGAGAGTACCCTTGTTGAACCTGTCGAAGTAGAAAACAAAGCACTGTCAGCCCCTCTCGAAGAAGTACTCAACTCCTTTACTGAAACTCTCCCATCACAGACCATCTTCTCAGCAATCGGCAAGACTCTTCGCCAGCGCCGCGAAAGCCTGAGCATGACCCTGGATGAAATCGAGCGCCATACTCACGTTGGCATGCACTATCTCCAAGCACTAGAAGCTGGAGAGTTTGGGCGCCTGCCTTCCTCGGTCCAAGCTCGTGGTATGTTGAACAACTATACCCATTTCCTCAACCTGGATGTGGATGCACTCCTGTTAAAATTCGCCGAGGGTCTACAAACTCAGCGATTGGAACGACAAGTAAATCCAAAGGAAATGCCCCAGAAGTCAGCCTCGATATTTCCTTTTAAAACCCGCTCACTCTTCAAAATTAAAATCCCGGCAACCGTCCGGCGCTATCTTTCCGCAGACATTTTCGTTGGTGGCGGATTGGTAATTCTTCTGCTCACTTTCGCCATCTGGGGCACTATCCGTATAATAAATTTGCGCGCAGGTTCCACACCTCAACCAACAGCTCCTTCCATTTTACATATATTCGTCTCAACAACAGAGGAAGCTACCGCTACTCCTCTCCCAACCACAGTAAATGGTTCTGGCACTGTTGTTCCGGTGGCGGGGGAGACCTTGGTTCTGACATTACCAGCAGCTGGTCATGGGGCAATTCAGGTTGTCGTCGTTGCCCAGGATCAGGCTTGGGTACGCGTCACTGTGGATGGCAAAGTCTTGTTCGAGGGGCGCGTCACCGCTGGCACAGGATACCCATTTGAAGGCAATATCCAAATAGAGGTTCTGACTGGTAATGGCAGAGCCATCAGCATCCTGTACAACCAAAACGACCTGGGTCCAATGGGCGATTTCGGTGAAGTAGTTGATCATATCTATACCGCTGATGCTATATTGAATCCCACAGCAACTTTTACACCTACACCTACCATTTCCCCAACTCCAACCAACACTTTGCGGCCAACCGCCACTTTACGCCCATCTGCCACACTTCGACCGAGTGCCACTCCACGCATCTCTCCCACACCGAGTAAATAGCTCATTGTTAATTGGATATTGGTCATGAAGCGTAAATTAACGATTTCGTGATTTCGAGTGAAAAAGCCTTATTGTTATGAACCGAAAAACCTTCTACCTGACGTCTCTTGGTTGCGCCAAAAACACGGTTGATTCCGACTCGATGGCGCAACTTCTGGAACGCGATGGCTACCAAGCTGTCAGCTCTCCCCAGCAGGCCAGTATACTTATTGTAAATACCTGCGGGTTTATCGGTCCTGCGCGCGAAGAATCGTATTCCATGCTGCGCACCTTGGCCGAGGCGAAACTCCCACACCAAATACTCATCGCGGCGGGATGCCTCACCCAGCGGTACGGGCCAGAAGTGGCCCGCAAAGTATCGGGTGTGGATGGTATCCTCGGAACCCGTCGTTGGATGGATATTGTCGAGGTTGTACAACAACTGCGACAAAGTCATAATCCTTCAGCAAGTTCAGGGCTTCGCCCTGAACAACTCTATCACTTACCGGAATCTCCTACAATTGGCAAAGACGAAAATGGTGTGCTGCGCGCATCCATTGCAGGAGCCAGTGCCTACTTGAAAATTGCGGATGGCTGCCGCCGACCGTGCGCTTTCTGTGCCATTCCTCTTATCAAAGGCACCATGATTAGCCGCCCCCTCGAAAAGCTAATTGACGAAGCACGCCATTTGCGCGACAAGGGTGTGCGCGAACTTGTCCTGATTGCCCAGGATACTACTGACTATGGTCACGAGTTGGGCATGCAAGACGGACTTGCAACATTGTTGGAGAAAATGATTATCGCCGTCCCGGAAATTGACTGGATCCGAATAATGTACGCCTTTCCAGGCTACGTCACCGACCGGTTGATTGACATAATGGCCAGCCACCCGCAGATACTCCCCTATCTCGATATTCCCCTCCAGCATGCTGCTCCTGCCACACTTACCCGGATGCGGCGCCCCGCCAACATAGACTGGGTCCATAACACAATTGCTAAAATGCGTTCCAAACTTCCCAAATTAGCCATTCGCACGACATTCATTGTCGGCTATCCCGGTGAGACGAACAAGGAGTTCCAGACGCTTTTGGACTTCGTCAAGGAGATACGCTTTGACCGCGTCGGGGCATTCCAGTTCTCGTTTGAGTCAGGCACGACCTCCGAAGCGCTGGGGGATCCAGTAACTGCCGAGGTAAAACAATCGCGTTTTCAAAGACTGATGGAACTTCAGCAGGGCATCTCGCTCGAGATCAATCAGTCTTACGTCGGGCAGACGCTGAACGTTTTGATTGAAGGTCTGGATAACGGGATCTCAATCGGGCGGTCTTACCGGGATGCTCCGGAGATTGACGGGCTGGTTTTGGTGGAAGGGAAAGCGGAGATTGGGACCATTATCCCGATAAAAATTACCGGAGCAATGGCCTATGATTTGACTGGGATACCTGCAAAATAAAGTGAACGGTATAGGTCAACAAAAACATTCTTAATCACTTGGAGATATAAATTGCGACGGCAAGCCGTTGCATTATTTTTTTTCATGATCCACAACGGGGGTATGCAAGCTGGTTACAGGTCAAGGTGTGGGTGTGGGGGGGAGTTCTGTGGGAGTACCTTCGGTAGTTGGAGTCGGACCTCCTCCACCTCCGCCGCCATTACACTGGTTATTAACTTCAGTAGCAGTAGGATAGGCAGTGGCATTGAACGGGTCGTTCACCGAGAAAGCAGCAGCATATTGCTCTTCAGCACCGCAGTAATCCCCAGCCGCCAGCAATTGTTCAGCCACCTTGATGGTTGCGTCATGCCAACGCTTGGTGGCGCTCAGGCAGGAAGAATCTGACATATTTGGATACCCGCCCATCACTTGGGCATAAAAGTTCTGCGCCTGCCGCCAGTCCTGGTCCCAAAAACTCGCACCAACGATGTAGAGACGAGCATAGATACGCAAGCTCTCAGCGTAAGAGTCCAGGTTCCCGGTACCAACAAAGTGTTCCGCGAGGGTCAGGTCATAAATGCCACCTTCCAGGTTAACGTCCCGGCAGGTATTTGCGATTTTTCCAACTCCACGCTGGCGCAGAGCCATATAGTACATTCCGTCCACTTCGGCGGTGCGATAGGTGGGATTTGCCCTGCGCAAAGAATCCAAATTGGTGATCGCCCCATTCCAATCACTTGTATTGAGTAGCTGGAGAGCCGTATTGAAAATATCCAGCACCGCGCGGAGGTCAGGGGTCCGAGAAAAGAGCGGTGTGGGAGAAAATTCTGGCGTGGGGGTAACCCGCATTCGCAGTTGCAGGTCGGTATAAGCAGCCTGAATACCAGGGAAGTTTGAGTCCGTGTTGATAATATAATCAAAATACTTCTGGGCTAGCTCATAATTGCCCGATTCTAAAGCCTGCTTCCCCAATAGGAATTGATCATCGAGCTGCCCGGTCACCAGGGTATTCTGAGCAGCATAGCGCTGGCCCATCCCGGAACCATAACCGCCCAGCAGGCCAATAACGATCAGTACAACCACGCACAATACTGCAAGCCAGCGAGGGAAATCCTTCTTTTTGACAGGAGCCGGAGAATTTGAATTTGCAGCGTTCACAGCCCCGCTCGTGTGGTTATCCTTCAATTCAGAATCAGACATGGGGGCGATTATACTCCAAGATTACAGGCGAAGCAGCAGGCGGACTTCCTTCCAGATAAACGGAAGGGCTGCCGCAGTACCGCCTGCCAGTGAGACCAGGGCGGCAAATAGTGGAGAAAATGGCAGGAAGTGCATCCCGACAGATGCGACCAACCCGCCAGCAATAGCGGCAAAGACAGCGCGGACCAGGGTTCCATCCATATTCAGCAGGCCGGGGAATTTGCGATCCTGGAGTAAGAGGAGAACGATCGCCTGAGTAGTGAAAGTGATGGCCGCCGCCAGCGGAATGCCCGGCAAGCCAATCCAGCGGGAAAACAGCCAGGCCAGCAGGATGAACGAGACCGCCTGGATAAAAGCAGTCACCAGCGGCGTGCGTGTGTTTTGGTTGGCATAGAATGAGCGCACCGCCGTTTCCAGCCAAGTATCACCCAGCAACCCGAACAGGAAAGCCCAGGTGCACCAGGTAACCAGGTTGAGCTGGGCAGTCTCATAGCCAAAGAAACCAGCTACCAACGGGCGAATGCCAACTGCCAGCAATGCCGCGGCCGGGAGACTGAACGCCAGCATCACCCGAAGGGCGCGGTTGATCGTCTCGCGGAAGGCATCCGGCCGGCCGCCATTTATGAACTCAGCCAAAGTAGGTAGAAGGGCAATCGCGATAGCGGTTCCGATGACCGTCTCCGGGACTTGCTGGATAGTCCAGCCCAGGTTGAGCGCTCCGACTCCAACCCCACCAAAGCGGGAGGCCAGGTTGTCACGGGCAACGAAATAAGCCTGAATGCTGGCCATCGTCAGTACACGCGGCCAGAGCAGGATGATCACACGCTGAAGACCGGGATTTTTCAGCCCAATGACCGGTCTCCAGCGGAATCCGTAATGGATCAGCCCAGGCACCTGGATCAGCAAATGCAGAGCGGCACCCAAGATGACGCCATAGACCATTCCGAACAGTCCCAGTCCGAAGGCGGGAAGTGTAACCGGGCCGAGGTGCAGACCCTGGCTGGGTGTCAGGATGGTCACACCGAAAATCTGTCCCAAGTTATAAAAAATGGGAGCCAGCGCTGGGAGCAGGAAATGCTTGTTGGCTTGCAAGCCCGACATGACCAGCCCGCTGATTGAAAACAGCAGAATCGCAAGCAGGTCGAGACGCATTAACGAGGCGGTCAAGGCCTGCTTTTCTAGGGTGAAGTGCGGGACGATAATATAACGCACCAACGGCTCTGCCAAAGCAATGATGACCACTGAGACCGCCGCGGTCACCAGAAAGGCCAAATTAATAACCCGGGAGAACAAATCCCAGGTAGCTGAGCGACCTTCACGATCCAGATATTCCCGCAGCACGGGGATGAAGGCCATTCCCAGCGCACCACCAGAGAGCAACGCCGAAAGATAATCGGGAATATTGTTGGAAGCGCCAAATATCCCCATCCCCTCCAACCCGACAATCTTGTTGAAGAGCATGGATTTGATAAAGGCCAGAGCCTTATCCAACGTAAAGAAAAAAGCCAGCAGGAACGAGGTCCGAGTAAGTTGAGAAACTTTGGGCATAAGGATTGAACCTATTCGAGGGCACCTATTTCTTTTTCCACAGCTTCCAAAATCTCGCCTGATTTGACCAATGCCTTCATGGCGTTGTGATCGGGGTAGAGCGGGCGGTCCACTTCGAGATGGTTCACATGTTTGCGGATGACCTCACGAGCTTTCCGGGTGCCCTTGCCGGGAGTAAACTCGCGGAAATCCAGTGCCTGAGCAGCCGCCATGAACTCGATGCCGAGCACCCCCCAGGCGTTATCCAGGATCTGTCCATTCTTGAGGGCAGTATTCATTCCCATCGAGACGAAATCTTCCTGGTCCGCCGCAGCGGGAATGGACTGGATGCTGGCAGGAGCTGAAAGAATGCGCTGTTCCACAATGAGATGGTCGGCAGTGTACTGGCTGAGCATCAGGCCGGAGTAGAAACCAGGACTGTGAGCCAGGAAATCGGGCAGGCCCTGCGAGAGAGCCGGATTGGTCAACCGGTTCAGGCGGCGCTCCGCCATCACGCAAACCATCGTGATGGCAATACCAGCCATATCCATTGGGAGAGCCACCGGCGAGCCCTGAAAGTTGGCACCGGTCAGTGTGAGTTTCAGATCCGGGATGAAGATGGGGTTATCACCCACGCCGTTCAGTTCGATCTCCACCTGCGAGCGGGCGTATGCAATAGCGTCGCGGGCGGCACCGACGACCTGCGGGGTGGAACGCATCGAGTAGGCATCCTGCACCTTGGTTTTCATCTTGCCAGTGGTCAGGTCCGACCCGGCGACAATTTTCATCAGGTTATTGGCGGAAGCAATCGCACCCTTGAAACCACGCAGTTCGTGCAGCCTGTTATTGTAAGGTTTCATGTTCCCGAGAAGCGCTTCGATGGACATGGCGGCGGCGATCTCAGCCTGCTTTAGGAAGCGTTCCATATCGTAAATGTGGAGAGCCGACATAGCGGTAAGCAAGTTGGAGCCGTTGATGGCCGCCAGCCCGTCGCGTGCCTGGAGGCCTGGGACCGGGATTCCAGCCAGTTGCATGGCTTCGGACCCCGGCAAGCGCTTGCCCTTATAGAATGCTTCTCCCTCTCCAAGCAACAGGAGCATGGCCTGGGCCATGGGAGCCAGGTCGCCGGAGGCGCCGACCGAGCCTTTGTTGCAAACCACCGGAGTAACGCCCTGATTGAGCATCGCGACCAGGGTCAAGGAAATCTCGGGACGGCAGCCGGAATTCCCGTGGGCATGGACGTTGATACGTCCTGCCAGGGCGGCGCGCACCTGCTCAACCGGGACTGGGTCACCGATGCCAGCAGCGTGGTTGTAAATGAGATATTTCTGGAATTCCTGCACCTGTTCATCGGAGAGAATTTTCTCCGAAAACTCGCCGATGCCGGTGTTGGTGCCATACATGGTCTCATGGGCAGCCAGTTTCTGTTCCAGCATGGCCCGGCAGACCTTGATACGTTCCAGTGCAGCGGGAGCGAGGGCCACTTTTTCGCCAAAACGGCCGATGGCGACAAGTTTTTCAACGGTGAGAGAAGAGCCGTCGAGAATAATGGGCATGAAGTTCTCCTTATGAATTCAAGTGCCTTGATTTTACCCCATCGGGAAAGGTTTGCACTCCAGTATCGGTATTCGTTTGTTTTTAGGAAAAAAAGAGGAACAAACGAATAACTCGAAATAGCGTCGGGGCAATTGACGATGGACGACGGAAAGCAGAGAAAGGGAGCTGGCCGGGAAGAGTACCGAGGCAAGCCTCATGCATAAAAGTCACATTTTTAGAATAATCCCCGGAACGAATTGGCTCTTGCTCGTATTTGATTTGCTAAAAATGCATCCTTTTTGTGTAAAAACTGGTGAAATTGCGGAAATCAAATAGCTCGAAATTCAAAGGAATTTTTGTTTCAGAGCCTCATTTTAAGTTGGTTTTAGGTCATTTTCCAGTTAAAAAAGCACTATTTGTTGACCATTTCCCGGGAAAATTCATGAATCTGCCACCAAGACAAGGCTTGCAGGATTAGTTAAAGGGGTGTGCCAAAACAATTAGAAACAATTCTTCTCCCAGATCTTTGTCGTAATGAAATCCTGAAAGGAATTTTGACAGCGACCTTCAACGGCTTATTTAGTTTTCAAGGTACAAAGATTACGCGGCAAGGATTTTCATCGATCGTCCCTTGCCGCGTAATGATTATAAAACATATGTTCTAATCTGTCAATCTGCATTTTTCTTTATAATGGAATCTCAGGTGGGATCCTGACCCAGTAATTTCAGCCTGCTTGCGGCGAGTAGTTCTACGGTATGAGCAAAACAAAAATCGATGGTATGATGCAATCCTTGGCTTTCAAGAACTGCAGTCCCCGCATTGGGCTGGACAGTTGTTGCGTATAAAATTACAGGGAAATTGCCAAATCGTATGCCAAAGTGGGTTTCTTCTCGCGTCAAAATCTGGGGTCATTTAAGCCGGCCGTTTTCACACCTGGTGACCGGCGGTGATTGGGCATTGGCGCTACCAAAAACAACACAGCAAAACCTGCGCTGGTTCTGGTACGATGGTTTATTCTCTTCTGCAAGTGATAATATCATTATCACCTACATGACATTGTACGTGTTGGCATTGGGGGCCACGCGCGCCCAAATCGGGATCATGAGCGCATTATCCAGTTTAAGTGCCACAATCCTCCTGCTGCCCGGCGCAATGCTGGTTGAGCGCTTCAACCATCGAAGGGAAATAACACTCTTCTTTGGGGGTGGTATCGCACGCCTGGTCATACTAATAATTGCTTTGATCCCATTCGGATTAAAAGGCGAGGCGCTGGCTTTGACCGCCATGGCGCTTTCCATAACCCGGGATGCTTTTGCCAACCTGTCTTTCCCGGCCTGGCTTTCCTTCGCGGCTGACATTGTCCCGATGGAGGGACGCGGCCGTTATTTTGGCTCGCGCAATTTCATCATGGGAATTGCCGGCATGCTTACAGTACTCCTGATCGGTGCGCTGATCACCCGCCTTCGCCAACCGGAGGGATACCAACTGGGGATAGCGTTTGCGTTTGTACTTGGAACCGCCTCCACCTTTTCATTTTCCCGATTGAAGGATCCCGCGGGGGAAATTGCGCCTCCTGCGCACCCACCAATGGAATTGCATATTTTTTTGCGGGACCTGCGGAAATTGCCTGCCCTTCAAGCCTTGATCGCAACTGCAGTTGTTTGGAATTTTTTCCTTAACGTTCCCGGCCCATTCTTCAACGTTTACATGGTGGAGAACTTGAAGGCCAGCGCCACAATGGTGGGAATTGCGAGCGTCACAACGACCGTGTCCAGCCTGCTGGTGCAGAGAAGACTCGGCAAGCTGGCTG
>Ga0209048_10002493_pt1 | contig 18253 bp, 13 predicted proteins | sample FrelakmetCRP12CR_FD_187146 | JGI IMG/M metagenome (GOLD analysis project Ga0209048, IMG submission 187146) | Freshwater lake sediment microbial communities from the University of Notre Dame, USA, for methane emissions studies - CRP12 CR (SPAdes)... | ecosystem: Environmental > Aquatic >... | reverse complement strand
ATCTCCGGCGGCTTGAGGCCGAATCGATCTACATCATGCGGGAGGTCATCGCTGAATCGAAGAATCCTGTCATGCTCTACTCGATCGGCAAGGATTCGAGCGTGATGTTGCACCTTGCCATGAAGGCCTTCTATCCGGCCAAGCCGCCGTTCCCGCTGCTGCATGTGGATACGACCTGGAAATTCCGGGAAATGATTCAATTCCGAGATGAGACTGCGCGCCGTCTTGGCCTCGACCTCATCGTGCACGTAAATCCGGACGGGCTTGCGCGCGGCATCAGTCCGATCACCTCCGGGTCGGTGCTGCACACCCAGGTGATGAAGACCGAAGCGCTCAAGCAGGCGCTCGAAAAATACAAGTTCGATGCGGCGTTCGGCGGCGCGCGGCGTGACGAGGAGAAGAGCCGGGCGAAGGAGCGGATTTTCTCATTCCGCTCCAAGACGCACACCTGGGATCCGCGCCGGCAGCGGCCCGAGTTGTGGCACTTGTATAACGCGCGCGTTCAGACTGGAGAATCGATCCGGGTTTTCCCGTTATCCAACTGGACCGAAACAGATGTCTGGCAATACATCCTCGCCGAACGAATCCCGGTGGTTCCGCTCTACTTCGCCAAAGAGCGGCCGGTTGTCCGCCGCGGTGGCACCTGGATCGTGCTGGACGATGATCGTCTTCCCGTCGAGCCCGGCGAAAAGGTGCGCATGCTCCGCGTGCGCTTTCGGACCCTCGGTTGCTATCCGCTCACCGGCGCGATCGAATCTAACGCCCAAACACTCGAGGGCATCGTTGCGGAAATGCTCGCCGCGCGCACGTCGGAGCGGCAAGGCCGCTTGATCGACAACGATGAGATGGCATCGATGGAAAAGAAGAAACGTGAAGGTTACTTCTGATGTCCGACCCGTTGTTCGCTACGGACGCCATGGCACCCGCATCCCGCGATCTTCTGCGCTTTCTGACTTGCGGGTCGGTGGATGACGGAAAGTCGACACTGATCGGACGAATGCTTTACGATTCCAGGCTGATCTACGAGGACCAGCTGTCTGCGCTGGCGAAGGACTCAAAGCGCTTCGGTACGGTCGGGGAGGAAATCGATTTAGCGCTGCTGTTGGACGGACTTGAAGCCGAGCGCGAGCAGGGCATCACTATTGACGTCGCCTACCGTTTTTTCTCGACGCCCAAGCGCTCCTTTATCGTTGCCGACACGCCCGGCCATGAGCAGTACACCTGCAACATGGCAACAGGCGCATCGACCGCAGAGCTTGCCGTCATCCTGGTCGACGCGCGCAAGGGCATTTTGGTTCAGACGCGGCGACACTCCTTTATCTGTTCACTGCTTGGAATCCGCCACGCCGTGCTGGCGGTGAATAAGATGGATCTCACGGAATACGACCAGGCTACATTCGAGCAGATTGTGGCGGCCTACCAAACCTTTGCAAAGTCTCTCAAGTTCCAAACAGTCGTTGCCATTCCGATCTCGGCACGCCTGGGTGACAACGTCATCACGCGCTCGCCAAACATGCCTTGGTACAGGGGACCGGCGCTGCTCGATCACCTGGAAACGGTTGACATCGAGAGCAGTCTCCAGGCCCTGCCGTTCCGATTTCCGGTGCAATGGGTAAACCGGCCGAACCTAGATTTCCGCGGCGTTGCCGGGACCGTTGCGGCCGGTTCGATCAAACGGGGCGATGCAGTGGTTGTTGCTAGTTCAGGGCGACCCTCACGGGTGGAACGAATCGTCACCTATGACGGCGACCGCGATCTCGCCATGGCGGGCGATGCGGTAACGTTGACGCTCGCGGACGAAATCGATGTCGCGCGCGGGGATATAATCACAACTCCGAAATCGCAGCCGGAGGTCACCGACCAGTTTGCCGCCCATATCATTTGGATGAATGACGAGCCGCTGGTGCCCGGGCGTTCATACCATTTGCGCATCGGGCCACGCACCGTGACGGCGACGGTCACGTCGCTCAAGCATCGTATCGATGTCAACACGCTCGATCACTTGGCAGCGCGAACGCTTTCGCTAAATGGCATCGGATTCTGCAACGTGGCGACCGGCATTTCGGTTGCCTTCGATCCTTACGAAGAGAACAGGGATACCGGAGCGTTCGTGCTCATTGATCGGGTCAGCAATCAAACGCTCGGCGCCGGTATGATTGCATTTGGCCTATATCGTGCCAAGAATGTTCACGTTCAGGACCTCTTCATAAGCAAAGAGCAGCGGGCGGCGCTCAAAGAACAGAAGCCGGTCGTTCTCTGGTTTACCGGTCTTTCCGGCGCAGGAAAGTCGACCATCGCCAACACTGTGGAAGCGCGACTGCACGCGCTCGGTCACCACACCATCCTGCTTGACGGCGACAATGTGCGGCGCGGCCTCAACCGCGATCTTGGCTTCGCAGAAGCAGACCGTGTCGAAAACATCCGCCGCGTGGGCGAGGTGGCGAAACTGATGGTCCAGAGCGGCCTGATCGTCTTGTGCTCGTTTATCTCGCCCTACGAGTCGGAGCGGCGGATGGTGCGCGCTCTGGTCGAGCCGGACGAATTCATCGAAATTTTCGTGGACGCGCCGCTCGAGGAATGCATCAAGCGCGATCCGAAAGGCCTGTATGCCAAGGCGAAGGCGGGTCAGATCAGGAATTTCACCGGATTCGACGCGCCTTATGAAGTCCCTAAAGACCCGGAGCTGCATCTACTGACAGCCGAGCGTCAACCCGCCGAGCTTGCCGAAGAGATTCTAATCGCGCTGCGTGAGCGGAAAATCATTCGTGCGGCGTGAAAACCGCGGCAAACGCGGATCAAGCGACATGCATCGGTTATTGCTGGTCCACTGCACATGACGATCATCGCTGACCACTCACGCATGCAAGCTGGGAATTTGGGAAGCGCATCGAGTGCGCGGAGCGAGGCGGTTGCTTTGAATGGCGCTAATCCGAGCCCGCAATGAAGAATCCTGTTTGTTGTGCGAACCTTGTCGAATCCCGAATGCCGATGAGCATTGTTTTATCGCGAGGCGGAAGTTCGGCTGGGCGCAGTTGATTTGCAGTTCTTTCGAACAATTCAAAACCAGCGGCGGCGATGAGACGCCACGGCTCCATCGCCTCGGCCCCAAACTGTCGAGCGAGGGTCGGAGAGTATTCGAAGTAGACCAGTGAGGTGCGGCGCAATGTCTCGCGGCCTCCGGCAAAAACAAAATGCTCATAGCCTTCGACGTCTACCTTCAAAAAGGCAATCGATTGCCTCGGCGCAATGTCGTCCAAGCGGCGCAAGGGAACGGGGATGCCTTTGCCTTTGATCGTATTCTGGTCGTCACTGCGGTGATTGCTTAAGAAGGTTTGGCCATTTTCGGCGCCGAGTGCGCATTGGATCGCTGTGATTTGCTCGGCTTGATTGCGTCGGATGTTCGCTTGCAAATATGCGAAAAGACGCGGGTGCGGTTCAACTGCCAGTACGTGGCCAGCGGGGCCAACAGCTGTGGCCACAGCAAGCGCGATACTTCCGATATTGGCTCCGACATCCACGACGACGTCATTGGCCGTGAGGCAACGGCGCAGAAAACGCTCCTCATCGCGGCGGTCGGATGGGTCGATCCATAGGGCTGCGGACAATGAAGTCGGAAAGAACTGCAACGTATAACCTTCACGTCGAATCGCGAGCCATTTCGACAGGTTGGTTAGCATCAGCAATCGCGCGACGATGAAGCGGACAGGTCGACGCTGCTGCCGCAAGATCGAAACCGCGCGACGCCACCGGCGCGCGATCGCGAACACGGGGACGCCCCATGCGCCTCGACGCGTTTGCGGGGGAGCGCCGTCTGGATCGTTTTTCGCCATGCACCAATGCTAGATGAGGTCGTCTGGTCCGGTCCATCAGATAGCAGACGAGTTGGCTTGGCGCCAATCCAGCAGCTCGCTTTCGATGCCGGCGCAGAGCGAGGCATCATCGCGTCTGAGTGCCCACAATTGCCTTGATGTGGTGTACTGGATTACGGTGGGTGTGATCGGCTCGTGGCTCATCAAACTTTGTTTCACACCGCCCGCGCGTAGATGAAAGCCGGCTGCTGCTGGGCGAAATATATCGAAACATGTTTTCGGCGCTTGAAACTTCGCGGACACACAATCGTCATTTCCGCTTGAGCAAGCACCGACGGTACTGTGTCGATAACTGCAGTTTTAGATATGCTTGGTTCGGCGTGACACCGCGCCCGGCAGCATTCAACATCCACGGATCCCGCTGCAAGTACGATGCAAGAAAATCTGCCTTGTGTCCGTTCGGGATCTTGCGGCGACGGGATGCTTGCCAAGCACCATGCAAACTGCCTCGAATACTTGACTTTGAACCATGTTCGTTCCATGAACATGGTGCATCTTACCTTCGCTAAAGGCCAAAGGTCTGAGGCGTTCGGGGATACCTGAGTGCTAAGCTAACCCTTTGTTTTGACGGGTATATTTTTCACCCGCCGTGTGGTAACATTTGAATTTTGATCGGGCCCTCTCCGGCTGGAGAGGTCTTGTCCGCGCGCTCAGACCGTTCAGCGCTTTCTCACGACAGAAAACACCAAATTGGACCCATGTATCTCTTCGGCAAGAACCTTAATACCGATGTCGTCTTGGTTGCTGAAATCGGGACCAATCATGAAGGCGATCGGCAAGCGGCGCTTCGGCTCGTGCAATTGGCCGCGGAGGCCGGGGCCGATGCGGTCAAATTTCAGAGTTTCACGCCGTCCCGTTTCGTGTCCGCCGACGATCCCGAACGGCTTGCGCGCGTCACGCGGGTCGCGCTGGATGCCAAGACGCATTGGGAGCTTGCCGCCGAGGCCGCCAAACTCGGCATTGCATTCTTCGCCTCCGCAATCAGCGAGGATGTCGTACCGCTGTTGGCCGAATGCGGATCCGCCATCAAAATTGCCAGCGGCGATCTGACTTTCGAGCCGGTCATTCGCGCTGCAGCGCGCTCGGGCAGGCCGGTGCTGATGTCGACGGGGATCGGCACGACTGAAGAAATCGACTGCGCTGTCGAATGGGTCACGGATGAAATTGGTGATGCGCTGCCGGATCGCCTTATCCTCATGCATTGCGTTGCGGCCTATCCTGCTCCGATTGAGCAGGCCAATCTCCGTGCAATTCCATTTCTCGCCGATCGCTACGGCGTGAACGTTGGCTATTCCAATCATGTGCTCGGGTTTGAGGCGTGTCTCGCCGCCATCGCGCTGGGTGCGACGGTCGTCGAAACGCATTTCACCGATCGCAAGGAAGGGCGCACGTTCCGCGATCACGCCATGTCCTGTGATCCCGATGATCTGGCGCGGCTGAAGGCGCAGATCAAAGCGGTGCGCGCCTCACTCGGGCGCTACGGAAAATCCCGCATGCCTTGCGAACTGCCATTGCTTCATGCCGCGCGCAAGGGCGTCGTCGCCGCGCGTGATCTGCCGGCCGATCACCTCCTGCAGGTCTCCGATCTCATGTTTGCCCGGCCGGCCGACGAATTTCCCGCATCCGCAATCGGGTCTCTTGTCGGCCGAAAGCTCGCGAAGCCGCTTCGTAGCGGCCAGCAAGTACGGCGCGACATGCTTGTGGTGGAGACTTGATCGGCCCATGTGCGGCATCGCCGGCGTGATCGGAGCGGAACGTCCGGTACAGGCGCGGATTGATGCCGCGCTAGCGACAATGCGCCGCCGCGGCCCCGACGCAAACGGTGTCTATGCGGGGGAACTGCAGGGCGGGAAGGGGGCGGTGACATTGCTGCATACGCGGCTTTCGATCATCGATCTCGATCCGCGCTCGCATCAGCCATTCATCGATGATGGACTGGTGCTCGTCTATAACGGCGAAATCTACAATTTTGTCGAGCTGCGGCGCGAACTCGAGGCGCTCGGTCATTCCTTCCGTACTGAGTCCGATACCGAAGTAGTAGCCCGCGCCTGGCGGCAATGGGGCGCCGATTGTCTCGACCGTTTTGAGGGCATGTGGGCCTTCGCCTTGTTCGATGAGCGCGATGGAACGCTGCATCTTAGCCGTGATCGTTTCGGCGAGAAGCCCCTCTTTCTCGCGCGCTTCGATGGAAAATTGTATTTCGCTTCGGAGATGAAGACGCTCGCCGCACTTGCAGGCGTGACGCCCCGCGTTAACCTCGATCATGTCCGCCGTTATCTGGTGAACGGATACAAGTCGCTCCACAAGCGCGACGATACGTTCTTCAAGGATATTGTTTCGCTGCCGGCCGGCATGGTCGCGAGCCTCAAGACTTCCGATATGCCGCAACCCAGCCGCTATTGGTCGCTGTCGTACCGTCCGCAGCAGATGTCTGAGGCGGACGCGATCGGAGGCGCGCGTGAACATCTGCTGCGTGCGCTGAAGATTCGGCTGCGGGCTGACGTTCCGATCGCTTTCTGTCTGAGCGGCGGCATCGATTCCGGCACGCTTGTGTCTATGGCGGTGAAAGAATTCGGCGCAAAAGTTCACGCATTCTCCGTCGTCGACCGGGATGAGCGCTATGACGAGCACGAAAACCTTGCCGCCGTCGTTGCCGATGTCGGATGCGAGCAACATGTTGTATATGCCGCGTTCGACGGATTTCTCGACCGGATGTCGGAATTGGTCGCCTATCACGACAGCCCGATCGCGACGATCTCCTATTATGTTCATTCGTTCCTTTCACGAGCGATTTCGCAGGCCGGCTATCGCGTCGCGATTTCGGGTACGGGCGCCGATGAAATTTTCACCGGCTATTACGACCACTATGCCTTTTGGCTCGCGGAAATGTCGGGCAGGCCCGATGCGGATGCGCTCTACCAGGATTGGCGTAGGACTTACGGACGTTTCGTGCAAAATCCGCTCCTGAAGGAGCCACTACGATTCCGCGACAACCCAAGCGAGCGGCGGCACATTTATCTGAATCGCGATGCCTATAACGATCTCCTCGTGTCACCCTGCAATGAGGGGTTCGAGGAAACCGCTTACGGCGAAAATCTTCTGCGTCGGCGCATGCTGAACGAGCTGTTCCACGAATCCGTGCCAGTGATTCTGAACGAAGACGATCTCAATTCGATGCGCTATTCGGTCGAGAACCGCTCACCCTATCTCGATCGCGGCCTCGCCGAATTCCTCTACTCTGTGCCGAACGAGCATCTCGTCGCGAATGGGCTGCCGAAATGGATCTTGCGCGCGGCAGGCGAGGGCTACTTGACGGACAAGGTGCGCCTTGATCCACGCAAGCGCGGGTTTAATGCCTCGATCGATTCCGTCCTCGATCGCGGCGATCCGGATGTCGTGGAGCGCCTGCTGGCCGACAGCCCGATCTTCGACATCGTGCGGCGCGACGCCATCGCGCGCTTCATTAACGGCGACATGTCGGAGAATGCTGATAGCAAGTTCATGTTCAGTTTCGTGTCCGCCAAACTGTTTCTGGAGTCCGATCTGGTGCGCGGCCGCGCGAGCCGCCCCGTGGAGCACGCGGCATGATCGGCGTCATCGATTACGGCCTTGGAAATCTGGCGTCCGTGGTTGGCGCGGTGGAGCGCCTCGGCCATGAGGTGGCCGTTTCGTCCAATCCCGATGAATTGAGGCAGGCCGACAAGCTGATCCTTCCGGGTGTCGGTGCGTTCGGCGACGGCATGCAAAATTTGCGTTCGCGCGGGCTGATCGAGCCGCTCAACAACATGGTGCTGGGGGAGCGCATGCCGATCCTAGGCATATGTCTCGGCTCGCAGCTAGTGTCCCGTGAAAGCGAGGAATTCGGGCATCACGAGGGGCTCGGTTGGATCGCTGCATCGGTGCGCCGCATCATGCCAGACAATCCGGCGTTGCGTGTTCCCCATGTCGGCTGGAACGAATTGTTCCAAACCCGAGACAGCGTGCTATTTGAAGGCATTCCAAATGGATCTCTGTTCTATTACGTGCACAGCTATCGGCTGGTGGCCGAAAGCGCGGATGTTGTGGCCGGAGAGTGCGATTATGGCGGCCGTTTTCCGGCCGCGATCCAGTCGGGCAATATTTATGCGACCCAGTTTCATCCGGAGAAAAGCCAGCAGCACGGGCTGAACCTGCTGAAGAACTTCCTCGACAAGGGCTGATCCGTGCTCCGGTCTCGGCTGGTTACGGTTCTGACCTTCAATGAGGGTGTGCTGTTCCGCACCAAGCTGTTCCAGCCGGATTATCGCTACACCGTCAACTTCGTCGATGCATGGTCAGTTGATGAAATCGTTGTTCTCGATGTTACGCGGCCAAAGCCGGAGTCTGAGGTCATTGACCGCGCGCCGTTCTTCGATGTGGTTCGGCAATTTGCGCGCCGCTGCTTTGTCCCGCTCGCCGCAGGCGGGGGCATTCGGACTCTGGACGACGTCACGCGCTTCCTCTCGGTTGGAGCCGACAAGGTCGTGGTGAATACCGGCGCGATCGAAAATCCGGATCTGATCTCGCAGATTGCGGAAACCTACGGCACGCAATGCGTCGTGTTGTCGATCGACGCGAAAAAGACGGACGCAGGTTACGAAGTCTTCGGATCGTTCGGCGGAAAGCCGACCGGCTTGGCGCCGGAAGCCTGGGCGAAGCGTGGTGCGGAGTTGGGAGCGGGCGAAATCCTGATCACCTCGATCGACCGCGACGGCTCGCTGTCCGGTTACGACCTCGATCTGTGTAAGCGGGTTGCGAATTCAGTCGGTATCCCGGTGCTGATTTCGGGCGGAGCGGGCAACTGGCAGCATTTTGTCGATGGGATCGCTAAAGGTGAGGCCGCCGCGGTCTGTACCAGCAACATCTACCACTTTACCGAAACGAGCATAAAAAGCGCCAAGACGTTCATGGCCAAGGCCGGCATTCCGGTTAGAATCTGAACGCGGCGCAGAACGTAAAATGCCGATGACAGCGAACATCCAGTCGGATCTCGGAACTCCCCGGGCACGGATACGCTATTGCTCCCGTTGCCTGATGCCGGATACGCGTCCGCGCGTCGTGTTCGATGCGGAAGGCGTGTGCAATGCCTGCCGGAACGCCGAGGCCAAGGCATCAATCGACTGGGACGCTCGCCGCCGCGAGTTTCTTGATTATGTCGATCGCTATCGCGCCAAGGACGGTCCGTACGACTGCATCGTGCCCTGGAGCGGCGGAAAGGACAGCTCATATATCGCTTGGCGGCTCAAGTTCGAATTCGGCCTTAATCCACTGCTGGTGACCTTCTCTCCGCTCGTGCCGAATGAAGTCGCCGTGCACAATCGCGAGGAGATGCTCAAGCTCGGCTTCGATCATCTCATGATCCGTCCGAACCAGAAGGTCGCACGTAGGCTGGCACGGCGCTTCATGATCGAGCGGGGCAATCCGAAGGTCGCCTGGGATGCAGGCGTCAATGCGGTGCCGATTCAGGTGGCCGTGCGTTACAACATTCCCTTGGTCTTTTATGCGGAGCATGGCGAAAGCGAATATGGCGGCCGCGTCCTCTCGGAGGAGTCCAAAAAAATTCGCGATATTGCCGAAGTGCTCGAACACCAAATAGGCGACGATCCGCATAATTGGGTCGATGACCAGATCACCGAGAGCGATCTCGCGCCTTATCTCTATCCCAATATTGAGGCGGTCGAGCGCGTCGGCGTGCACGCGCTTTATTTCGCCTATTTTTTCCGCTGGTCGATCCGGGAGAATTACGACGTGGTCGCCTCGAAAATCAATTTCATGACGGACCCCAAAGGCAGGACGGATGGCACGTTCACGAACTTCGATAGTCTCGATGATAAGATCGACAACCTATACTATCACATGCAGTTCATCAAATTCGGTTTCGGACGCGCCACGCGCGACGCGTCGCGCCAGATTCAGAATGGACACATGACACGGGCGCAGGGTCTCGAATTAGTTCGCAAATATGACGATGAGTTTCCAATCAGCGGCTTGCAGGAAAATCTCGATTACCTCGGTATGAGCGAGCCGGAACTCACCCAGATCGTGGACCGGCATCGCAACCAGGAAATCTGGAAATTTGAAGCAAATCAATGGAAGTTACGGTTTCCACCGGTGTAACTTACAAAGCCAAACTCATGACAAGTCACGAATACCGTTTGTTTAGCTGCGAGCTCTGCAATGGCAACGACTTCGCCGAAATTCCCGAAGCAAAGCTCTACACCGCCAATCAGCCGCTGCATGTCTGCAAGGGGTGCGGATTTGTGCAGGTCATCCGCCGCAGGCCGTCGGAACTGATCGCGCAAGTCTGGGCTAAGGAACTCTATCAGACCAAATATACCGCCCGCATTCCCGCTGTGAAGGCGCGGCAGGTTTTCGTCGCCGAAATGATCGACACGACGATTGGCCTGCGCGGCAAGAGCGTGTGCGACATCGGCGCGGGCGAGGGCTATTTCCTCGAAATGCTGCGCGATCAGTACGGCGCGGACGTTTTTGGTATCGAGCCGTCCACGCCCAATTGCACGCGCATGCGCGAGCATAAAATCGAATGCTTCGACGGCACGGGCGAGCAATTCATGCAATCGCCGGAAGCCAACCGGCGTTTCGATGTTGTCACCATCATCTGGACGCTGGAGAACGCGAATTCGTGCCGCCGGCTGATGGAGGCGGCCTGGGTACTGCTGAAAGACGGCGGGCATGTGGTTCTCGCCACGGGAAGCCGAATTCTGGTGCCGTTCAAGAAGCCGCTTAATTATTACCTGGGACCGAATGCCGCGGACACGCACGCGTTTCGTTTCTCGGCTAATGCGCTCAATGGCCTGCTCGCCGAGACCGGCTTCGAACAGGTCAACACGAACCGCTACATCGACAATGACATCCTCTGTATGATCGGGCAGCGCTCGAACAAGCGCGACCGCCGCCCATGGCAGGGCGACGATTGGCGACAGGTTCTTAACTTTTTCCACCGCTGGCATGAGGATACGCAATTGTTCAAATCAATGATCGATAATCCGGCTACCGGCGGGTCGCAGACGCCGGGCGGCGGCGCCCACAAGAGCGAGTCCGGGATCGACCGCTTCGGCAAGGAGTTTGAAGGTTACCGTCAGGTGAAGGCCTTCTTCTATGATATCGAAACGAACAAGAACTATCTGCAGCAGCAGAAACGCACGGACGAGCTTTACATTGCGCAGCCGCGCCGCACGCATTGCAAGATTTGCAGCACCAAGCTTGGCGATGTTCTTTTCACCTTAGGCAAAATCGATTTTTACCTTTGCCCGAAATGCGAGCACCTTAATGGCGGGCATCTCGACACGCGGGAATTCTGCGACACGCTCTACAGCAATGCTGAAGAACTGGGCGTTGGACCCAAAAGTCAGTATTCCGATGACAACTTGACCGAGTATTTCGAGCGGTCCCGCAAAATATATATGCCTAAGGCTGAGTATCTCATGGATATTCTGAGGCAGCAGGGGGAGGATCCGCTCAAATTGCGCTACGCGGACCTCGGTGCCGGCTGCGGCCACTTTGTTGCGGCCATGCTCAAACTCGGGGTCAAGAATATCAAGGGCTACGAGATTTCCGCCGACCAGGTCGCCGAAGGCAATGCCAAGAATGGCAGCGAGATCATGGAGCTGCACGGCATCGACGACACGCTCAGGATCCCGGCGACAGTAGAGGCCGACGTCATCACGTCGATATTCCAGCTGGAACATGTGGAAGATCCACTCGGGTTACTCGAAGCAGTCGCGCGCAACAAGAATGTCCGTTATATGCTGCTGGCGGTTCCGGTCTTCAGCATTGGGTTGATCCTGCAGGCCTGTTTCCAGAATGTGATGCCCCGCATTATCGGTATGGGTCACACCCATCTTTTTTCAGAACGCTCGATTCACTGGATGATTGAACGATTCGGGTTCAAGGTGCTGTCGCGGTGGTGGTTCGGCAGCGATGCCTTCGATATTCACCGGTCGATCAATGTCCACCTGCAGCAAGACCCAAAATTGGCTAAACTTGCGCCGGTCTGGGATCGCATGTTCTTGCCGGGAATCGACGGCATGCAGCTGCTCCTCGACGAGTTGCACGGGTCATCGGAAATTCACATGGTGATTAAGGTTAGGTGAGGCCTATGAGCCAGAACGACAGCACCATTGTCGTGCCGCCAGATTCTGGCACGCTGCGAATCAATCAGACCAATATCCATTCGGTCAAATACGAGGATATTGAAGGTCTTCTGGCAAAGGAGTTCGGAGATTCATTCCGCGCCTATCGCCGCAAATATGAGCGCAGCCTTAATTACGACAAGACCGGATTTGTTTCGTCGTTCCCTCTGACGGTGCAGATCGAATTGGTGAACCGCTGCAATCTGACCTGCATTATGTGTTACACTGACAATCACAAGCGCAAAAAAGAGACGATGACGATTGCAACGATCGATAAGCTGCTCGCGGAATGCAATCGCAATGAATTACCGGCTTTCGTCATCGGTATGGGCTCTGAGGCGTTGCTTTATAAAAATATCCGCGAAGTTATCACGAAGGTGCGTGAGGCCGGCGTGATGGATATTTTCCTCGGCACCAATGCAACGCTGTTGACGGAAGACTTGTCGGAATTCATCGTCGATCAGCGCGTGGCTCGCGTCGAGATTTCGCTCGATGCGGCAACGCCTGAAACGTACCTGAAGATTCGGCGTAAAAATGAGCTGCCGTTGGTCGATGCCAATGTGCGCAGGCTCGTCGAGGTGAAGCGACGCAAGGGGTCGGCGCTGCCCCTCATTCGGCTTTGTTTTTGCGTGCAGCCGCTCAATGTCGATGAACGGCAAATGTTCGAGGACAAGTGGCGCGATTATGTCGACTATATTGACTTCCAGGAGATGGTCGATTTCAGCTCGGTCAATGCGCTGGTCGCGAGGGATTACGACAGCATCCCGGGCCTCTCGGAAATGGTGGTCGCTGACACGCATTGCGCCTATCCGTTCAACAGCCTGAATGTCTGGGCCAATGGCGATGTCACGCCGTGCTGCACCTTCTACGGCAAGGCCCTGGTGCTGGGAAACGTGGCCGAGAAGAGCCTACAGGAGATCTGGCAAGGCGAGGAGATTAGGGAAATCCGCCGTGAGCTGATCACGGGCGAGCTCAATCCTGCCTGCCGCGTCTGTCTCTCGCAGCGCGATCGCGAGAATTTCACGAAGGTTAAGTCGGGCGAGTAGCGCCCAGTTACTTCAGGCAAGCATCTCCGATCCGAGCAGCGCGCCGACTTCAAGGTTCGATCGATCAAGTCGTCGTTCTGATACTCTGCTCTCAACACAATTCCCCGTCTGGGTAATGGCTATGTCAGTTGCAAGCGACGACAATATTCTTGCCTTGATAAACGAATTTCTCGCGGAGCGCACGGGAACTGTGACCGCTCATCTGAATGCGCTGGGCGATGAGACCAATCTGATTGAGAGCGACATTCTTGATAGCGCTAGCTTTGTCGAACTTGTGCTGTTTCTAGAGGAGAAGACTGCGGTTACGATCGATTTATCGAATGCCGATACTGATACATTGGCGACAGTTCGAGGCTTGCGGCAGATTTTTTGCGATGCGGCGGCAATCAAAAACGATTGACTGTTTTCTGCACTTTCATGAGCAATGACATCCGGTTTGTCGTGATTGGTGAGGGGCACCTGGCGACCGCCTGTCTTGTAGCGCTAATTAGGTCTCGTGGTGCCAAGGTCGTGCTCGCCGTGAGCGATCCACGGCGCGGCTATGGATTAAGCAACCTGTCGAACGTCGCTGCCGCTAGTAACGTGCCGTTTGTCGCTTCACAAAATATCAACGACCCGTCTGCGATTGCCATGCTGACCGCGGCGCAGCCGGACATTATTGTCAGCGCCAATAATTTCCAAATCTTAGGTCGTGCTCTATTGGCGATTCCATCGATGGCTGCGATCAACGGACATAATGGGCCGCTGCCAAGATATGCAGGGATGCACGCGTGCTCTTGGGCGCTTCTAAATGGTGAAGTGGAGCACGGCTTTACCTGGCATGTTGTCGAGAGAGCGATAGACGCAGGACAGATTCTGGCGCAGCGCAAGTTTCCGGTTCGGAATGGCATGCGTGCAGTAGAGTTAATCCTTAAATCCGTTCGCGAAGGCATCGCGTTATTTTCGGAGCTAGTCCCGCGGCTTGTCGCAGGCGATCTATGCGGCACTCCGCAAGCGATTGAACAGCGCATCTATCACGGGGCACGTGACAAGCCTTATGAAGGCCGATTCCCACTCGATAGACCGTTTGAGGACATAGAGCGATTGTCGCGCGCCATCGCATTTCATCCGCTGCCAAACGATTTTGTCCAGCCGCTTCTGCGCTCGGCCGATCAGGTTTTCCCTGTGTTGGCCTTTTCGGCTGTTCGATGTGATGAAACTGCAGCTCCCGGCACAATTCTATCCATTGATGATAAGAAGGTGACGATGGCGATTTCAGGCGGTTCGGCGACGCTCTGGCAGATCCGAGGACCGAACGGGCACTCAGAGCCTGCTGCTGCGCTGTTCAATCGAAGTGAAATAAAAGCAGGCACGAGGCTGCACTCTTAGCTGTGGTGGGCGCTCGAGTTCGCGGCTATCAGGTTTGTGTTTGACAATGCAAGGCTTTGCGCTTTTTAAACCCGTCTTGCTAGCTAGGTGGCGCTTTCGCGCAAAAATCATCGCAGAAAATAAAATCAATCGGATCATTCGGTAACTGTCGTCAATGATGAATGTGAAGCTCGACTTATTTCGTAGAAATCTCGAACAATTGATCGAGCCGGAAGATCAAGTCATAGCTGTCAATGGCGGTCTTCTTCGAATTGGTCATATTTTTGAGATACCGCCCGCGCTCCTTGTGCCTGCTATTTTGGATGTACTCGTCGATGTCGTTGGCCATGGTCGGACACTGGTTATGTCTGCTTATACTCCGAGCTTTGCCAAAACACGTGTCTTTGACCTCATCCAATCCAAGCCCTCGACGGGCGTTCTCGTCGAACAGTTTCTCAAACGGCCGGGTGTGAAGCGGACCGCAAAGCCGATGAACAGCTACGCTTGCTTTGGGCCTCTGGCCGACGAGATTTCGCGGCTGCCCTGCCAACCGTCCTGGGGCGACAACGGCGTCATGGCCTATCTGGAGCGGCACCAGACGAGGTCCATCGCGCTCGGAATGCCGCTCGAAATCTGCTGTCCCTACTTCCATAGGGGTGAGGAAAAATACGGAACGCCTTACCGGTACCACAAGCGCTTTGCCGGCGAGATCCGCCACGACGGCGTAGCGGTTGGCCCCTGTGAGGAGACGATCTTTGTCCGCCCGCTTGGGATCCCCACCAAAGTCAACTACGCGCCGCTGACGGCGCTGCTAAAACGCGAGCAGCGCATCGCTTTCGGCGAGCAGCCGCTGTTCAGTCTCGCAGCGGCGGAAGTCACCGACATCGTGGCGGCCACCGAAAGTCTTCTTGCCGCGGACCCCTATATTTTCGTAGAAAACCGCGACGAAGTTGCGACTTGGGTTAAGAACGAAAAAGGTCATGAGATCGCGGCGATGAAACCTGATCAACGCCCAAGCGGTATCCTACCGGAAGGTTGCGTGTCCGCTCTCGGGTAGTCTGCGGAGATTGAAAAAAAATGACAAGCAGCCCTCTCGCGAACTATTCGAACCAGTTTCCCGTCCCTTCTCAGGAGAACGAGAAGGCCATGTGGGACTTGGCCAGCGAACTCTTCCCGCGATATCGGTCGCTGTGTGGGCCGGGCTTTGCCGAATCGCTCGGCATCATCGGCAAGTATGAGAACCTGCAGGTTGCCAAATTCGACACCGGCAAAGACGTTCTTGGGTGGACGATTCCGCCCGAATTCAAAGTGAACGCGGCCTGGGTTGAAGATCCGAGTGGGAAGCGGGTGATCGACTTCACCGAGCATCCATACAGTGTCTGGATTTACAGTCAGCCGTTCGATGGCGTGGTCGAGTACGACGAATTGATCCAGCACCTGGCAACGTTACCTTACCTGCCCGATGCTATTCCGCTCCGGCAAAGTTATTACCGGAACAATTGGGGCGTTTGCACGACGCATGATCGCTTTCAGACGTTTGAGAAAGGCCGCTACCGCGTCCATATCGATACTGAGCTTTCTGCCGGCTATTTGAGGATCGGGGAGGCGTTTCTTAAGGGCGGAACCAACCAGGAAATTCTGCTCAACAGCTACCTGTGTCATCCGTACGGCGCGAATGACAATCTTAGCGGCGTTGTTGTCGCAATCGAGCTGTTCAAAATGTTGAAGCAGCTTCCGCGGCGCCGATTCTCTTACCGGCTCGCGTTGTGGCCGGAGAGCATCGGACCGATCACTTACATTTCGGAATATCCCGAGCGCGTGAAGAACACGATCGGCGGCTTTCAGTTCGGAATTTGCGGCGACAGTGCCCCAATTCGCCTCGATGAGACCTTTTTCGGCAACTCGATTTTCGATCGCGCCGTGCGGCACGCCATGAAAGTGCTAAACCTCCCGGTCCGTTCCCGGCCGTTCTCGCACTTTGACGGGAGTTCGGACGCGGCCCACTTTAATAGCGTGGGTTTGCGGATTCCGATGGCGATGATCGCGCGTGGAGGGCCGACGCCGCAGGGCTATCTGCAGTATCACAGCTCGGCCGACGACATGTCGATTATCTCGCCGCAGAATTTGCGTGAGACGCTCGATGTCGTCTGGACTGCACTGATGGCGATTGAGCGGAACGAAATTCCTGAGGCGACTTACACAGTAACGCCGTTTCTTTCGCGTTACGGAATTTTCCCCTATCATCACGGCAGTGGAAGTGGCGCGCATGGTAACATGATCGCCAAGGCGTATTTCGAGTTGATTCACGCTGCCGACGGAAAGCAGGATCTGCTCGCGATTGCCGATCGCTTCGACCTGCCGATCTTCGCATTTGATGAGCCGGTAAGCGAGTTTCGCAGGGTCGGCCTGCTGAAGTGATGAACTTCGTCGACGCACTCGTGCAAACTGCGAAACGCCATGCATCACGCCCTGCGCTAGAGGTGGGCGGGCAAACGCTGTCGTATCGGGAGCTTTTTGCGCTGTCAAACGCGATCGCTGCGTGTATCCAATCCGTTTCATCGACGAGCGAAGGGAAGCTGGTCGGAATTTTCGCGCATCGTAGTACCGCCGCCTATTCCGGCATCCTTGGATGTCTGCTCGCCGGATTTGGCTACGTTCCAATGAATCCCAGAACGCCGACGGAAAGACTTGAGGCGATCTCGGCGGTCGCCGGCCTTGACATCCTGATTGCCTGCGAAAGGCAACTGAACCAACTAGACGCCTTCCTGGCTGCGACTGCAAAAACCTGGAACATCGTGTCGCTTCGCAGGTCGGCGGCGTTCGAGGATCTGCGACGGCGCCATCCTCACCACCGTTTCATATTCCCCGCGAGTGCGTCCCCAATCGTTTTGAGGCGGCCGTCTGCGTCACCGCACGACATCGCCTACCTGATGTTTACGTCAGGAAGCACTGGTATGCCGAAGGGCGTTCCGGTGCGGCACGGAAACGTCAACGCCTACATTGGGTACGTGAAAAAGCTTTACGCAATTGTTCCGGAGGATCGCGCATCTCAGACGTTCGATTTGACATTTGACCTTAGTGTACACGATCTTTTCGTCACGTGGGTAAGCGGCGCGTGCCTGGTCGTCATGTCAGACCGTGAATTGATGGCGCCTGCAAAATTCATCCGTGACAAAAAGTTGACCTTATGGTTCTCGGTCCCTTCGGTTGCGATCATCATGAGGAAGCTACGTCAATTGTCTGCCAACAACTTTCCCGCACTTCGGCTGAGCCTCTTCTGCGGCGAGGGATTTCCAGTTGCCACGGCTCTGGCGTGGGCAAAAGCTGCACCGAATAGCATCGTTGAGAACCTTTACGGCCCGACCGAGGCGACGATCGCGATCACCCGGTATCGTCTGACTGCTTCTTCGTCTGTCGATGAAACCGGTCTTGTTCCCATCGGCGTACCGTTCGATGAGCAATCTTGTCTGCTGATGAGCGACGGAGGCGAGGTCGTTGAAGGCGCTGGCCGTGGCGAGCTTTTGCTATCGGGATCGCAAGTGACAGGGCAATATTGGAAAGACCCCGCTGCGACACAAAGAGCTTATCTCAAGCTTGGGCCCACGAATTGGTATCGCACTGGCGATATCGTCGAACGCGACGCGACGGGAAAGCTGCATTATATCGGCCGGCTCGATAATCAAATCAAACTGCGTGGGCATCGTATCGAGCTTCAGGAGATCGATAACGCGCTTCGCAAGGTTTGCGGGCACGATCTCGTCATCACTTTGGGATGGCCGAAAACGGCCGAAGGCGTGCAAGGCGTTACGGCCTGTATCGG
>Ga0209048_10002492_pt1 | contig 18256 bp, 16 predicted proteins | sample FrelakmetCRP12CR_FD_187146 | JGI IMG/M metagenome (GOLD analysis project Ga0209048, IMG submission 187146) | Freshwater lake sediment microbial communities from the University of Notre Dame, USA, for methane emissions studies - CRP12 CR (SPAdes)... | ecosystem: Environmental > Aquatic >... | reverse complement strand
CTCGTCGTACTCGCCGGCACCGGCTACCTGCGTGGCCTCCAGGACACGCGGACACCCCTGGTGGTGGCGATCGCGTCAGCGCTGTTCAACCTGGTCCTCGAACTCGTGCTGATCTACGGTTTCGGCTTCGGCATCGGGGCGTCGGCCATCTCGACCGTGATCGCTCAGTGGGGAGCCGCCGCCGTCTACGTCGCCTGGGTGCTGCGGGCCGTGCGCCGGCACGAGGTGGCGCTCGGTCCGCACCCGTCAACGCTCGGTCGCCTGGCCGTCGTCGGCCGCGACCTGTTCATCCGCACCGCGGCCCTCCGGGGCGCGTTCCTCGTGGCCACCGCGGTGGCCGCCCGACTGGGGGAGATCGAGCTCGCCGCCCACCAGATCGCCTTCGAGCTCTGGAACTTCCTTGCGCTGACGCTCGATGCCATCGCCATCGCGGGGCAGGCCATGATCGGCCGACTCCTCGGCGCGGCCCGTGCCCCCGACGCCCGCGCCGTCGCCCGACGAATGCTCGAGCTGGGCCTGCTCTACGGCGTCGCGCTGGGCACGTTGATCGCGCTGTTGCGTCCCTGGTTGCCCGAGCTGTTCACGAACGACCGGCAGGTCGCCGATCTCGCCGGGTTCTTGTTGCTCTTCGTCGCGGCCATGCAACCCGTGAACGGGCTCGTTTTCGTGCTCGACGGGTTGTTGATCGGCGCCGGCGACATGCGATTCCTCGCCTGGGCCATGGTCGGGGCGCTGGCCGTCTTCCTGCCTGCGGCGCTCGTGGTGGTCCGCCTCGACCTCGGCATCGGCTGGTTGTGGGCGGCGCTGTTCGGGTTCATGCTGGCCCGCCTCGTCGGCCTCGGCGGCCGCTTCCTCGGTGACCACTGGGTCGTCACCGGCGCCGAGCGCTGAGCGCGGAGCGTCATGCCGCCCACCCCAGGTCCTTGGCCCAGATTCTGCGCAGAATCTGCGTCAAGGGTCAGAAGCGGGTGACGCAGAAGGGGGCCGGCGACGACGGGAACAACCTGTCGGCCACCGCGACGGCTCCCGGGGCATGTTCGACCAGGCGGCCGGCGCGGGCGAGAGCACTCGGCCACACCCCGCCCAACCACAAGGAGCCGAGCACGTCGACGTCGCACGAGAGGTCGGCCGTCGCGGTGATGGGCTCCCAGGTCGCACCTCCGGCCGTGGCGGTCAGGCGGTACCGACCCGACATCTGGGGCCGCAGCGCGTCCGTGACCTCCCAGATCAACTCACCTTCGCCACCGTACGCACGGGCACCCAGCGCGGCGGCCGGATCCACCAGCCGTACCCAGAGGTAGTCGCGCATCCCCGCGGTGTGAAATCGACGCGGGTCGGCCAGGCGCCACTCGATCGGGTCATCGACGGGGCAGAAGGTGCATTCGACCGCCCCCACGAGATCGACCTCGAAGCAGTAGCGCCACAAGGCGGCTTCCACCTCCGGGTCGGCCGCGATCAGCTCGTGCACCTGCATCACCCAACTGCCGGGTCCCCCGTCGTGGGTGATCTCGTAGAGCACGTACCCGCCGGGGCGGCCATCGGCGGGGGTGAACACGGCGACGAACAGTGGTCCCCCGCCCTTCCACGTGCGGATATCGCCGAGCACACAGTCCCACCACGCCTCCGAGCGATCGACGGCTCCAGGGCGGCCGAGGCGGTAGGCCTCGTACAGGGGCGTCAACACCGGGGCCGCATCCTGCTTGTGGAGGAGTCGGAAGGCACCGGCCACCGCCGGGGGATGGCGGAGGGTGGCCCCGGCGGGGTCGATGCGCACGGTCTGGTACCACGACGCGAGGCCGTAGCCGAAACGCCCGTAGATCGCGGCTTCCGAGGCGTTGAGGATCGCCGCCACCTCACCCCGAGCGGCGACGTCCTCCAGCTGATGGACCATCATCGACCGCAACACCCCGCGCCGCCGGTCCGTCGGGAGGACACCGATGTTGCTGACCCCCGCAACGGGGACCCGGGACGATCCGGGCAGGGTCAACTCGTAGGCGTACGAAGCGCCCACACCTACGATGCGGGCGTCGTCGAACACCGCGATGGTCCGGTCGAGGTCGACCACCGACCGGTTCTGGGCCTGGATCTCATCGCTGGACAGGAACCCGAACGCGGCGTGGTCGACCCGCTCGAACTCGGCGAACTCGTCGTCAGTGACGGGGCGCAGCGAGAACGGCACCCGTCCGTTCTAGCCCGGGATCAATGGTTCCGGCCCCGGATTAGTTGTTCGAGCCGGAACCGCACTTCTGGTCGAGGTACTTCTGGACGTTGGCGTCCGCGCTCTTGAACTTGTCGCTGTCGAGGAACTTGGCAACGTCGGAGAAGCTGTTCGCGTCCTTCAGGCCGTCTTCGATCGTCTGCAGGTCCTTCTGCACGTCCGAGGGGACCTGGGCCTTGATCTCGTCCAGCTGCTGCTGAACCTGGGCCTTGTCACTGTCGCTCGAGTTGGGCGAGAGCAGACCGAGGAACAGGCTGGCGTAGGTGCCGGCCACCTTCAGGCACTCGCTCAGGTTGCCGAGGTCCGGAATAGTGTCACTCGAGCTCGAGCCGCTCGACGACGAGGAGGAGGTCGTCGTCGTCGACGCCCGTGACTCGGACGCGGTCGTCGTCGTGCTCGACTCGACCGAGGTCGCGGTGTCCGACTTCTTGGCACAGCCGGCCAGGGCACCGACGAGGGCCAGGGCGACCAGGGCGGAAAGGATCTTGCGTACGGGCATCGTGTCTCCTAATTGACGATTGGGTTCATCGGGGGGCGAGGTTCGCGCCACGAGGGTTGGTGGGTTGGGCTCAGTTGCCGACGAGGGCGGTGAGCCCGGGACAGGTCTGCTTGAAGTAGGCGTTCACGGCGGCTTGGGCGGCCACGAAGGTCGGGTCCTTCAGCCGGGTGTCGTTCGCTTGCTGCTGGGCCTGCTGATCGGACGTCGCCGTGCCCGTTCCGACCGTGGTGAACAGCGCCTGGGCGACGGCGAGGTAGTCGAGGTAGGTGCTCACGAACAGGTCGTATTGTGCCTTCAACTCGTCAGGGACCCACGTGCGGTACTCCGTGAACGCCTCCTGCACGGCCGTCGTGAACGCCTGTGGGTCGGTCGCGACATTGGCCTGCGCCGCCTGCACCTTGGCGGCGAGGGTCTGCACTGTGGCGGCATCGGGGCACTTCCCCGGCACGTCGGTCGCCGAGGGGCCGCTGCTGGTGCTCCCGGTAGTCGCGCCGCCCGTCCCGCCGGTCGTGGCCGGAGACGGCTCGGTCGTGGTGCTCGAGGATGATCCGCAGCCAGCACCCAGGACGATCACCGGTGCGAGGAGGGCCAGCAGGGTCCGGCGCAGACGCATCGGTGTCTCCTCAGGGGGGCCGTCCAACCGGGGTCCGGTCGGACGGCAACGACCCTAGGGCGTGGAGCAGCCGCCCACCAGGGATGCCCGGTCCTACGTGTCGGCCTCGGCCCGACGCTGGTTGAGCAGGACATTGACGGCCCTTCCGTCGGCCTGGCCCTTGGTGGCTTTCATGACCTGACCGGTGAAGAAGCCGGTCAGCTTGCCCCGCTTCTTTTCGTCGGTGGTGGCCACGAATTCCTGCCACTCGGCGGGGCTGGCGGCGATGATCCCGTCGACGACCGACTCGAGGGCGCCCACGTCCATGGCCTCGAAACCTCGTTGCCGAGCGATGGCCTCCGGATGCTGGCCGGAGGTGACCATCTCGGCCAGAACCTGCTTGGCCTGGGTGGCGGTGAGCTTGCCCTCCAGCTCCATCCCCACCAGCTCGGCGAGATGACCGGGATCGAGATCGGCCGCTCCCTCGACCGCGAGGTTGTGCTCGACGTGCGTGAGCACACGGGACGGATCGGCGCCAGCGGCGATAGCCGAGAGGGCCAACTCGTCGAGGTCGCGGTCGACGGCCACGGCCGCGTCGGCGGCCGCAACCCCTGCGGCCTCGGCCAAGCGGGCCCGTCGTTCGGCGGGCAGCACGGGCAACTCGGCGTCGATGCGGGCCAGCCAGGCCGCGTCGGGCGCCAGCGGCACGAGATCGGGCTCCTGGAAGTACCGGTAGTCCTCGGCCTCCTCCTTGGATCGGCCCGGGCGGGTGCGGCCCGCCTCTTCATCCCAGTGCCGGGTCTCCTGGCGCACCCGATCGCCGCTCTCGAGCAGGTCGACCTGGCGGCGGGCCTCGTAGTCGACCGCCCGACCGAGCGAGCGCAGCGAGTTGAGGTTCTTGATCTCGCACCGGGTGCCGAGCTCGGTGGACCCCACCGGGCGCACCGACACGTTGGCGTCGACCCGCAGCGAGCCCTCCTCCATCTTGGCGTCGGAGGCACCCGTGGCGAGCAGGATGGCGCGCAGCTCGTCGACGTAGGCCTTGGCCTGCTCGCCCGACCGGATGTCCGGGCGCCCGACGATCTCCACGAGGGGCACGCCGGCCCGGTTGTAGTCGACGAGCGAGTAGTCGGCGCCGTGGATACGGCCGCCGGCACCGGCGTGGGTGTTCTTGCCGGTGTCCTCCTCGATGTGGGCCCGTTCGATGCCCACCCGTGAGCCGTCGGGAAGGTCGAGGTGACCGTCGACGTTGATCGGCCGGTCGAACTGGCTGACCTGGTAGTCCTTCGGCATGTCCGGGTAGAAGTAGTTCTTCCGTGCGAAGACCGACGGCTCCACGGAGCAGTGAAGCGCCCGGCCGAGCCGCATGGCCAGCTCGACGACGTTGCGGTTGAGCACCGGCAACGAGCCCGGCAGGCCGAGGCACACCGGGCACACGTTGGTGTTCGGCTCCGAGCCGAACTGGTTGGGGCAGGAGCAGAACAGCTTGGTGGCCGTGGCCAACTCGCAGTGCACTTCGAGCCCGATGACCATCTCCCAGTCCTCACCGGTGGTGGCGCTGTGGATGATGGCGGGAGCGGCGGCGAGGGATTCGCTCATCGGCTGCGCTCCTCGAGGGTGGGGGCGGAGGCTTCGAGCACGGCGGCAGCGCGGAACATGGTGGTCTCGCCGAGCGCGGGGGCGAGCACCTGCACGCCGACGGGCAGGCCGGCGTCGCCGGTGCCGAACGGCACCGACATCGCCGGGTGACCGGCCAGGTTCGTCGGGATCGTGCACACGTCGTTCAGGTACATCGACAGCGGGTCCTCGCTCTTGTCGCCGAGACGGAAGGCGGTGGTGGGCGACGTGGGCGAGATCAGCAGGTCGAACTGCTCGTACGCCGCGGCGAAGTCCCGCATGATCAGCGTGCGGACCTTGAGCGCCTTGCCGTAATAGGCGTCGTAGTACCCGGCCGACAGGGCGTAGGTGCCGAGCATGATGCGCCGCTTCACCTCGTCGCCGAACCCGGCGGTGCGGGTGGCTTCGTTCATCTCGGCCACGGTGGGGGCGTCCACTCGCAGGCCGTAGCGGACGCCGTCGTAGCGGGCCAGGTTGCTGGACGCCTCGGCCGGAGCGATGAGGTAGTACGCCGACAGGCCGAAGCCGGCGGCGGGAACGCTGGCCTCGCCCACCACCGCGCCGGCCGCCTCGAGCGTCGTCGCCGCGGCCCGCACCCGGTCGGCCACGTCGGGCGAGATCCCCTCACCGAGCAACTCGGTGATCAGACCCACCCGCAGGCTCTCCACCCCCTCGCCGAGGGCGGCGACGAGCGGGGGAACCGGTTCGGGAATGGAGGTGGAGTCGAGCGGGTCGTGCCCGGCGATGACCTCGAGCAACAGCGCCGAGTCCTCGACCGTCGCCGAGAACGGGCCGATCTGGTCGAGCGAGGAGGCGAAGGCCACGAGGCCGTAGCGCGAAACCAGGCCGTAGGTGGGCTTGACCCCGACCACACCGCAGAGCGCCGCCGGCTGACGGATCGAACCGCCCGTGTCGGACCCCAGCGCGATCGGAGCGAACCCTGCGGCCACCGCGGCCGCACTGCCGCCACTCGACCCTCCCGGCACCCGCTCGGGGTCGCGCGGGTTGCGCGTGGGACCGAAGGCGGAGTTCTCGGTGGACGAGCCCATGGCGAACTCGTCGAGATTGGTCTTGCCGACCGTGACCGCGCCGGCCGCCGCCAGACGCTCGACGACCGTCGCGTCGTAGGGCGGGCGCCAGCCGTCGAGGATGCGAGACGAGCAGGTCGTGGGGATGCCCCGCGTGCACAGGTTGTCCTTGAGCGCCACGGGGACGCCGGCGAGCGGGCCGGGGTCGTCGCCCGCTGCGACCCGGCGATCGATCTCGTCGGCGGCGGCACGGGCCTCATCGGCCAGTACCAGGTTGAACGCGTGGATCTCACCCTCACGGGTGTCGATCACCTCGAGGTGCGCGTCGAGCACCTCGCGGGCCGAGCGCTCACCGGCCCGCACCGCCCGCGCGATGTCGGCCGCCGTGCTCACGGCTCCTCCCCCAGGATCTGGGGCACACGGAAGCGCCCGTCCTCCACCGCTGGAGCTTGGGCCAGCACCTCGGCCCGGTCGAGGCCGGGACGGGCGACGTCGTCGCGGAACACGTTCACCAGCGGGATCGGGTGCGCCGTCGGCTCGACGTCGGCCAGGTCGAGGGCGGCGACGTCGGCGGCGTGGTCGAGCACGGCGCCGAGCTGTTCGGTGAAGCGGTCGAGCTCGAAGTCGGAGAGGGCCAGGCGGGCCAGCCTGGCGACGTGGGCGACATCGTCGCGGGTGATCCGGTCGGCCATAGGCGGTTCATCGTAGGCCTGCGTCCCGTCGGCACAGAATCTGCGCAGGATCTGCGCCGAGGGTCAGCGGTACGGGTCGTCGATCGCCGGCTCGGCCCACCACTCGTCGGACGCCGACACCCAGTCCGGGTCGGGGTAGATGCAGTCGACCGGGCAAGGGTCGAGGCACTTGCCGCAGCCCGAGCACAACTCGGGGACGATGATCACGTCCATGCCGTGGTTGAAGATCGCCCCGAACTGGGGTGGGCAGTGGCGCAGGCACGTGTCGCAGTTGATGCACTCGTCCATGTCGATGCGCAACGGTGGGCTCCGCCACTTGGGGTTGCGCTCGTGCGATGCCAGGCGTTCCTCCCGGTTCGTTGCCCCCACGTCCACACACTACCGGGGACCCTCGCCCCGACCCGGGGAGCGATCGTTGTAGGGTGCGCGGCACCGAGCACGCCCGTGGCTGGTCAAAGGAGCGACATCGTGGCCGAGCAGTACGAGTTCCTCACCCCGGAGTGGATCGCAGCCGCCAAGCAGGTCCGCGAGACCATGCCGGCACCGACCTCCCCACCGGCGCACGCCATCAAGATGAACCAGGTCATCACCGGAGCGCCCTTCAACGACGCCGCCGAGATCCATGTGCACCTCGACACCTCCGACGGCGAGATCATCATCGAGGAAGGCCACCTCGACGGCCCCGACCTCACCGTCACCGTCGACTACGACACCGCCCGCGCCATCTTCGTCGAGCAGAACCCCCAGGCCGGGATGCAGGCGTTCATGGCCGGCAAGATCAAGGTGCAAGGCGACATGACGAAGATGATGGCGCTGCAGGCCGGCGCGCCCGACCCCAACGCTGTCGCGATCGCCCAGGCCATCAAGGACATCACCCTCTAGGCCAGGGCCGGCACAGACTCCCGCTTGGTGCTGCGCACGAACGCGGCCATCACGACCGCTATCATCGCGACGCCGGCGCCGACCAGATAGGCCGTGTGGTACGAGCCGGCCGCGCCGGCCTCGGCCTCGCGGCTCGCCTGCACGGTGAGCAGGATCTGGATCCCCGAGACCACGCCCACCTGGGCGACCATCTGTTGGGACGCGCCGACGACACCGAGGTCGTGCTCGTCGACGGCGTTGGCGATGCTCGCGGCCATCGACGGCGCCACGGTGCCCATCCCGGCGCCGGCCACCGCCAACGCGCCGACGATCAACAGGTCCGACGAGCTCGCACCCACCATGGCGAGCCCGAGCATCGACACCACCAGCATCAAGGAGCCGGTCACGGCGCTCGCCCGTTCACCGACTCGGGTTGCGAGATAGCCGGCGATCGGCCCGGCGATGGCAAAGGTCAGGGGTCGGGCGATCGACAGCAGGCCGGTCTTCGACTGCCCGTAGCCCAGTACCTCCTCGAGCAGGAACGGCGTGAGCATGAACCCGCCCATGTAGGCGAAGTTGGCGAAGTACTGGTTGAGGATCGGGAAGGCGAAGTTGCGCTCGCTCAGGTAGCGGATCGGGATGAGCGGGTGGCTGGAGCGGCGCTCGACGACGACGAACCAGGCGAGCAGCAATGGGCACAGCACGAATCCGGTGACCACGACGGGGCTGCTCCACCCGAGCACCGGACCGCGGTTGAGCGCCCACAACAACGCGCCGACCCCGGCGCCGATCAGCACCGAACCGGCCAGGTCGAACGGCGTGCGCTCTCGGCGCTCGGTCTCGCGGAGCACGCCGGCACCGACGACCAGCGCGATGAGGGTCATGGGCACCTGGGCCACGAAGATCCAGCGCCAGCCGTAGGCCTCGACGATCGGACCTCCGGCCACGACGCCGATCACCGGTCCGCCGGCGGCCACCAGCGACCAGTACCCGAGCGCCTGGGCCCGGCGCTCGGGCGGGAAGTGCCGGTTGATCATGGCCAGCGACGAGGGACCGGTCGCCGCACCCACGGCGGCGCCGAGCACGCGGAACGCGATCAGGGCACCCGCGCTCCAAGCCAACGCGGTCAGCCCGGCGAACACCGTGACCGCAGCGAGGCTCAGCAGATAGACGCGACGCGAGCCCCACAGGTCGCCGAGCTTGCCCGCGGCCGGTCCCACCACCGCATAGGCGAGCATCGGGCCCGTGATCACCCAGGTGAGCGTGCTGGTGGACGTGCCCAGGTCGGCGGCGATCGACGGAATCGACACCGTGAGGACGGTGATGGTGAAGCCGACCGAGAACAGGCCGAACAACGACGCGGCCAGGACGAACCAGGCATAGCGGGGCGAGCGGCCCACCCGCTCGTTGAAGCGCCGGCGCCACAGCAGCGGCCAGGCGACGAACGCCACCTCGTCGACGCCGGGGGCGTCGAACGCGAGGTCGGACATCTCCTCCGAGGGATCGAGACCCGGGGGCGCGGGCGACATCGGAGGCGACGACACGTCGGTGGATCCTACTTGACCGACCGGTCAACCTCGCCGGGCCGCGAGGGCGCCGGAGTGATGCGTCAGCCGGTGATGATGACGATCGACGAGCCCTTGCGCACCACCGTGCCCACTGGCGGGTTGGTGCCGGTGACCTTGTTGGCCGGCGACCCCTGGGTGGAGGTGACCGTGAGTCCGGCGGCCTGCAGCTTGGTGGCCGCGTCGGACGCCGACAGGTTGGCGACCGACGGCACGGTGACCGTCGGCGGGCCCTTCGACAAGACGAGCGTCACCGTGCTGTCGCGCGGCACCTGCTCACCCGGGTCCGGCCGCACCGACAAGACGGTGCCGGCCGGGACGGTCTCGCTGAAGTCGCCGTCGAGCGCCACCGCCAGGCCGAGTGCTTTCAGCTCGGCCGTCGCGTCCTCCTGGGTCTTCCCCGCGAGGTCGCCCGGGATGATGCGAGGCGTGGGCCCGTCGGACACGACCAGCGCCACGCCGTCACCCTTGGGCAGCTGGGGGGGCACCCCGGGGGCGAGCGTGAGCACGGCGTCACGGGCGACGGACTCGCTGAACTCGCGGGTGACCGGGCCCACGACCAAGCCGACTTCGGCCAGGCGGGCGGCCGAATCGGTGAGGGAGAGCCCGCCGAGATCGACGGGGACGTCGACCAACGTCGGGCCGAGCGACACGGTGAGCGCCACCTCGGCGCCTTCCTTCAAGCTGGTACCGGCGACCGGGTCCTGGGCCAACACCTGGCCCGCGACGGTGCCATCGACGCGTTCGTCGGTGCGCGCGATCTTCCAGCCCGATGAGGAGGCCGCCGCTTCGGCGTCGTCGATCGTGCCCCCGACGAGCGAGGGCACCTCGTGGGTGACGACGCGCAGCTTCGTGTACCAGACGCCGAAGCCGCCGACGAGGAGCGCGAGCACGGTGATGATCGCCAGCACCCGGGGCCAGCGCCGGCCGGTGCGGACCCCGTCGTCGGTGCCGTCGCGACCGCCGCGGCCGTCGGGGGCGGGCTCGTCGCGCTCGATCCGGATGGTCTCGGGCTGCCCCTCACCCTCGCTCAGGATGGTGAGCCCGTCGGTCGTCGTGCCGGGCGGTGCGTGCATGATCTCGGGTTCGACCCCGGCCGCGACGACCCGCTCGGGCAGGTACACCGCCGTGGGGTCACGGTCGTCGATGACGTCGAGGTCGAGGGTCATCGCACCGGCCAACCGGAACGGTTCGGGGCGCTCGAGCTCCTTGGCCGCCGCCAGGAGGAGCTGACTGAACGCCGCGGCGTCGGGTCGCGCTGCCGGGTCGGACTGGCCCGCCGCCTCGAGCGCGGGCCGCAACGGCCCGACGTCATCGGACACCGGCACGGGCTGGTCGACGCGGGCCATGAGCGTGCCGATGGTGGTGTCGACCGCGAACGGCACCTCACCGGTGACCGCCTCGGCCAGCACCAACCCGAGGGAGTAGACGTCGCTGCGGCCGTCGAGCGTGGCCCCGCGGGCCTGCTCGGGGGAGGCGTAGCGCGCGGTGCCGAGCACGGCGCCGAGGGGCTCGGTCCAAGCGGCTTCGGCCAGGGCCCGGGCCAGACCGAAGTCGGCGATGCGTAGTCGGGCATCCTCGTCGTAGAGCAGGTTGGCCGGCTTGATGTCACGGTGGACGAAGCCGCGGCGATGGGCGTATTCGAGGCCCCGACTCGCTTCGAGGCCGACGAGGAGGGCCTGCGCCGGTGTGAGGCGCGTGCCCAGGTCGAGCATGGCCCGGAGACTGCCCCCACCCAGGTACTCGGTGACGAGAAAGGGCACGTCGCCGTGACCCCAGTCGTACACCGCCATGATGTGTGGGTGGTTCAGGGCGGCCGCGGCCTGGGCCTCGGCACGAAACCGGCGCAGGAACGCGGCGTCGTCGGCGAGGGCATCGTGCAGGATCTTCACCGCCACGCGACGGCGCAGCGTGACGTCGTCGGCGAGGTACACCGACGCGGAGGCACCGGTTCCGATGGGCGCCACGAGCCGGTAGCGCCCTCCGAGCACCAGACCGACGCGGTCGGTCATGCGGGAGATGGCCACCGCGCCAAGGTAGTGGTTACACGGTTGTGGTTCGCGCACCCTCGCACGGCGGGCACGGGCCCGTGTCGTCGCCGATCACCCGCCCCGATGGGGCCGATCGTCTCGTCGCGGGCACAATGGGCGCCGTGACCGAACCCTCCCCATCCACCTCGTCGAGCCCCTTCCCGCCCTGGGTGAAGGCGGCGATGGTGGTGTTGGTGGCCATCGCGATCGGCGGCGTCTACCTCGTGGCCCACCTGGCGACCAACGACTCGGTCAACCTGGCCGACGGAGCGATCGAGCGCCTGATCCCCGCCCAGAACGACAAGATCCTGCAACAGGGCACGATCGGGCTCGACCTGGCCGACGGCTACGAAGCGGACCTGGCGGTGAACGGCACGCCCATCCCCGATGACGAGGTCACCAAGACCCCCGCCCTCAACCTGATCGAGTTCCAGCCCGGGCCGGGCAAGGTGTTCGAGCAGTGGCCAGCGGGTCAGAACTGCGTCGTCGGCACCTTCTGGAAGTCGTCGGTGGGTCGGAATCAGGCCACGAGCCGATCGTGGTGCTTCACCGTCCTGTAGCGGCGCCCAACAGCTCGTCGAGGGCCGCATACGCCGACGCGGGGTCGCCCTCGACGAGGACGCCCCGGATGCCGAGCGCCTCGGCCGCGTCGACGTTGCCCTGGTAGTCGTCGAGGAACACCGTGCGCTCCGGGCGGGCGTCGAGGAGCTCGAGCACCAGATCGAAGATGCGTCGATCGGGCTTTCGGATGCCGACCTCACTGGAATCGACGACGGCGTCGAACAGCTCGTCGAGCGGTAGCAGCGGCCGCCAGAGGTCGCGGAACTCGGCCAGGTTGTTCGTGACCAGCCCGACCGCGAACCCGGCCTGCCTCAGCCGCCGGGTCCGCTCGATCATGGGCTCGCGCAACCCGGCGTCGCCGCCCCCGCTCATGGCGCCGAGCACGTCGTAGAGGTCGACCTCGACTCCCCGGGCCCGGCCCAGCTCGCCGATGGCCACTCGGGTCGCCTCGAGCTCGAGCTCGCCCCGCTCGGCCCGGTGCCACGGATGGTCGGTGTCTCGGTCGTAGGGGCCGAACACGACGTCCATCGCGTCCTCGAAGGCGTGGCCGCGCTCTTCGCCCACCCTGCGCACGGCCTCGAACGGCGAGTTGGTGAACACGCCACCGAAGTCGAAGACGATCGTGTCGATGCTCACGGCAGTACGGCTCCTGTCAGTGGGGACCGGTCGAGCCTAGGGGACCTCGGGAAGGGTGCCGGTGGCGAGCAGCTGCTCGAACCCGGCCTCGTCGAGCACGGGCACGCCGAGGTCGGTGGCCTTGGTGACCTTCGACGCGCCGGGAGCGTCGCCCACGACGACGGCTGTGGTCTTCTTGGACACGCTGCCGGGCGACTTGCCGCCGCGGGCCTTGATGGCTTCCTCGGCCTGGTCGCGTGTGTAACCGGCCAACGTGCCGGTGACCACCACCGACAACCCCTCGAGCGTCTGGGGAACGTCGATGACCTCGGGGCCCTCGAGGTTGACGCCGGCGGCGCGCAGTTGGTCGACGAGGGCCCGGTTGTGCTCGTCGTTGAACCACTCGTGCACGCTCGCGGCGATGATCGGGCCGACGCCGTCGACGGCGGCGAGCTCGTCGACCGTCGCCGCCATGATGCGATCGAGGTGGCCGAAGTGCCGGGCGAGCGCCTCGCTGCCCGCACCGCCCAGGTGGCGGATGTTGAGCCCCACCAACAGGTTGGCCAATGGGCGCTGCTTCGAGGCCTCGATTGCCGCACGGAGGTTGGCCACCGAGAGTTCGCCGAGACCCTCGAGCCCCGCCAGCCGCTCGTAGTCGAGGTGGTAGACGTCGGCGATGTCGCGGGCCATGCCCAGCTGTTGGAGCAACTGCACCCGCTGCTCACCCAGGCCCTCGATGTCCATCGCGCCACGCGAGGCGAAGTGCTCGACGGCGCCGGCCACCCGGGCCGGGCAGGCGTCGTTGACACACCGATGGTCGGCCTCGCCCTCGGGCCGAACCAGCGGCTGGCCACACACCGGACACTCGGCCGGGAAGTGCCATTCCGCCAGACCGTCGGGGCGTTCGGAGAGCACGGGCCCGACCACCTCGGGGATGACGTCGCCCGCCTTGCGCACGATCACCACGTCACCTGGACGCACGTCCTTCGCCCGCACCTGATCCTGGTTGTGCAGCGTGGCCACACCGACGGTGGAGCCGCCGACGAACACGGGCTCGAGCACGGCAAACGGGGTCGCCCGGCCGGTGCGACCGATCGACACCTGGATGGCCCGGAGAGTGGTGGTGCGCTCCTCGGGAGGGAACTTGAAGGCGATCGCCCAGCGCGGGGCCTTGGCGGTGACGCCGAGCTCGTCGCGCAGCGCGAGGTCGTCGACCTTCACGACGACCCCGTCGATCTCGTAGGGCAGGTCGTGGCGATGCTCCTGCCAGTGGCGGCAGTGCGCGTAGACATCGTCGAGGGCCCTGAAGCGCCGGATCTCGGGGTTCACCGGGAAGCCGAGCCGGGCGAGCCAGTCGAGGGTCTCGTGGTGGGTCGTCAACGCCGGGCCGCCCTGCACCTCGCCGAGCTGGTAGCTCCAGAACGCGAGGCCCCGGCTGGCCGTGACGGCGGCGTCCTTCTGGCGGAGCGAGCCGGCGGCCGTGTTGCGGGGGTTGACGTAGGTGCGCTGGCCGGCCTCGACCTGAGCGACGTTGATGGCCTCGAACACCGCGATGGGCAGGTACACCTCGCCGCGCACTTCGAGCACATCGGGCGCTTCGGCGGGCAGCTCGTTGGGGACGTCGGCAATGGTGCGCACGTTGGCGGTGACGTCCTCACCGATGCGACCGTCGCCACGCGTGGCGGCCTGCACGAGGCGGCCCTGTTCGTAGCGCAGCGACATGGCAAGTCCGTCTATCTTCAACTCGCACACGAACCCGACGTCGTCGGTGCGATCGCCGAGCTCGGCGAGCCGGCGCTCGAGCCGATCGCCCCACGCGTGGAGCTCGTCGGCGTCGAACGCGTTGTCGAGCGACATCATCGGCACGCGGTGCTCGACGGGCGCGAAGGTGGCCGAGATCGCACCGCCCACCTTCTGGGTGGGTGAGTCGGGCGTGACCAGATCGGGGAACTCCTCCTCGAGGCCGCGCAGCTCGCGCAGGAGCGCGTCGTACTCGGCGTCGGGGATCTCGGGCGCGTCGAGCTCGAAGTAGAGGCGGTTGTGGTGGCGCAGCAGGGCCCGCAGCTGCTCGACGCGCTCGGCCGGGTCGCGAGGGGTCTCCACGGCCGGCAGCCTACCCAGGGGGCTCGACGGCCTCGCCGCCCGTCGGCACCGATTCCGCGCAGATTCGTAGGCGCAGATTCTGCGCAGAATCTGCGCCTACGCGCCGACGGACAGACGCACGCCGATGGCCTGGTCGTGGAGGCGCTGTGCCAGACGGGTCGTGTAGCCCATGACCTGCTCGGCCTGCGTGATCCCGTGACGGGCCAGACCGCACGCCGGGGTGATCATGGCCTGGGTCCGCAGCCGCACCGGATCGCACCCCTGTCCGACGAGCTCCGTCCACAGCAACGACAGGCGCCGCCAAAGCCGATCGACCGTCGAACCGATCGGTCGGTCGGTCGGCACCGCTCCCCACGCGACCCAGCCACCGTGCTCGAGGTAGTCGGCGAGGGTGCCGCCGGCCGCCTCGAGGCCGGCTTCGACCGGCGCCGACAGGATCTGCGGTCCGGATTGGAGCAGCAGGCGCCAGTCGGCGCGCGCGCAGCAGTGCAGTCCCGTGATCGCCCGCGACTCGAGCGTGGCCAGGGCCGAGGAGACGAGGTCGATGGCGTCGAGCGGCGCGATCGGAAACCCCGGATGAGTGCACGACGCCAGCGAAGGCTCGTCGACGAACGCCACGACCTGCGCCTGTGGCACCCGCTGGTGCACCAGCGCGAGCAGCCCGGCCGCGCGCTCCCGTACAGCCGCTCCCGCGATGCGGAACGCCAACTCGGCGTCGACGCCGATGGCGTGGAGAGCCACGCCGAGCGTGACCGGCCCGGTGACCGACACCTTGAGCGGGCCCGGCCGGTCGGTGACCGCATTGAGGAACGCCCGGAGGCCGATGAACGCGTCACCGGCGAACCCGGCGCCACCGAGGGGTGCCTCGGGATCGAGTTCGGCGGGCGCCACCGCCAGCGAACCATCGAGACCCACCGAGATCCCTGCGATGCCGTCGGCGGCCTGTGCGATCATGCCCTCACGCCGCGACCGGGCCGGCAGCGCCGGTGCGGCCGGGAGCCGAGGGTTGTGCCGGAGGGCGAAGTCGACAGCCTCGGCGGGGTCGAAGTGGGGCAGGCTGCCGATGCCCGTCGCCAACCCGAGGGGCAGCCTCACGGCGCGATCATCAGCCATGTCGCTCGCTCACTACCCTCCCCTTCCTCCCAGCCGAGAACCTGCCTCATCGAAGTGATGAGATCGAGGCATCTGCACACGGAATAGCGATAATGGGCCCGCGTGAGCAAATCTCGACGGCCATGGCCCGGGTCACGACATCGCTGGTGCGGTGGAGCTTCGCCCTGTTGTGGGTGACCCTCCCGTTCGCCGCCGGCCCCGCGCTCGCGGCCGCGCTCGACCCGAGGAGCACCGGCGTCCGTACGGTCGCGGCCGTCGCCCTGTGGTTGACCTGGGCCGTCGCGCTCGGCGCCGCCCTCGTGCCCCGCACCGTCAGCCTCACCATCGTGCGGATCATCGCCCCGGCGGCACCGCTCCTGTGCGTCTGGGCCGCGGCGATCACCCCCTCACCGGGCGTGGCCGACATCGTCGCCGTGTCGGTCACCGGGTTGGCCACGGTCGCCGCCCTCGCCCCCGTCACCGGTGACGCCTTCGTCAACGGTTCGTCCTACGGGGACGAGCGGCGGATGCCTCTCCGGCCACCGGGGCCGCTGCTGCTCGGTCCCATCGAGGCGACCTGGGCCGCGGTCGTCGTCGGTGCCGCGGCCGGACCACTGTTGCTCGCCGCCCGACTCTGGGTGGTCGGTGGCATGGCGCTGCTGGTCGGCTGGCCCTTGGCGTGGTTCGGGGCGCGATCGCTCCATCGTCTGGCCCAACGCTGGCTGGTCTTCGTGCCGGCCGGCGTCGTGGTCGTCGACCGCCTCGGCATCACCGACGCCCTCTTGATGCAGCGGCGGATCGTCGACCACCTCGCCCCCGCGCTCGCCGACAGCACGGCCTACGACCTCACGGCCTCGGCCCTGGGCATCGCCCTGCAGATCGATCTGAACGAGCCCCAGGTGCTCACCCCAGTCGTCCGTCGCCGAGGACGCTCCGACGATTCCCCTCCCGAGTCGGTGGAGGTCGACCAGGTGCTGGTCGCGCCGACCCGGCCGGGGGCGGTGCTGGCCGAGGCCCGACGCCGCAACCTTCCCGTGGGGTGAGGCCGCCGGACGGACCCGGGCCGACGGCTCAGCCGGGCTCGGGCTCGTCGCGAACGACGATCCCGCCGCCGACCACGATGTCGTCGACATAGGCGACCACGCTCTGGCCCGGGGCGACCCGCGCCCTGGGGGTGGCCCACCGCACGACTGCACCGGCACCGTCGGGCGTCGGCTCGATCCGGGCGCGGGCGGGCTTGCCGTGGGCACTGCACTGCGCCCGCACCTCGCCGTCGAACGGCTCGTCCGCCCAGACCATCCGCTCGAGAGTGGTGCCCTGCACCAACAGCTCGGCCGCCGAGCCGACCACGACCGTCGCGGCCGACACATCGACGTCGACGGCGTAACGCGGCGCGGCCGCTCCGGCCAGACCGAGCCCCCGGCGCTGGCCGATCGTGACCAGCTCGACGGCGTCGACCCGACCCACCTCGGCGCCGGCCGTGTCGACGACCCGACCGGGTCGCAGCGGGATCCGCGGGGCGAGGAAGCGCCCGCGTCCCTCGACCGAGGTGATGAAGCAGACGTCCTGGCTGTCGGGCTTGGCCGCGGTGCGCAGGCCGAGCCGGTCGGCGCGGGCCCTCACCTCGGCCTTGGTCATCGACCCGACCGGGAACTGCACCCTCGCCAACTCCCGCGCACCGAGCACGTAGAGCACGTAGCTCTGGTCCTTGGCCGCGTCAGCGCCGCGGGCCAGGCGAGCCGAGCCCGCGGGCCCGGCGACCACCCGCGCGTGGTGACCCGTGGCCACGGCATCGAAGCCGAGCGCCTCGGCCCGGCGGGCCAGGCGATCGAACTTCAGGTGCCGGTTGCACTCGATGCACGGGTTGGGCGTGCGCCCCTCCGCATGGGCGGCCACGTAAGGCCCGACGACGTGCTCGGTGAAGTCGTCACCGAAGTTGAACACCACGTGGTCGATCCCGAGCTGCTGGGCCACCCGCCGCGCGTCGTCGACGTCGGACACCGAACAACAGCCCGAGTCGCTGTCGCCGCCCCACAGCTTGAGCGTGACCCCGGTGACGTCATGGCCCTCGTCGCGCACGACCGCCGCGGCCACCGAGGAGTCGACCCCTCCCGACATCGCGACCAGCACCCGCACGACCCGGCTCCCTCAGTCGCCGCCGCGCGCGCCGGCGAACGAACGCAGCCGGGCGACGGCAGGAGGGATGACGGCAAGGGCGGCGTCGACGTCGGCATCGGTCGAGCTGTAGCCGAGCGACAGGCGCAGTGAGCCGAACGCCAGGTCTCGGGGCACGCCCATGGCCGCCAGGACGTGGGAGGGCTCGGCGGCGCCGCTCGAGCACGACGACGCGGCCGATGCGTAGACCTCCGACTGCTCGAGCAGGAACAACAGCGCTTCGGTCTCCACGCCGGGGACGCAGACGGGGCACAACCCCGCCACCCGGCCGGAACGGTCCGACGCCTCGGCACCGGCCCCCGTGTCGGCGTCGGGCACGAGCCCGGTCTCGATCAGGTCGGGGACCGAGGCCCTCAGACCGTCGGCCAGGCGGTCTCGCAGCGCCCCCACGCGAGCCACGGTCTCGGCGCGGGTGGCGACGGTCCGCTCGACGGCCGTGGCCATCGCGGCGATGCCGGCCACGTTGTGCGTGCCCGGTCGCCGCCCGCGCTCCTGGCCACCACCCAGAAGGCGGGGCGCGATCGTGACGCCGTCGCGGACGACCAGCGCGCCGACCCCCTTCGGCCCACCGAACTTGTGGGCGCTCACCGACACGAGATCGGCGGGGG
>Ga0209048_10002491_pt1 | contig 18256 bp, 15 predicted proteins | sample FrelakmetCRP12CR_FD_187146 | JGI IMG/M metagenome (GOLD analysis project Ga0209048, IMG submission 187146) | Freshwater lake sediment microbial communities from the University of Notre Dame, USA, for methane emissions studies - CRP12 CR (SPAdes)... | ecosystem: Environmental > Aquatic >... | reverse complement strand
CTGTACAGGAACACTTTCACCCGCCCCGGCTCAGGCATTATCTGGCCCGGGCCTCAGATGTGCACTACGCTATGCGACCGGGTCAGGGAGGTGACGGGGAGCGAAGATGAATTTCGAAGATATCCACAGCATCGAAGATTTAGCGGTGGTTTCAGAAGAAGTTGTCTGGCAGAATTTTGAAAGGTTAGCGGCCTTCATCTTCGAAAAAAATAATTTCAGGGTCACAGTAAACACGGTAAAAACCTGTCAGAAAACAAGAAGGCAATATGACGTGATCGCCTGGAAGGGCAACCAGACATTTCTGGTAGAATGCAAGAAATGGGCAGGCAACCGCTACCGGCTGTCAGCAGTAAAAAAGGCTGTTGAACAGCATAAAGAAAGAACCGCGTTTTATGCAGCTATCACGAATGAGGATGCGATTCCCCTCCTCGTCACTCTCATAGAAGAGGAAATACGGTTGTATGAAGGAGTTCCCATCGTGTCTATCCAGAAGCTCAACTCCTTCGTCAGCGAATTGGACGGGTATGCACAGGGAAATTTTTTTTGTGATTTTGAGGATGACTTTTCGTGTGAAGACGATATACCCTATGAATATGACCTGACTTTACCTGATGAGATCCCAAAGCAGCCGTAAAGGCTTTTTTCCTTACTTTTCTCCCCTATCCTTCTTAAAATACCCGTAATTTTCTGTTTTTTTGTTAAAATACGCCCAAATACCCCCATCTTTAGTGGAGGGCTTCCAATGGTGTTCCATGGCACGATCTCCTCTTCAATGGGCTAAAGCAGGTGCCGGATGAAAATAAGCTCATGTTTTGAGGGTCGGATTCAGGCCAATTAATGGCTTATTTTGGCAATCTTTGCTGTTTTTGGGCATTTCTTTGAAGAGGGGAAATCGGGGCGTTTTTCGGGCGTTTCCAGGAGAGGATTCCGGGAAACGGGGGCTGAATTGGGGTTGGGCGGGGGTGGGGAAAAAGAGTGTTGCAAGAGAAGATGTAGAACAAAAGAAAATTATTGTGGAGTTACCTCGCGTGATGCATTTTTTTTCGCATCAACTAGTTTCCATTTGAGATTTTCCGGTAAATCAACTACAAAAATTTCAATGTTTTGTGGTATCCGACCATTATTTTGTTCTCGTTGGCATAACTCGACCATATCAGGTTCAGTGAACAACAAAAGTCTCCGTTTTACCGAATCTGGAAGGAGGAGAAGAAAATAGATATCTGCCCTGATTTTTTGCAATTTGCCAGAACCTCTTTTCCCGCCGGAGGTTAACGCGCTGCTCGTTGAAATATTCGCCGCAATTGTCTCGTCATCGCTGACGGCGTCAAATTCAAAAACTCCTCCTGAAGACAACCTGATTTTTTTCTTAGAAAATGTTCGGTTAGACTGTGAGGGCAGCCACTGGTGACAGATCCAGTCTTCGATTTCTCGCTGTATTGTAGTATCAGCCATTGGGAGCCTCAAAAAATATACGTTTATTCAGATTTCACCGGTTTTTGGGGCAGATCACGCATAGCATCCGAAATCCATTTCAAACGATCCACAACACTTCTGATCACTTGGTCTTTTTCTTCACCGAAGGCCATATCAATAGCAATTACAAATTCATCATCCACTAATTTTGTAAATACACCTTCTTTTTCAGCTTGCGGTTCGATTAACGGCCACACCTCACGAGAACGACCCCATTGAGATCCCGAAAAGACCAACCAGAGTGGGGTTCGTCCATATGTTTTCCAAAGACTGAAATGAATTCCAAGCCAAAAACCAACATCTCGCCTATTCGAAACGTATGCGTAGCGTCCGATTCTTTCCCAATTTGCTTGCCGAGTTGTTCCGGTTAGATTCAGGACATCTTCATTAACTGCTTTGTCAATGGAAGCCTGCACAATGGAACTTAACTGAAGAATGAAAGCGGGTGTTCGTTGGTCGGATACCACAGCCGGCGATATTGGCACAAAAGCATTACGATCGGCTGCTTCGCAGAGCGCTCGCAACTGGAGCAGATCGCTTTTCGCTGACGGATCGTCAGCGACCTCATCTTCCAAGGCAGAAAGCAACCTCGTCCAAGAAGTGAGCGCGAGTATTGGACCAATTTCCGATTTAATGGAGTGAACGATGCTACCCGAGGTCGCACCCGTATCTGTTACCGAAATGCCGGCACGTTCAAGTCTGCGGTTTAATTCGCCCCACATGGTCTCCTCTCGGATTTCTGGCACAACCACCAAAAGGACTGCGGGTTGAATGCATTTGGTTAGCTGCATAAGGTAAGACTTAGGTTGATTATCTGTCAGGCCAGCCTCGAACTTGTTTTCGATAAAGACACGCGTTCCGCGTTCATGATAACCTACCATATCAGGGCGTATGCTACGTTTAGTCTGCTTTTCAGTCAGCTGTTCAGTATTCTGAGTTCTAAACTGAAGGTCAGGTATGTCTGGGGTGACACCCCGAAGAAGTTTCATCATTCCGTTTCGAGCGGATTCGCTGTATTGAACGATGAAAGCAAGTGACTCTGTAGCGACATTTTCATATTCCTGGGAGAGTCGATTTGAAATAATGTGGCTGAAAACTGTTGGCATTATAACTTTTTCCTAAAGCCAGATCAGTGGGAGCCGGATTTATTGGTAATCCGCCACATCTTGTGGTTCAAACAGATTCGAATGGTATCTATGACCTGTTGATTGGAATCTTAACTCCTCTTTGAGAGTGGCTTCAAAATAGTATCGTTATTTCGAGTATTTATATCACGGCGGATTATGCTCGGATTAATCTGCGAGTATCTCTACCGATTTCATAACTGCCAGATCATCGGCTCAGGAACCAATGATCCTTATGAATGCAGGTTGTGTCCACGACGGATATGTCTGAGAGGGAGAGGGGCATCGTATTCCTAATTAATAATCCCGTTTCCTTGGTATAACCCCTCGTACTCCTCCTCTTGGATTCTCAGTATCACCGGCATAACGGGGAATCACATGGCAATGGCAGTGCATCACTGTCTGGCCAGCAACAGCTCCGATATTGAAACCTATATTGTACCCGGCGGGTTTTTCTGTTTCCTCGATCACCCGCTTACCGTTCCCGACCAGTTCGAGTATCGCACATTTTTCCTCACCGGCCAGATCAAAAAAATCCTGCACATGGCGGAACGGGATCACCAGCAAATGTCCTTTGGACACCGGATACCGGTCCCAACGGGCATAGCAGAACCTGTTCTTTGCAACGATCACGTCAGTGGGAGGGGAACAGAATGGACAGGTCATGGGAAGGAGGACCAGTTAGCTTCGAAATATTCCATCTTTCGACCTCGAAATAAATGGAATCATCCGGATTTTGCGGAATAGACCCGCTCATACTGGAGGACAACGGTGTTCTTCTCAATCTTTGCAACGAGTTTGAAAACATCACCGGGATTTATCTTGAAGGATTTGACAACTTCAGAGGGAATCGTGAGATCAAGTGAATTACTGCCATGATGAAGCCGGGACTTTACGGTATTTTCCATTTCAACCATAGTTCCCGGTCGATGAATGCACATTTAGCACTTAATGCACATTATGTGCATTAAGATTCAGAAACCGGTTTGATCTAATTCTCTTCTTGTTACTTTTACCATCTCGTACGTTTTTCCTAATGTCTCATCCATCCCGCAACGCGGAAATCTCACAACCCGCTGGGAACATGCAAAAAAATTCGGCTGCTCTTTTGTCGAAGTCCCGGCAGATTTCATAAAAAATCCCAACGAGGCAGGGCGGACCGGGCTGGACCTGTGTGATATTCCCTCAAAGGAAAAGATCCCGCTCCTCTATAGCCTGAACGCTCCGGCACCTGAACAAATCCCGTATATACTTCATACCGAGCCATCACTCTCACGAAGGGACGGGTTTGGGATGTCCGTCCAGCCCCCTCTCCGTTGGAATGATGAATTATGGCGGGTCCGCTTTACCCGGCTTGTCTGCGACATATCAGAATTTTTAGGGAGCCCTGCGGCTAATATCGAGATTCATCCTGGCGACCGGAGGAATTCTTCGGGTGATATTCTCAAAGGTGTGCAGCTCCTCCTTGCGGAATATGAAAAAGTGTTCGGCATCGTACCCGAGATCCTGTTAGAGAACCGTACCGGGCAGGTAATCTCGACCGGGAAAGAGATTGCCGGAATTTGTCACTGCTGCGAGACAGATTATCCGGAATTATTGCAGCATTTTGGTATCGTGCTTGATGTCCAGCAACTTTACACGGTCACCAAGGGTAAGTTCCTAGTGGAACTGGATGCCATACCGATGGAGTTTGTCAAAGGGTTTCACATTCACGCGAAACACCAGGCGCCTTCAATTGATGATCCGATCCCTTGGGAGGAGGTTTTTTCCCGGATTCGTGGGATTCGGCAGGATTTGATTATCAATCCGGAAGTGTTGCTGATGAAAAATGTGGGAGCTACAATTGGATTTTGTGAAAAAGAAATTAATGAAGAAAGAGACTAATTTGGATGAGTAGTTGATAAAAACTATGATTAATAAATTCTATCAAGTTCTTTAGCACGCTCATAACATTTTATTGCTTCATCACTTTTTCCGAGCTGTTCAAGACAGGACCCTTTATTATCCCATAAATCTGGATTCGATGGACTGATTTCTATCGCTTTCTCAAAATATCTTAATGCTTTTTTAAATTGATTTTTTTTGGCTCTGTTGAAACTCTCAGATAAAACCGCTATATATTATCCATTACAGCAATTCAGGCAATTTATGCTTGTGCTGCAAAGGGTTTCAACAGAGCCTTTTTTTTATAAAGTCGAAATGAATGATCCATATACACAATCCAGTTTACCTTTTTTAAACACTCTTGCGCATCAATCGGACTATTCATTTTATTATAACAGAGCCCTTTGAAAAGCCAAAAATCAGAAATATCCGGGTCGGATTCGAGACCTTTATCGAAATTTTTTATTGCCTCTTCATATTGATTCGAATCAATGCAATCTAATCCGTGCCAGATGCAATTTTGGATAATAATTCCTTTTTCCGTTTCGTATGAATCCAGGAATAACGAATCCGATTTTGTTATTTCTTCTTCTTCGTCAGGATATTGTGACTCATTTTCAAGTTCATTTATTATTTTCGCACCTCCCACAGTATCTGTATTATTTATTGTATAAACATATTTTATTACTCTACCAGGTCTACTTTCATGAAGGCAATGAGTTCAAAGTTTCTCGTTCTTGATATGTTCTCCGGAGGTGGCGGTCTTACCGAAGGGTTCATAAGACGTTCTTTCGATTTTGTAGGACATATTGAGATGGACAGAAATGCAGCGGATACTCTGGAAACCCGGTTGCTGTATCATCAACTAAATGCAACAGAGAAAAATTATCTTTATAAACAATACTATTGCGAAGATATCGGACGCGAAGAATTATTTCACTCAGCCAAAGATAACGGGATTGCCATTCCTCGGATCATCAATAAGGAATTGTCTGCCACAACAAATAATTCGATCATTCAGAATTTGAAAAGGAATTTGAGAAGTATATATCACCGTTCAGATGTTGATGTGATTATAGGGGGTCCACCCTGCCAGTCATTTTCTCTGGCTGGAAGAGGAAAAAACAAAGCGATAGAACACGCTGATCCAAGAAATTACCTTTACAGGCATTATCTTCGTTTCCTGAAAGAGTTTCAGCCAAAGCTGTTCATTTTTGAAAATGTTCCCGGTCTGATGAGTGCGAAAAAAGGGACAATTTTCAACAATGTTATTTCCGGCTGTTCAAGAATCGGGTACCATCTGGACAAAACAGCTCATATCTTGAATGCATCAGATTTCGGAGTGATGCAGGATCGGGAACGGGTTATTTTTATCGGCTGGAAAAATGGTAACAGCCATCTTCAGTATCCGGAATTTCCAAAAATCAGACCTGAAGGAACAATTAAGGATCTCCTGATGGATTTGCCTGTTCTTCAGGCGGGAGAAGGGACAGATGACTTTCAGAAATACAGGAAAGGGCGTCCGTCGAAATATCTTACAGAAAAATTCCGGAATAAATATGGAGGTATCCGTCATCATCAGGCTAGGACGCATAATGAGAGAGATCGTGAAATTTATCGTATCGCTATTGAGAAATGGAACGAAAACGGACACAGACTGAATTATAATGAACTTCCTGACAATCTGAAAACACACAGAAACCGCCATTCATTTGTTGACCGGTTTAAAGTAGTCAATAAAAAATCAGTTTCGCATGCGGTTTTGGCTCATCTTGCAAAGGACGGACATTACTTTATTCACCCGGATATAAAACAAGCAAGATCGCTTACTGTGAGAGAAGCTGCCAGAATCCAGTCTTTCCCCGATGATTATCTGTTTGAAGGGCCGCGTTCAGCGAAATATGTGCAGATTGGAAATGCTGTACCACCTCTTATGGCGGAAGGAATTGCAGAAAAAATCAGAGAAATGCTTAATGAGGTGTAATCCCAGACTACTGTAAATACTGTAAAATCTTTTCAACTATGTTGTCTGGTGTTTTTCGGATTTCATGTTCCCAGAAACGTAATACTGTCCATCCCTCTTCCTGTAATTGTCTTGTATTCTTCAGATCCCGTTCGACATTAGTACCGATTTTTTTCATCCAGAATTCTTTCCGGGTTTCCGGCTCCTGAAAACAGACGGGGCACTTGTGCCAGAAGCATCCATCGACGAAGATCGCGATTTTCTTTTTTATGAATACTATATCAGGCTTGCCTGGGAGGTTATAATGGATCCGATAGCCTCGGATACCTTGTGACAAGAGCAGTTTACGTAACTTTATCTCCGGTCCAGTGTCTTTTCCACGGACGCGGGACATGTTATACTTGCGTTGTGAGGGAGTGAGAACATCGGCCATGTATTTCCATTTATTGATTACATTTTTCTTTTAAAGTGCAGAAAATTCCATCAATATTCAGATCCGGTGCACCAATTCTTCCATAATACCTCACAAACGCAGACGATAATGTTTCTGCAAATGGACTGTCAAGAGATGCGATACGTTGCATTTTTTCAAGTTCTTTTTTGTCGAACCCTTCGATTTGTTGGAAGTCTACAAATAAATGGGGTATCTCAATTACACTAGGAAGATAGAAAAATCTGTCAGATTGTGCATTTTGACGATTATTTTTTAAAAATGAGAATAATTTTTCTTGCGTCTTAACGTATCCATCAATATCTTCTGGCCGACAATATCTATCAACTTCTTGACATTTCTTGTATGCATCTACCCATTTTATATACTCTTTTTGTTCTTCCAACAGCACGCAATGAGCAAATAAAACTCGTTCTGCTTTAACCCGTCCTGTGACGAGATCACAAGAGGGAGTTAAAAAAACTAAAAATTCATCTTTTTTTCCGCTTTTACGTTTATAAATATCACCGGTTTTTGGCGTGGGTTCAATAGGTGGGTAGACATAATATTGCATCGGATGGACGGTTGGATCATCTTTATACATTTCTTCAGGTGCTTTAAGCTCCTTTAATAACGATTTAATTCCATCGTTTGAAATAGATAATACAAATCTTCTAAGAACGACATATACCAAATCAAACTGGTTTTGAGTATTACCGAAATTTTCCCAATGGGTTGAAACAAATTCTCGCATAAAATCTGCTTGTTTTTTCTCCAAGTGACTTATCAGAGCTCGACTCATCGCAGGAAATGGCGTACTTAAAATTTCTTGTATCGGATCCAATAGAATTGTATGATCGGTCCCCTTTCCGACGACTCTTATTAACGGTGTGGCTAAATGTTGGACGCTAGTTGGAATTCTCGTATAAAAAATCACTGGGATATATCGTTTTTTATGAATTTTATTTAAGATCTGTACACCTACTTCTTCGGTTTCTCCCTCTTTAAATTCAACTTTATCTTCATCTTTCACATCCAAAATTATCAAATCAACTTTATATTTTTCAAGATCTTTAAGTGAAGCAGTAAAATTATCTTGGGTGATAATATGAATACGTTCTTTGCCTGAAATGATTTCTTTTCCTTCTAAAGCATTCTCAATCTGTTTACATATTTCTGGATCATTATCAACAACAAGAACACACCAGGATATTTGTTCGGACATTTATATCCTCTTCCTTAAAAGTATCCTGAATGTTGCACCCGGGAGTGGTCCTGAATTTAAAAGTTCTAACTCCCCATTATAATATTCACTGATGATTTCTCCCGATATAGTCAATCCCAACCCGATACCATCTGCTTTTGTAGAAAAGTAGGGATCAAAAATACGTTCCTGAAATTCCGATTCAATACCTGGTCCACTATCTGAAAATAGAATTTCTATCTCATTTTTTTTAGTTTTATTTAATTCTACAACCACTTCTCTTTGAGAGACTGGAACTTTATGCAGCCAATAAATACTATTATCCAATAAATTTAAAACAACTTCTTGAATTTCCGCACTATCAACAGTTACCATTGTGCAAGTATCTGGTAACGTAATCTTTACATGAGTATTTTTTATCTGACGATGATATAAGTCAAAAGCATTTTTTATTGCAGTTTCAAGACAAATTGACCCCGGGCTCCCTTTTTTTCGCCCGCCAAAAGGTTGAATTCTTCTAAAAACAGTATTGAGAATGTCAGCTTGATCTCTAATCATCACAAAATGATTTAAAAGAAGAGATTTTTGTTTTTCATCGATTTTATTCCAGTTTTGAAGATTATCTATCGCTTCTCGGGCATCATTACCAAGAATGGTAAGTGGCATACCTCCATCATGAAGAACCATATCAATTAATTTTCCTAAGGTTGCAAGTCTCTGATACCGTGAAATTACTTCCTTCACTTGTGATACTTTTCTTTCTAATTCCTGTTCTTTACCTTTTATGGAGGTAATTAATGCAGTGTCTTGAGGATATTTTGTACAAATTTGGTTTTCAATCGATTTGAGTGAAAAATCTGAGAATAGTCCTATTGATTCAACTTTCCCTGAACTTTTTTGGTGACGAACATTATACCGTCGGGTTTCCAATAAAGAAATTGCATTGGTTAGTATTTTTTTAAAATCCAAAACAGCAGGATTTTCAATGAATCCTTCACGATTACTTTGATCACGTAAATCTGGATTCTTATTCCCTGTGAGAAGAATATACCCACTGATTTGATTATTTGATAATCTCATTGTCGGATTTAAAAAACGCCTTTTATCTAATTGCAACCAATCGTTTCCTTGTTCGCCAAATGGTAAAATTCTAAATCCATCTCGGAAAATGTTAATTCCCGTTGCTCTATCAAGAAGACCTCGAACATCTTTTAATTTTAATCCTAATTTTTCTTTAAGAGAATTGAGTGAATTGGAATCACGGTCCCATACCCTCAAATCAACAAAAAATGGTCCACATTTCGGTAAAGCGGATTTTTCCGAAAAAAAATTCCCTTCTATCGGTATTTTATCGCCAATTCCCTTGATACTTATCTGAAAATTGTAATCTCCATTAGATCCCACTTCTCCTCTAAGAGAATAATGAGGATACTTTAAAATTTCAGGGGATTCTATTAATCCGGATTTATCACTAAATGGTGGTGGGAGTTCTACATAAATCTCAAAGTTATCCTTCAATTGATAGTCCTTTGGAGCGATTGATTTTGGTGTAATTAATCTCGATAATCCTTCTAACAATTTGTCAATTTTTTCGACATCCCACACCCCTTTAAGGGACTCCATTCGAATAATAGTGCCTTTTTCAAGTTTTTCTGGCTGGATTCTTTCATTATCCCAGCAAAGAGAATTTACCGCACCAGTTGGACAAATCTCCTCAGGATATCTTACTTCCCAATCCAATCCTATTTCATCTAAATATTTATCTAAATCGTCAAAATTTGCCCAATCAATTTTTGCCATGATTTCCCGATCAGACCCTTCTTCACGAGTAATTACAACTAATTTTTGTGCAAGACGTGAAGCAGCAAATCTGCCGATTCCTTTTTCCCCTAAAACACGCCTTCCTTTTTTTGATTCTGAATCCTTTTTTCTGAACGGAGTTGCGGGTTCTCCCCAAGCACTTTTAATTACATCTAAAGACATACCATGACCCGAATCAATAACCTCAATAATTCCTTCTCCGTCAGTTAATGGGCCAAAAAATCGAATTAGGACTCTTTTCGCATCTGCATCATAGGAATTTTTTACAAGTTCAATTAATGCGACGACCTCACTACTGATTAATTCATCACCAAACGTATGAACGACGCGAGCCCTAGGCCTTAAAACCATTTTTCCCGATTGGATAAAATTATCAGACAATTCGAATATCCCCAACGAGTTTAGTTTTATCATTTACGCTTTATCTTCTTTGTCTAATCTCGATTTTTTGTGGTTCCCAAGTTATTCAGATTAATCTCATACTCCACTCGCTCTATCCCTGTGGGTATTCCACTGATAAAATTACTGACACTAATCCGGGGAAAATCATCCTTAACCTCAAACAAAATCTCTTCAATAATCCGGAACCGTATCTTCTCGTACTCATCATTATGAAGTGGTGAATATCCAACCTTGACCAATGTCGATTCGAACTTGTCAAGGGCATCTTCATCAGATGAAACCAAATTACGACAGGTCTCAACGATACTCGGGAGCGTCATTCCAGCACCCCCTTCTTCCCGAAGCCTAATGCCGAAAAAGAATAACTTACCGTTTTCCGGAGGCTCAAGCTGATCAATTCCGTTGATATGAAAAATCCGTCCGCGTGAAGATGTGGCTGCTTTTACTTCGACAGAACAACCCGGCCATTCGAAATCATGTCGGCTTCCGAACGGTCCCCGCCAGCGCTTGATTGCTTCGGCCGTCCCGACCTCCGGAATCATTTTTTCGGCGAGAAAACGGAGTTCTGCAATCAGACCGGTCACTTCATTTCTCGAAAGAAGATCCTTCGGGATCTGCCCCCAGAATCTGCGCCATTTGGCAAGCACCTGGTGAACGATCTCTGAAGGAGATCGGTTTCCCTTTGCGAGCTCGGTAATTATTTCACTGCCAATAAGATCGAAACCTGAATAGCCCGCAATATCAAGACAGAGAAGATCGATATATCGGGAAGGTTGTTGCCCGTGAACATTCAGCTCACGGGTTGTTACCTGAATCCCGCGACTCTGATGATCATTATAAGGTAAATCTTCCGGCTCAAGTTGTACCAGGATGTGCCGTTGTTTTTCTGAATCGAGTGCAGAAAATACCCGAGAAAATAAATCCGGTGCTGGTAATTTCGCCGTCAGTTTCTCTCCAGAAGGGGGAGTTGTCTCAAGAAGAGTCCAGAGTTCAGAGGAAAATTTTACCATGGTTATTATCTTCCTTCAACGGTCCCGGATATATATTCAACAACCGGCTGCGGATGTTCGGATTTCGGGAAAGAGAACGCCAGACCAAGGAAGTCACAGGCATCGGGATCATCAGGATTCGTGAAGAGCCGGATCCTGTTCCCTTCACCTTCAGCAGGCATATCATATCCCGAATACTTGCTAATCGGGTATAAAAGAAGCAGACCCTCTTCCTTTGGCCGTTGGGCCCTTGTGGCTCTACGGCTTTTTAGCCCTGCATTAATAGCTTCTTCCATCTTCTTTCGTTGTTCATCAGAAAATCCAACTGCTTCATCACGGGAATCGCTGATGACACCCAGCCGGTCAGTATTCTTGAGCCGGGTTCGACTGATCTGCCAGATCTTTCTTTCCTTTACATCCCAGTTTGCAGATCCAAGTTTCTCATCCGGAGTTCCTCTGCCCCGGATAGCTACTGTCCATTGCTGTAATTCCTTGTGCCCAAGCTGTTTCTCAATATACGCAGCAATAAGTAATGGAGAAAATTCAACCGGTTCATTACCAAGAATCTGATATTTTTTAATGAATGAAAGGATTTTTGCAGCATTGATACCAGACCAGACCGGCCCTTTATCATCAGCCACACTAGGTGTTCCGAGTTCTTTCAGGAACTGATTCAGGATTTTCAGGTTTTCTTCTTCCTGTTTTTTAAGAATTTTAGGCTGACTCAGGGGGAATTTTACCGTTTCAGTGCTCTTGTCAGAATAACTCTGGGCGATGGTCTCGCTCTTAGAAAAGCGTGATTTGAGCCGGCTTGTTACAAGCATGGTTGGATGGGAACGTATCCGGATTCCCACCTGAATAGGTGTAAGGCCTTCATCTTCATAGACTTGGATATCTTCCCGGATCTGCCGCTCCACGAATGCCAGATCACTGAAATTCCGTATCAGATCAGCAGTCGTATAGATTCTTGTCAGATCTTCATACCCCTGACGGAATCCGAACCATCGTCCCATCTGGAGCAGGGTATCATACATGTCGGTGCTGCGTACGAAGTAACTGACAAGTAATCCTTCGATAGTCAGACCCCGTGATAATTTGTTACCTCCGATTGCAACAGCTTTAAGACTTGGTTCAGCGCGGTAATCCAGGACATGGCCGGTTTCACTGTTAATTGTCTTGATCTGAACTGATTCGAGAAATGCACCAATATTAGGTTCAATGGATTCAAAGGGAACATTAAGATCCGGATATTGGGAAAGAATTACTGTTCTGAAACCCTGCTCCCACCGGTTTTTCAGAACCTCCTGAAGTCCCTTGTTCCGCTGATATCTCCACTCATCCCGTAGATCATTAAAATGCTGCCGGAATTTTTCTGCAAGTGCCCTCTGTTCCCCAATCAGATGGCTTGTATGGACCAGCATTGTTGCAGGTTTTTCTCCCTGACCCCTGAATGCCCTGGCTGCGCCTCCCAGAATGTAATCCAGAAGAGCCTCCTGAAGTGAAGAGGGAATATTCCCACGATCGATGATTTCCAGATCTTCATCTGAAATCTTCTCAATAATATCGAGTCCCGGTTTTCTTTCAGTTTCCGGACCATCGGTTATTCCAAATAACTCTTCGGCTCCATAATAACCGGGAGGCTTGGGCAGATCTACAATGAAATCCTTGGGATACAGATCATTACTGAATTCCGGATGATACGTATCATGAGGGATTAGAATATTCGCAAATGGTGTTGCAGTATAAGCAATATAGGCCGATTTCCTGAATTTTTGCAGAATCTGCCGGATTCTTTTGTTTATAACTGATGGATCTTCAATTTCTTTGTCTTCGATATCTTCTTCTGTCTGATATGTCCCTGTTGTATCAATACTCGCCTGATCCGCTTCATCGTCAATGACAAGTACCGGAAGTGTTTGTATGGATTCAAATGGTGCTTTGTCCAGCCAGGATATCAACCGTCTGAGAACCGCTCCGTTTTTCTTGATAACCAGCAGAACCGGCTGTGGCCCCTGTAAAACGGCAGGATTTGCGTATCCGGGTTTAAAATCTCCCTTCAGTTCCTCTCTTGTAAATTCAATCCATTGTTTTCCGGAAGGTGGTAAAGGTACCGAATCGCTTGCAAGTCCAGGATATCCGACAAGTTCGCGCTTCAGCCGTATTTGTGTCTGGAGACGAAGACCGTTATCGATACCGGAAAGAACAATTATCAGACGGTATCCGGCATCAGCTGCTTTTGCAATAAGAGCGGTATAATTTGCAGTTTTACCGCTTTGGATGTACCCGAGAACGAGACCTCTGATATTAAACTCCTTTGTTGATGGATGGGGTAATTGTCTGAGAATTTTATCCGTTGTATCATCGACAGACTGGACTATCTTTTGTGACCAGCCATTCTGATCCAGCCAGAATTGACGGAGAGAGGTCCAGTAATACCAGCTCGACCGATCAGCTGCTTTTAACCAGTCATCCGGAATTTCACCTGCTTGGATTACATGCGCCGGTTCGAGCGTGATAATATTTTCTTTTTCAAGCCGCTCCTGAATTCCTGCACTGAACTCGGATGGTATATAAGGACTGTTTATTGCTTCATCACGGGAAATTTTCAGATCAATTAATCTTCGAACAAGCCCAAGGGCTTCATCAAAATTCATTTTTTCACATCATTTTTCTGGATTTGTTCACGTAAACGGTTGAATAACTTTTCCAGTATGTCGATCTCTGTAGGTGTCGCATCTTTTTTCAGAGCATTGAACATTTCCTCTAGGGTCCATGTTTTTTCTTTTGAAATGGCAGTTTGTTCCTCAATGAAATACGATCGGGATATTTTTCCTGACGGAACTAATGCTGAGTCCGCTACCGTTGAAGATGCTGTTGTTTGGTTCGGGACTGACGATTTTTTTGCGGTTTCGTAAATTGGAACAGGAATGACAGCTTTTCGTTGGTAAGGAAGAGGATCTGAATATGAGGTGAGAGGAGCGATGAAAGGAGCATCCTTCTCTGCGTTATCATAGATTTCCCGTGCCTGCATCACAAGAGACTGGGTTTTCTCCTCTACTTCTTTTCTGATCTGTGGAGGAAGTTGAACATACATTTTTGATACATCAATTTTAAATGCTCCATCAATTTTAGACGTAAAATTCATTGCAAACCGGGCAAGTTTAGTATGTTCGTCAACAGTCCGGATTCTGCACCACCCTCCACTCTGGATCATCCGATCATTTCGATAAATGTAAAATCCTTGCTGCAGGTTCCATTTTTTCGGGCCTGCTGCTTTTGAATGAGCCTGAGTTGAGGAGAAAACTTTACTAGGGGGTAAAATATAGGGTTCAATTACAATATCCCCGTGGATACCATCGTGTTCGACTGGTATTTTTATTGCAACAAGAGACTTGGTTCCCTTTTCGTTTCTTGCATATGGATCCCAAGGTTGAATTTCATTATTATTCAGAAAAATTCTTAGTTTTTTACCGGGTATTTCTCCCATGAGGAACCGGTGAAATACCATAGCAAGATGCTCTTCAAGATCCCTACACAAATTAACAAGTTTTTTTCGAGCACGTTCTGTATTGGGATTATCATATCCAAGAACTATTTCAAGTTGCCTCCAAAGTACGACAGTTCCGGTTGTATTCTGAAGAGTTTTAATGATTTTAGCATCAAGTTTTTTTTCATTAATTGGGATGATCTCCCAGCGATCAGTCTTATTGACGTGAGCAAGATCCCATTTGAAAGCTATGGCTTCATTTTTTGGAGATTCTGGTTTTGTTGCAACAATCCAGTGTTTTGACTGACTAAATGAGGCTGTTTTCAAACCAAGACCAAACTTTCCAAGACTTTTGTCATTATATGTGGTATCAGACCCATATCGCATTGCTTCTATTAACTTATCACTGGACATCCCGTCGCCATTATCAGCTATCATCACCCAGGAGTTCTCTCCATCAAATTCCACATTGATAGATACTTCTGTAGCATTTGCCTCAATAGAATTATCCACAAGTTCAGCTATAGCTGTTGGAAACTCATATCCAAGAGATCGCAATGAATTTATCAGCCTTTTTGCAGAAGGAATTACAACTTCAACAGAATTGTTATTTGCCAAATTACAACCCCTAAGGTTTTTCGCATTTTCCAAGCGCTATTTCTCTTCTCATACAGGTTTCTTGAAATTTTTTCACAAATTTTTTTTCTTTTTTTGTAATTTTCAGGAACAAGGTGTCTATTCCAATTTTGTTTCCGAATTCAGATGGCATGTAAAGGGTCATTTTCTATACCGCTTAATTACATCTCGATATTTAATCGTTTAAATAATAAAATAACCGATTAAACAGGAACATATCTGCTCATTTCCTCTCCGCATCCCCGCTCGCTACCATCCTCTCGATGAACTCATTCTCCTTCGAATACGTCACAATCAGAACATCCGACGCCCGGGTCATGGCAACGTACAGATACCGCTGTTGAAGATCCAGATCCGCTCGTGCATGTGGCTCAAACAGATCAGCCCACATTACAAAGACAACCCGGTACTGGAGACCCTTTGCAGAAGCCACGGTCTGGACCTTCATCGACTGCTCAAAAACCTTCATACGGGAGTAATAATTCTCGTTCAGCCATGTGACCGGCGCGAGGGTGCTGATATCTTTGAGGAAACTTTTGAAGATCTCATTGTCTTTGTGCAGTTTTTTAGCATAGAGGATTCCCATCTCGTGGGGTTGCAGGCTTATTTGGATCTCATTGAAAGGCACATTCCCGTCAAGAAGTACTTTTGAGATATTGACGATCCGTTTGCATTCATCGGCATGATCCTGGCATTTAATGAGAATTGGCTTGGGTCCCCGCCGTATAGCCTGACTCGGATCCACCGGCACAATCGAGATGGAATCCTCGTTGTTCTTCACATTTTTTGCAGTGAAGTGTGCAGCAAGCCTGAGGATCTCCTTTGTATTCCGATAATTCCGGTCAAGATCAAATGCCTGGTGAATAGTCCTGCCCACTGCTTTGATACCCAGCGATTTCCAGCTTAATGAAGCGATGAGTCGTATTCCCTGATTGCCGTCACAGACTATCAGCAGATCGCCGTCAAGGGGATCAGTGAGTGCTTCCAGAATACATGAGAACCATATTGGTGGAAAATCCTGTGCTTCATCTACCAGAATCGCGTCATACTTCCGAGAATCCCCGGAATGATTTCGGAGATGGTCCAGCAACCGGCTCCCTAGACTCGCATCATCCTCAAGATTCCCGGTCGAAGGATCTGTTTTTCGGGAATGAATTCCGTTATGTTTCGCCCACCCGTCGAAATGAAACACTTTGGTTCGGGGATAGTCTTTGAGAACATGTTTCAGGAACGCGCTGAGCGAAACGTTGTAGCAGAGAAGCAGGATCTTTGCATTAGGATCCCGCTCGTGCAGCCATTTTGCCCGTGCGATAAGAAGAACGGTTTTTCCGGAACCGGCCACTCCATAAATTATCCGATGACCTTCACCAATTTTCCGGGCATTGTTTTCCTGACGGCGGTCAAGCACCACCAGATCAAAACATTTCTCGGCTTCAGCTTCGGTCAGGGATTTCGATGGCAGGTAACTTAGAATAATTTCCGGATGAATGATAGAACGGAGAACATCCACCTGTTCCGGAGTGAACGGTTTAATTTCCCAATGAGGATCAAAAAACCGCATAAGAGTATCCCGGATCTCTTCGGAAGTTGCATTTTCGAGTGCTACCAGTTCATCCCGGAATAGGGTATTATCCATCTTGAAAATTTCCGCAACGTTCTGATCCTTGCGCCGTAAAATATTGTCCCGGGTAATATTGGATAACACAACAAAATGACAGAACGGGAAAAAGAACTTATTTTTCTTTGGACCATCCTGATGGAGAAGCAGAGAGCGGCTAGGACTCTTCTCACATGCCCCGACCAGCCTCCACATGTAATTCCGGGCCTGTTCAAGAGGATGAATCTCCTGCCGCTCGCGATTATCAGTGTTGACCGTTATTTCTGAATGATTTCCTTCGACTATATCGTCAAGGTACCAGCCTTTCACTTCGACCACAATTACCCCAAGATCCGGAGCAATTACAATAAAGTCGGGATGCCTATTGTCGATGTTGGGTTCGTAATAGATGAGATAGTCATCAGGCAGTTTCTTTAAAAGGGCGAACGTTCGTTCTTCTCCCCGACTCGCCTTTGAAGAAAGACGATCAGGTATGCATTCTGCCATAATTTACAATCCACATAATCTTTTTACCTGAGTACCAATATTCTATAAATTTAATTTTAAAGCGTGCATTTTATTTTTAGTATCGTTTATATATTTAAACATATTTATTAATTTAGAGTGAATTTAGACAGATTTAGCTAAATCAAAAATCATTTCTTACAAATTTATTGAAAACCATATGTCTTTATTCCCAAATTGGATCCTCCCAAAAAACCCACCCCCAATAGCGGTGTTCTGTTCCCTAATCGGTAGTTACGGTCGATCCCACCCGCGATCCGCCTTGCAATCGCGTCTATTAGCGTACATTTTAAAGCGATAATCTGGCGTATTTTCTTGAAATAACCGCATTATGCGTGTATTTTCAAAACATGTGCCGGAATTCGCCATTTTTTGAACCTGATCGGGCCCAATGAGATCCAAAAAGTGGTGTCCTTCGGGGAGAGTGTGGGGAGATATCTTCTCACCCCACTTACCCTCCCTGCAGCATCCCAAAACCGGATCCCAAAAAACCCCCACCCCCCCAATAGCGGTGTTCTGTTCCATTCCCCCCACTCCAGCCCATCTAACCAGAGTTTCGCCTCCCGATAGGTGCTATTAGCGGTGATTTTCCGCTGCGAAAACGCCCCCGATAGCCAAACCGGCTATGAAACGGGGATATCCCAAAACATTAGTGCTGTTTTTTCACGAATTCGTGCTATTTTGGGGGTCGGGAACCCTTCAGGGGAAGATAGTCTCCGAC
>Ga0209048_10002489_pt1 | contig 18262 bp, 20 predicted proteins | sample FrelakmetCRP12CR_FD_187146 | JGI IMG/M metagenome (GOLD analysis project Ga0209048, IMG submission 187146) | Freshwater lake sediment microbial communities from the University of Notre Dame, USA, for methane emissions studies - CRP12 CR (SPAdes)... | ecosystem: Environmental > Aquatic >... | reverse complement strand
CACAACGCCAGCCGCTGAAGCTGCTGCGGGCCAACTTCCGCAACACCCGCGCCGTCACCGCGCTGGCCAATCGGCTGCTGAAGATCAAGCAGGCGCGCTTCGGTTCGGTGGACCGCGAGAGCAACTTCCTCGTGCGCAGCACCTCTGCCGTGGCCGGCGAGGTGCGGCTGCTCGATGCCAAGGACAAGGCGCTGGCGCAGCTGGATGCGGCCACCCGGCAATCGGCACGGCACGCCGTGCTCGTGCTGCGCGACGAGGACAAGCCCGCCGCGCGCCAGGCCTTCCACACGCCGCTGGTGTTCTCGGTGCACGAGGCCAAGGGCCTCGAGTACCCGCACGTGCTGCTGTTCAGGCTGGTGTCGGGCCAGCGGCAGGCCTATGCCGAGGTGTGCGAGGGCGTGACGCAAGCCGACCTGCAAGGCGACGATCTCGAGTTCCGTCGCGCGCGCGACAAGGCCGACAAGTCGCTGGAGCTGTACAAGTTCCAGGTCAACGCACTGTACGTGGCGATGACGCGTGCGGTGGAGACGCTGACGCTGGTGGAGCAGGACACCGGCCACCCGCTGCTGGGGCTGCTGGGCCTGCAACTCGGCGAGGCGCTGGCGCAGCCGGTGGCGAAGTCCAGCCAGGACGAGTGGGCGCAGGAGGCGCGCCGGCTCGAACTGCAGGGCAAGACCGAGCAGGCGCAGGCCATCCGCGATGCTTTCCTGCAGCACAAGCCCGTGCCCTGGGTGCCGTGGAGCCTGCCGTTGATCGAGGACCTGTTCCCAAAGGCCCTGGACGCGCAGAACCCGAGCAGCAAGCCGCGGCAGACCGTGTTCGACTATGCGATGTGGCACGGCCAGCATTCGTGGATCGAGTCACTGGCTGATGGCGGATTCGCTCCGGCCCGCGGGTTGATGGAGGAGCACGAGTTCGCCGGCGCCGGCACGCTGCTGCCGCCGCGCTACGGTATCGAGGGCCCTTGGCTGGCGCGGCAGCAACTGGTGCGCCGCACCGTGGCCGCAGTGCACCAGCGCCACCTTCAGCCCTACCAGGCCAAGAACGTCAAGGACATTGTTCGACTGGCCGACCTGCACGGCCCCGACCACGCCACGCCGGTGGGCGCGACGCCGCTGATGCTGGCCGCGATGGCCGGAAACGCACCGCTCGTGGAAGCGCTGCTGGCCAAGGGTGCCGACCCGGAACGGCGGGACGAGTTTGGCCACAGCGCCTGGGACCACGCCGTTGGGCGTGCGATGCGCGAGGCCGCTTTCGCGGGCAGCGGGCTGCCGGCGCTTTTCGAACTGCTCGCGCCGCCGGCGCTGGACGTGCAGACCGACGCTCGCCTGGTGCGGCTGGAACGGCACCAGGGTGAGTACTGGGTGCTGACGCTGATGCTGGCGGGGCTGAAGACGCAGTGGTCGCAGTGCGTCACGCGACGGCAGGAGCCTTACAAGGTCCTGGCCGGCTTCTTCGCCGATCAGCTTCACGACGTGCTGCAGGAGTTGCCGGCGTGGTTGTGGCCCGAGCAGCGCCGCAAACGCACCTACGTCAACCAGGTGCTGGCCCGTGCCGAGGCGCACAGCAGCTACCAGCCCGCGCGGCGCCTCTGGGTGCGCACGAAGAACGGCCACTACTTCCCGAACCCACAGATGCAGCTGCGCGCAGGCGAGACTTGGCGGCCGGTCTACGAACGGCTGGCGCTCGCCTGGATCGATCGTGGCTGCGGCCGTGAGATCGACCACCGGCCGCGGCCGGTGGAGTCCATCCAGTGGGTGAAGGAGGCACTGGAGCAGGCTGCAGAACCCGAACCGCCGCCGGCCGATCCGGACGGACAGCAACAGCTTTTCTGAGCTGGCATCTCCATGCGGAATGGGCGACGATTGACGCCTTCCTCGCATCGGTTCCCGAAATCTGGAGACGTGCTGAGCGAGATCACCGTGAACATCCGTCCCATCCACACCGAAGCCGATTGCCAGGCCGCGCTCGGCGACATCGCGGCCTTGATGGAATCCGACCCTGCGCCGGGCACGGCGAAGGGCGATCGCCTGAACGTCCTGGCAACGCTGGTGCAGGCCTACGAGGCCCGGCTCTTTCCCTTCGACGCGCCCGATCCGGTGGAGGCGATCAAGTTCCGGATGGAACAGAGCGGCCTGAAGGTGAAAGACCTCGAGCCAATCATCGGCCGTGCGAATCGAGTCCATGAGGTGCTGAACCGCAAGCGCCCGCTGACGCTGGCCATGATCCGCCGCCTGCACAAGAGTCTCGGGATCCCGGCGGAAGTGCTGATTGCCGAGAGCAAGAACGGCCGAGTTCCGTAGATACAAGATATCTACAGCTGCTAGAATCGCCAGCTCCATTCCGGTCGGAGGTCGCATGCCTGCAGCCAAGCTCTTCATCCATGGCGGAAGCCAAGCGGTGCGTCTGCCCAAGGAGTTCCGCTTCGAGGGTTCCGAGGTCCACGTGCGCCGTGTCGGCAGCGAGGTCGTCCTGAGCGCGGTTCCGCCGGCCGGCCCCGACGCGCTGATCGACGCGCTGATGGCGTTCGAACCCGGCACCGTGCTGCAGCGCGAGCAGCCCGTTGAACAGCAGCGGCGAGCGCCGCCTCGCACCGCGCGTTGATCTGACGCGGGCTGCACGATGCGCTACATGCTCGACACCGACACCTGCACCTACGCCATCAACGAGCGTCCGCCCAAGGTCCTGCAGGCCTTGCGCGAACACTACGCGGAGGGGCTGGGTGTGTCGGCGATCACCGCGTCCGAACTCTTCTACGGCATCGCGCGCACCGGTTCGGCGCGCAACGCCGAGGTGTTGCGGCGGTTCCTGGCCGCGCTCGAGGTCGCTGACTTCGACGCGTCTGCCGCCGAGGTGGCAGGCCAGGTGAGGTCGTGGCTCGCCAGCCAGGGCACGCCGATCGGTCCCTACGACAGCCTGATCGCCGCGCACGCCCAGGCCTTGGGCGTGACACTGGTCACCAACAACACGCGCGAGTTCGAGCGTGTGCCGGGGTTGAAGCTGGCGAACTGGGCCGCCTGACGCGGGCCTGGTCCAAGGCGTCCATTGAAAGCCCATGCCATGAGGGTAGCCAGACGGGCAGCTCGAATCGACACAAGCCGAGGCCGTGATCGCAAGTCGTTGTCCCGCCAACGCTTTCCGATCCAGCCCTCTCAATACGACATCGTTCTGATGTGACCCGAGGAGGTGGCTGGTACATTGCGCGCCATGGCCGACACCCCCTCCATCCGCGCCGACCTCGCCAGCCGTCACATCGTGCTCGGGCTGACTGGGGGCATCGCCTGCTACAAGGCGGCCGAGCTGTCGCGCTTGCTGATCAAGGCCGGCGCCACCGTGCAGGTGGTGATGACGCAGGCGGCCGAACAGTTCATCACGGCGGTGACGATGCAGGCGCTGTCCAACCGCAGCGTCCTCGTGAGCCAGTGGGATGCCCGTGAGCCGAACAACATGGCGCACATCAACCTGTCGCGCGAGGCCGACGCGGTGCTCGTGGCGCCGGGCAGCGCCGACTTCATCGCCAAGCTCGTGCACGGTCACGCGGACGATCTGCTCAGCCTGCTCTGCCTCGCCCGGCCGATCGAGCGCTGCCCGTTGCTCGTCGCCCCGGCGATGAACCGCGAGATGTGGGCCCACCCCGCCACACGTCGCAACGTGGTCCAACTGCAGTCCGACGGCGCGACGCTGCTCGGCCCCGACAGCGGAGACCAGGCATGCGGCGAAAGCGGTGAGGGCCGCATGCTCGAAGCCGAGGATTTGCTGGCCGAGGTGATCGCGTTCTTCCAGCCCAAGCTGCTTGCGGGCAAGAGCGTGCTGATCACGGCCGGCCCGACCTTCGAGGCGATCGATCCGGTGCGCGGCATCACCAACCTGTCAAGCGGCAAGATGGGCTTCGCGATCGCTCGTGCTGCACGCGAGGCGGGTGCCGAAGTCACGCTCGTCGCCGGGCCGGTGCACCTGCCGACGCCGCGCGGTGTGCGTCGCATCGACGTGACAACGGCGCAGCAGATGCACGACGCGGTGCTTCCGCTGGCGCCGCGCCACGGCGTGTTCGTCGCCACCGCGGCGGTAGCGGACTGGCGCCCGACAGCGCCAGCGCACGCCAAGGTCAAGAAGCTGGGCGGGCAAGCGGCGCCGAGCATCGAATTGACGGAGAACCCCGACATCCTGGCGGCCGTCGCCCGCCTGCCGGAACGGCCCTATTGCGTCGGCTTCGCCGCCGAGACGCACGACCTGCTCAGGCACGCCCGTGAGAAGCGCGAGCGCAAGAACGTGCCGCTGATCGTCGCCAACCTCGGCCCGGCCACGTTCGACCGCGACGACAACGCGCTGACACTGGTCGACGCGCAGGGCGAACGCGAGTTGCAGCGTGCCGACAAGCTCACGCTGGCGCGTGCGCTGGTGGCCGAGATCGCGCAAAGGCTCGCCGAGCCAACCCGATGAGCACGATCGACCTGAAGGTGCTCGATGTGCGGATCGCCGAGCAATTGCCGCACTACGCCACGCCCGGCAGTGCAGGACTCGACCTGCGCGCCTGCCTCGATGCACCCCTGGTGCTCGAGCCCGGACAGACGCAACTGATCCCGACCGGTCTGGCGATCCACATTGGCGACCCTGGCCTGGCGGCGATGATCCTGCCGCGCTCGGGGCTCGGGCACAAGCACGGCATAGTGCTCGGCAATCTCGTGGGATTGATCGACTCGGACTACCAGGGCCCGCTGATGGTGAGCTGCTGGAACCGCGGCGCTGCGGCGTTCACGGTGCAGCCGATGGAGCGCATCGCGCAGCTCGTGATCGTGCCGGTGGTGCAGGCGAGCTTCCGTCGCGTCGATGAATTTGCGTCATCGGACCGCGGCAGCGGCGGCTTCGGCTCGACCGGAAAGCAATGAATGCAATCAGCCCGCCCGCTGGCAAGCGGTCGGGCCTTCGGCGGGCATTCGGGGGTCCGCAGAGACCCCCCTTGTCCGGCCTCAGTGCGTATGCGGGCTCGCCGGCATCGCGCTGAGCACCGTCAGCGACGAGTCGCCGACACTGCCGCGCTCGATTTCCTCCTCGCTGGCGTCGCGCACGTCGCGCACCGTCAGGTCGATCCGCAACGCGATGCCGGCCAGTGGATGATTGCCGTCGAGCACCACATGGGTCGGGTAGATCTCGGTCACGGCATAGATCGCGTCGGACGGCAAGCCCTGGGTCGTGCAGCCCTCGGGCAGCACGTCGAACTGCATGCCGACTTCGATGCCCTCGGGGAAGATAGAGCGCTCTTCGAAGAACACCAGCGCCGCATCGTAGTCGCCGAACGCATGCTCGGGCTCCAGGTGCAGCTTGCCGTGAAAACCCGTCTCCTGGCCAGCGAGGGCCTCCTCGACCTTATCCAGCAGATCGTCGCCGCCGAAGAAGAATTCGGTCGGGTCTTCGAGTTCGTCGATAAGGTTGCCCAGGGCATCCTCGAGACGCCATGTCAGCGTAACGACGCAAGGTGCGCTGATCTGCATGCGGCAATGATCGCACAGGCCTCCCCTCCGCTTCGCGCGGCGGCACAATGACGGCATGAACGCCACGGTCCCGACCACGCTTCTCGGCGGCTTGTCGCCGGTGCAGTTCATGCGCCGCCATTGGCAAAAGAAGCCGCTGCTGGTGCGCCATGCCATCGCCGACGTGGTGCCGCCGTTGGATCGTGCAGCGCTGCTGGCGCTGGCCCGGAGAGAGGATGTCGAGTCGCGCCTGCTCGTGCGTGACGGCGAGCAGTGGGCGCTGCGCCACGGCCCGATGGCGCGGCGCACCCTGCCTTCGCTGAAGAAACCGGGTTGGACGCTGCTCGTGCAGGGGCTCGATCTGCACGTCGACGCCGCGCGCGCATTGCTCGATCGCTTTCGCTTCGTGCCCGAGGCGCGGCTCGACGACCTGATGATCACCTACGCCAGCGACGGCGGCGGTGTCGGCCCGCATTTCGATTCGTACGATGTGTTCCTGCTGCAGGTCTGGGGCCGGCGTCGCTGGCGCATCGGACGGCAGAAGAACCGCGGCCTGCTTGCCGGCCTTCCGCTGAAGATCCTGGCGAGCTTCGAAGCCGAGCAGGAATGGGTGCTCGATCCGGGAGACATGCTGTACCTGCCGCCGGCCTGGGCGCACGATGGCATCGCGGTCGGTGGCGACTGCATGACCTGTTCGGTCGGGATGCGCGTGCCGGCGCGCGTCGATCTGGCGCGAAGCGTGCTGCAGCGTGCGCTCGACGAGATCGAGGCGCCGGAGCGAGACTTGCTCTACCGTGATCCATGGCAGGTTGCTACCGAAGAGCCCGGGCGCATCCCGCCCGCTCTGGCGGCGTTCGCCGCAGACGCCGTTGCTCGCATCACGGCCGACCCGCAGGCGCTGGCCTGCGCGCTCGGCGAGGTGCTGAGCGAACCCAAACCACGCGTCAGGTTCGACGAAGATGACGCCAGTACCCTGTCGGCGGGCGTGCGTCTCGACCGCCGCAGCCGCATGCTCTACGACGACAGGCGCATCTATCTGAACGGCGAGTCCTACCTTGCGAGTGGATACGATGCGCGCGCCATGCGCAGCCTCGCCGATCACCGCTGCCTCGCCGCCGCTGCCGTGCTTCGGCTCGGTGCGGACGCTCGGCGGTTGCTCGCCGAATGGTCGCGTGCCGGATGGCTGCACGACGACATCCTCGAACACTGAAGACAAGGAGCGCCTTGATGGACTCGATCAGACGCATTGATGGTCGCGAGGCGTTCCATGACGCGGTGCGCGACTTACTCGCCGAGGCTGCCACTGCAGGCTGGCGCGAAATCTGGCTGTGCGACCCCGACTTCGCGAACTGGCCGCTGGGCGAGCGCAGCGTCGTCGAGAGCCTGACCCGCTGGGCGCGTGCGCAACGACGGTTGACGCTGCTTGCGCTGCACTACGAGGAGTTGCCGCGGCGTCATGCGCGCTGGGCGCATTGGCGCCGACACTGGGCGCACGTGGTGCACTGCCGGGCACTGAACGAATTGCAGGCGAACGACGTGCCGGTCTTGCTGTACGCCCCGGGGGGACTGACCCTGCGGCTGTTCGATCCGTTGCGATACCTGGGCACGCTCTCGCGGGACGCCGCCGACGGCGTTCGAGCACGGGAAGAGATTGATGCAATTTCACAACGTTCGACCGAGGCGTTCCCTGCAACGACGGTCGGCCTGTAGGTGGATTCCCTGAGCCCGCTATACTAGCTGTCTGGACATGGCAGGAGTTCACGCCTCGCAGTGTCCCCGAACGCTGGGGCTCTTGGAAAGCAAGGGGTTCCCACAATTCCCGGTAATTGTCTGACTCTTTGATTGAGGATGAATATGAACAAGTCGCTCCTGTTGGCTTCCCTGGTCGCTGCCGTTGCCCTCGCCGCCTGTGGCAAGAAGGAAGAAGCTGCTCCCGTCGTTGCTCCAATCGCCGCTGCCGCCTCGGCCGTCGCTGCCACCGCCGCTGTGGCCGCTTCAGCTGCTGACACTGCCGCCTCCGCGGTTGCGACCGCCGCCTCCGCCGTCGACGCCGCCGGTGGCGCTGCCGCTGCCGCTGCCGCTGCCGCTGGCAAGGCTGCCGAATCGGCCGCTTCCGCCGCGACGAAGTAATCGCACGGTCCTCGCGGACTTGGCGATCCGTGAAAGGCCGCCCGAGGGCGGCTTTTCTGCGTCCGGGCACTTCGCGCCGTGTTGGCGCTACGCCAGGGTCAGCCAGTCCGCGCCATTCGCAGCGTCGGCGACCACGATATCGGACGGCAGCGCACCGCAGGCCGCCGCCAGCGCCTCCGCGGCCAGGGCAGCCCGGTTGTTCTGCTCGCTCAGATGGGCCGCGACCACGTGGCGAAGTCCGGCGTGATGGCACTGCGCAAGGATGCGCGCCGCGCTCTCGTTGGCCAGGTGACCATGTGCACCGTCGATGCGTGCCTTCAGCGAAGCCGGGTAGCGCGACTGCGCCAGCATCGCGCGGTCATGGTTGCACTCCAGCACCAGCGCATCGCAGCCCTGCAACTGAGCCAGCAGGTGGGCAGTGCTCGAGCCCACATCGGTCAACACGCCCAGGCGCCACTGTCCATCGGTGCAACTGAGCTGAAGCGGTTCCAGCGCATCGTGCGGCACCGTGAACGGGTTCAACTGCAGGTTGCCGACGACGATCGGCTCGCCGTCGCGGGCAAAGCGCAGCAGCCCTTCGGGCAACGCCGGTTCGCCGAGCGCGCGCCAGGTGCCGCGACTCGTCCACAAGGGTAGCCCTTGGCGGCGTGACAACGTCAGCGCGCAGCCGACATGGTCGGCGTGCTCATGCGTCACGAACACCGCGTCCAGATCGCCCATCGCCAGTCCGGCGCGCAAGAGCCGGGCCTCGAGCTCGCGCTGCGAGAAGCCGCAGTCCACCAGGATGCGGCTGGCGGTCGTGCCGCTGCGCGACTCGATCACCAGCGCATTGCCGGCGCTTCCGCTGCCCAGGCTGCAAAAGCGCATCGCGCGGCCGACGCGTCAGCCGGCTCGCAGGGTGGCCGACGGCGTGCGTTGGCGTGCCGTCATTTCACTTCAGGTCGGCGAGCAGCAGCTTGATGATGCGCTGGCCGGCCTCGCCCTTCTCTGGCGCGCCCTGGTTGTCGAGCACGGTGACGATGCTCGCGTTGCCTTCGCCCTTGACGCTGACGCGGTAGCGCACCGGTCCGGTCGGGTCGCTCTTGCTCGTGAACATCTTGGTGAAGAAATTCGGCTCTTCCTTCCCGGCCTGTGCGGGGTCGACGTAGCGTACGAAGTACAAGCCCTGCGCCCGATCGCGGTCCTCGACGGTGAACCCGCTGCGGTCCAGCGCGAGGCCGACACGGCGCCAGGCGCGGTCGAAGCTGTCGTCGACCATGAGGGTCGGCACCGGGCGGTCCGGGATCATCCTCGCGCGTGCCACCGGCTCCGGTGCGCTGGCGGCTGCCACCGCTGCGGCCGGGGTGACGGCACGGGGCGGCTTGGCCGCAAGCTTCTGCAACAGCCGCCCCAGCATCTCGGCCTCGACGCTCGGGTCGGCCGGGCGCGATTGCCAGACCGTCTGACTCTTGTCGGTGACGTTGTAGACCTCGACCATCCCACGCATCGTGATGAACACGTCGCTGCCGGTCTCCGTGCGCTCGACGCGGGTGCGGTATTTGTCGCGCTCGCCGGTCGAGTAGGCCGAGTCGAGCACCTTCCCGATCACGGCACGGATCGCGTCCTGCGGAATCTTGGCGCGGTTTTCCGCCCAGTCGGTTTCCATCACACCGGCTTCAGGTCGGTCGACGACCAGCGCAAGCCCCATCTCCTGCCAGAACGCACGCAGCTGGGGCCAGATCTGTTCGGGGGTCAGCGGCGAGCTCAGCCAGCGCTCATTGCCCAGCCGCTCGATCTTCGTCTGGCCGGCCTCGGTGGCGGCAACGTTGACCGCCACGGCGGTCGTTCCGGCCGCGGAAGGCGAAGGCGCCGCAGCACCCGCCTGGAAAGCGCTGGCGCTGACGCTCGCGCCCTGTGGTGCATAGCGCGGGTCGCGCGACAGCTGAGTCAGGTCCGGCGGAATATCCAGTGGCGCGGTCTTGTTGCCGGTGGTCCGGTAGTCGACGTTCTCGTTGCCGGTGACCTGGTCGAGCGAGCCGCAGCCCGACAGGGCAAGGGCGAGCGCCAGGCACAGCGGCCGAACGGGGGAAGGGAAGCTCACGTTGAAAATCTCCATGGGATCGCGCGGCAGGGGCCCTGCCAACTGCGGCACGACGGCCGGGCGTGGTTCACTGGTGCTGGATCAGGCCGGCTTCGATCAACACCTGCCCGACCGTCGCCTGCCCGGCTGGGCTCAGCGGCGTGATCGGCAGGCGCAGGCTGCTACCACAGCGTCCGAGCCGGGACAGCGCCCACTTGGTGGCGGCGGGACTCGGTTCGACGAACAAGGCGGCGTGCAACTCGAGCAGCCGCAGGTGGATCCGCGTCGCCTCGCGCGCACGGCCCTCGATCGCAGCCATGCACATCTCGTGCATCGCGCGCGGCGCGATGTTGGCGGTGACGCTGACGTTGCCCTGGCCGCCGAGCAGCATCAACGCAATCGCCGTGTTGTCGTCGCCCGAATAGATCGAGAAGCCCGGCGGCGCGCGTTTGATGAGTTGCGCCGCGCGCCCGATGTCGCCGCTGGCCTCCTTGATGCCGACGATGCCCGGCACCTGCGCCAGGCGCAGCGTCGTCTCAGGCTGCATGTCGGCGACGGTGCGCCCCGGCACGTTGTACAGCACCATCGGGATGTCGCAGGCCTCGGCGATCGCCCTGAAGTGGCGGTAGATGCCTTCCTGCGACGGCTTGTTGTAGTAGGGCACGACCGACAAGCTGCAGTCGGCACCGATCCTGGCTGCATAGCGTGAATGCTCGATCGCCTCGAGCGTCGAGTTGGCACCCGTGCCGGCCATGATAGGCACCCGTCCGCGCGCATGTTCGACCGCGACGCGGATGATCTCCCAGTGCTCGTCGACCGACACCGTCGGTGATTCTCCCGTCGTGCCGACGACGCCGATGCAGTCGGTGCCTTCAGCGATGTGCCAGTCGATCAGGCCGCGCAGTGCCTCGTAGTCGATGCTGCCGTCTTCGCGCATCGGCGTGACCAGGGCGACGATGCTGCCAACAATGGATTTCATGCAGGTTCCTCGCAATCGCGCGATTTTACCCGTGCGCGCTTCGCTGTCCGGCCGCTACAGCGGATAGCGGCGTGGTGTCGAGCCAGGCTGAGCTTCGCGCACTGCTGTCATGCGCTGCACGAATCGCGGCGGGGCATCGGCGATGAAGCCGTCCTCGAACGCGATCACGCGCAGCTCGCCCGCGACGCGCAGCAGTTCGCCCGGCTCGAGCAGGAACGCCGGGTTCGACGGCCTGCCTACCGTCTCGTTGCCGCGCGCGAAAGTTTCGTAGATCAGCAGCCCGCCGACCTCGACGCTGGCCACGAGGGTCGGCAGCAGCGCGCGCCACAGATAGTTCGTGACCACCACCGCGTCGAAGCGACGGCCCGCAAGCGGCCACGGCGCGTTCTCGATGTCGGCCTCGATCACCTCGACCGCTGAGTTCCCCAACGCGCGCAGGGGCGCCAGCGCCCGCGCGTCGCGGTCGAGCGCCGTGACCTGCGCGCCGCGCGCGGCGAACCAGCGCACATGCCGTCCCGCGCCGCAGGCCACGTCGAGAACCCGCGCACCCGGAGGGACCTGTGCCGACCAGCGCTGCACCCACTCGGACGGCGCAAGGGTGCCGTGCGGCGTCATCGGGGACGCACTTCCTGCTTCAACGCCGCGAGCGCCAGCCGGTCGACGATGCGCGGCGCGATCAGCTTGAGCCAGCGGCCGAGCTTGCCCTTGGCCGTCATCACGATCTCGCGCTGGCGCGCCTCGGTGCCTTCGACGATCGGGCGGGCACATTCCTCCATGCTCATCGCGCCCCGCTCGTCGAGCCCGCTGCGGCCGGCGACGATGCGGCCGCGCGAAGCCTTCAGCGGCTCGAGCACGGCATGCGTGCACCATACGCCGCCCCAGTGATTGGTGCGCATCAGCTGTTCATACCAGGCCAAATCGCTGACCTCCGCGAACAGCGCCTGCGCGGACACGCCGGCGATGTTGACGAGCGTGTCGACACGGCCTTAGGCGCGCATCGTGGCGGCGATGAGTTCGATGCAGTCGAGCCGCACGCCGACGTCGCAGCGCTGCACCAGCACTTTCGCGCCGCTGGCGCGATGCCGTCCGAGGCGCCGGTGATGACGATCACGTCCATGTCAGAAGCAGTTCCAGAGTTGATTTGCAAGCACGACTGCGAGGTCGGGTTGCAGGTAGAGCATGAATACCGCGCCGAGCATCGCCAGTGCCGCCACCCACAGCACGACGCCGCGCCAACCGGGTCGGCTCATGCCGAGACCCATGCCGACCGTTCGATCGCGTGCTCGCGCACCGGCAGGTTCACGATGGCCGCGAACACTCCGAGCGCGACGGCGATCCACCAGACCACGTCGTAGCTGCCTGTCGCGTCGTAGAGCTTGCCGCCCAGCCACACGCCCATGAAGCTGCCGACCTGGTGCGACAGGAACACGAAGCCACCCAGCATCGACAGGTACTGCACACCAAAGATCTGCGCCACCATGGCGTTCGTCACCGGCACGGTAGAGAGCCACATCAGGCCCATCACCGAAGCGAAGAGGTAGACGCTCCAGGGTGTCAGCGGAGCGGCGAGGAAGGTGACGATCGCAATCGAGCGCAGCACATAGATCGTCGACAGGATGTACCGCTTCGGGAACCGCTCGCCCAGCGAGCCGGCGGCGTAGGTGCCGAAGACGTTGAACAGGCCGATCAGCGCGAGCGCCGTCGATGCAACGTTCGGCGTCAGGCCGTGATCCTTCAGGTAGCTCGGCATGTGCACGGCAATGAACACGACCTGGAACCCGCAGACGAAGTATCCTGCCATCAGCAACTGGAAACTCGGATAGGCGAAGGCCTCGCGCAGCGCCGCGGCGATGCTCTGCTGCGGTCGCGTTTGGCCACTGGCGAGGCCGGGCTCGTGCAGGCCGAACGCGAGCGGCACGATCAACAAGGCCGCGGCGCCAAGCGCGAGCAGCGCGCCCTGCCAGCCCAGTCCCCCGATCAGCCCGTTCTCGACTGGCACCATCAGGAACTGGCCGAACGACCCGGCGGCGGCCGCGACCCCCATCGCCCAGGAACGCTTCTCGGCAGCGACGGTGCGCCCGATCACGCCGAAGATGATGGTGTAGGTCGTCCCGGCCTGGGCGATGCCGACGAGGATGCCGGTACTGGCGAGGAAGGCCCAGGGCGTGCTCGCCAGCGCCATCAGCGCCAGACCGGCCGCGTAGGCCACGCCACAGGCGACGAGCACGCGAAAGGCGCCAAAGCGATCGGCCACCATGCCGGCGAACAGGCCGGCCACACCCCAGGCGAGGTTCTGCACCGCCATCGCCAGGGCAAAGGTCTCGCGCGACCAGCCACGCTCCATCGTCACCGGCTGCAGCCACAGGCCGAAGCCGTGGCGAATGCCCATCGACAGCGTCACGATCGCCGCGCCGCACAGCAGAACCTGAGTCATCGAGAGTCGGGCAGGCGGTGCGGCGGTACTCATCCGCACACTCTAGCGGATCGCTGCAAGCGCTCCTCGACTTCGATCACGAAGCCGCCCGGCGTCGCATCGCGGCGCCGCGCCGCGACTGCCGCGACCGTACTGATCCGCGTTCACGTCGCGCCAGGCGAGCATCGCTCCGAGGCGGCGTTCGGCGGCGCCTTCGAAGCCGCACTCGCCGTTGAACTTGCGCGGGTTGCGAAACGTGCCGAACAACAGGTCCCACAGCGGCAGGTCGGCATAGTTCCACGCGTGCACGCTCTGGCGATGGTGAACGCAGTGCGACTCTGGGCGCTGGATGAAGTAGCCGAGCCACTGCGGCGTGTGCACGTTCCAGTGCTGGAATAGGCCGTGGAACGCGGCGACGTAGCCGACCAGCGCGGCAGCGAGCGGGACCAGGCCGAGCACGATCACCGTCACGAAGAGTTGGAGCAGCACCTGGATAACCATCTCGGTCGGGTGGAACAGCGCCGAGCCGGAGATGTCTACGCGCTGCGGGCTGTGGTGCACCTGGTGGCCGAATCGCCACAGCGGCGACCAGGTATGCGAGGCGCGGTGCCAGGCGTAGCTCAGGCCCGAGAGCACGAGCCAGCCCGCCAGCGTGCCGCCGACCACGCCGAGGTGCATGCCGTCGAGCCAGCGGTGCGCCGCCAGCCAGTCGAGTGGGAGCATCAGCGGCAACACCGCGCCGACCGTCCCCAACAGCACGAGAAAGCCGACCCCCAGACAGCGCCAGCCGCGCCGTGGCGGGAAGCACCGTGCCGGTCGGATCGATTCGATCGCCAGCATCGCGAGATAGGTCAGGGGAACCAGCAATCCGATCAGATCCGCATGTCCATGGCACGACTCCGTGAGGAAGAAGGGAGATATCGGTGTCGGTTCCAGCGTGTCAGACTTACACCGTAAGGATGCAGCCACAGTCTAGTTCTTACAGTGTAAGATTGCAAGCGATGAAAGCGACCCGTACCCGGCCCGTCACCGCCACCCGCAGCGCTGGGGCGCCCGCGCCGCTGTCGCGCGAGCGCATCGTCGCCGCAGCGCTCGAGGAGATCGAACTCGACGGCCTGGCCACGTTCAGCACGCGCAAACTCGGCCAGCGCCTCGGTTGCGAGGCGATGAGCATCTACCACCACTTTCCGAGCAAGCAGCACCTGCTCGATGCACTGGTCGACCATGCAATTTCATCGCTGGCAATGCCGCCCGCCGGCCTGGTGCCAATCGCGCGGCTGCGCCAGGCGATGCTCGATTACCGGGCGATGGCCAACCGCTTCCCCGCGCTGTATCCGCTGATCGCGGTGCACCGCCTCAACACGCCCGCCGGCGTGCGATTGATCGAGTTGGTGCTCGGCCTGATCGCTGACGTGCTGCCCGATGCCGAGCTGACAGCGCGCCACTTTCGCGCCCTCGGGTACTACGTCACCGGCGCCTCGCTCGACGAGACCGCGGGCTATGCGCACGGCCCTTCGGCTGCCGAGCCGGTCGACGGTGCCTACATCGCCGTGCACTGCCCGCGGCTGGCCGCGAGCGCCGCGTTCTTCCAGCCGGATCACTGGCAGAAGACCTACGAACTGGGACTCGACGCGCTGCTCGCGCGGGTCGAGGCCGATGCCTTCGCGCTCGCCGCGCGAAAGCGCAAGCGCCGGGCCGCCTCCTAGAATCGACGCCCATGGCGACCCACAAGCAAGGCAAGTACGAAGAAGCGTCGATCCGCGTCCTCAAGGGCCTCGAGCCCGTCAGACAGCGGCCGGGCATGTACACCCGCACCGACAATCCGCTGCACTGCATCCAGGAGGTGATCGACAACGCGGCCGACGAGGCGCTGGCCGGGTTCGGCAAGCGCCTCGCGCTGACGCTGCACGCCGACGGCTCGGTCAGCGTCGAGGACGACGGCCGCGGCATTCCTTTCGGCCTGCATCCGCAGGAGCAGGTGCCGGTGGTGGAAATCGTCTTCACCCAGTTGCACGCCGGCGGCAAGTTCGACAAGGGTTCGGGCGGCGCGTACAGCTTTTCCGGCGGGCTGCACGGCGTCGGCGTGAGCGTGACGAACGCGCTGGCGCGGCGGCTGCAGGTCACGGTCTACCGCGAGGGCCAGGTGGCGACGTTGACCTTCGGGCAGGGCGATGTGATCGAGCCGCTGGTCCTGCGCAGGGCCCAGGCCGGCGATCGCAAGCAGGGCACGACGGTGCGCGTTTGGCCGGAGCCGAAGTACTTCGAGAGCGCCGAGCTGCCACGCAGCGACCTGACGCATCTCTTGCGCAGCAAGGCGGTGCTGATGCCGGGCGTGGTGGTGACGCTCACGATCGAGAAGGGCGGCACAAGCGTGCGCCCCCAGGCCGCTGCCTTGCAGCGGCCGCCCCCCGAGGGGGGTGAGGAAACTTCGAGCGGCCGTGCGTTTCCTCAGGATTCCGAAACGCAGACCTGGCTCTACAAGGGGGGCCTGCGCGACTACCTGATGCAGTCGCTTGCCGCCGATCCGCTGGTGCCGCTGTTCGAAGGCGAGCAGTACGCGACCGGCAGCGAGGCCGAGAACGTCGCCGAAGGCGAGGGCGCGGCCTGGTGTGTTGCCTTCACCGAAGACGGTGCGCCGGTTCGCGAGAGCTACGTGAACCTGATTCCCACGGTGGCGGGTGGCACGCACGAGTCGGGGCTGAAGGACGGGCTGTTCGGCGCGATCAAGAGCTTCATCGACCTGCACGGCCTGCTGCCCAAGGGCGTCAAGCTGATGCCCGACGATGTGTTCTCGCGCGCCTCGTTCGTGCTGTCGGCCAAGGTGCTCGACCCGCAGTTCCAGGGCCAGATCAAGGAGCGGCTGAACAGCCGCGACGCGCTGCGCCTGGTCAGCAACTACGTGAAGCCGCCGCTGGAACTGTGGCTGAATCAGCATGTCGAGTTCGGCAAGAAGCTGGCCGACTTGGTGATCCGCCAGGCGCAGACGCGTCAGCGGGCGAGCCAGAAGGTCGAGAAGCGCAAGGGTTCGGGCGTTGCGGTGTTGCCGGGGAAGCTGACTGACTGCGAGAGCCGCGACCTGACGCTCAACGAGCTCTTTCTCGTCGAAGGCGACTCGGCCGGCGGCAGCGCGAAGATGGGGCGCGACAAGGAGACACAGGCGATCCTTCCGCTGCGGGGCAAGGTGCTCAACGCGTGGGAGGTCGAACGCGACCGGCTGTTCGCGAACAACGAGATCCACGACATCGCGGTTGCCGTGGGCGTCGACCCGCACGGTGCAAACGAGGCGCCCGACTTCAGCGGCCTGCGCTACGGCAAGGTGTGCATCCTGTCGGACGCCGACGTCGACGGCTCGCACATCCAGGTTCTGTTGCTGACGCTCTTCTTCCGCCACTTCCCGCAGCTCATCGTTCGCGGGCACGTGCACATTGCCAAACCGCCGCTGTTTCGCGTCGATGCACCGGCCCGCGGCAAGAAGCCGGCGGCCAAGTTCTACGCGCTCGACGACGGCGAGCTCACGGCGATCCTCGACAAGCTGCGCAAGGAAGGCTGCCGCGAGAGCGCGTGGAGCATCAGCCGCTTCAAGGGCCTGGGCGAGATGAGCGCCGAGCAGTTGTGGGAAACGACGCTCAACCCCGAGACGCGCCGGCTGCTGCCGGTGGCCTACGGGCAGCTCGACTTCGGCGCCACCACCGATTCGCTGACCCGCCTGATGGGCAAGGGCGAAGCGGCGGCGCGGCGCGAGCTGATGGAACTGCACGGCGACGCGATCGAGGTGGATGTGTGAATGCGGTAGCGCAGCTTCGGCTGCGCCCGACCATGCTGTCGGACCTCGACTTCGTGCTGAGCTTGGAGCGCGACTCGGCCAACCTGCCGTTCATCACGCCGTGGGAGCGACCGCAGCACGAGGGTGCGGTGCGTTTCCCGGACTTCCGCCACTTCATCGTCGAGGCGGGCGCAGGCACGCAGGCGATCGGCTTCGTGATCCTGCAGGGTTGCCGCAGCCAGCACCGTTCGGTCGAGCTCAAACGCATCGTGCTGCAGTCCAAGGGCCAGGGCCTGGGCCGGGCCTGCGTGCAGTTGCTCAAGCGGATGGCGTTTCGCGACCTGCACGCGCACCGATTCTGGCTCGACTTCAAGGCGCACAACGATCGTGCGCGGGCACTCTACGAGAGCGAGGGGTTCGTCGTCGAGGGCACGCTGCGCGAGGCGGTGCGCGTCGAAGCAGGCTACGACTCGCTGGCGGTGATGTCGATACTCGCGAGCGAATACGCCGCGCGCGTCGCCGCCGGCCGGGAACTCCGCTGAAACGACAACGCGGCGCGCCCCAAGGAGACGAACGATGCAAAGCACGATGATGGACATGCCGCTGTCACTCAACCACCTGCTCGAGCGCGCAGGAACGATCTTCGGTGGCAACACGATCGTCTCGCGACTGCCCGACAAGTCGTTGCGCACGAACACGTATGAACTGCGCGAGCGGTTTCCGCGTTAGCGCGCCCCACTTTTTCGGCCGGATCGGCTCGATCCGGCGAACGCAAACTGATGAACGAACAACTCGAACTGAACCCCGGCGGCGACAACGACGCCATCACGCTCGCCCATTACGCCGAGCGCGCCTACCTCGAGTACGCGCTCAGCGTCGTCAAGGGCCGCGCGCTACCCGACGTCTGCGACGGCCTGAAACCGGTGCAGCGGCGCATTCTCTACAGCATGGAGCGCATGGGCCTGGCGTTCATGACTGCCAGCGGCCCGAAGGCGGTGAAGAGCGCACGCGTCGTCGGCGACGTGCTCGGCCGCTTCCACCCGCACGGCGACCAGGCCGCCTACGACGCGCTGGTGCGCATGGCGCAGGACTTCAGCCAGCGCTACCCGCTGATCGACGGCCAGGGCAACTTCGGTTCGCGCGACGGCGACGGCGCAGCGGCGATGCGCTACACCGAGGCTCGTCTCGCGCCGATCACGCGGCTGCTGCTCGACGAGATCGACGAAGGCACGGTCGATTTCATTCCCAACTACGACGGCTCGACCGAGGAGCCGCGGCAATTGCCGGCGCGGCTGCCGTTCGTGCTGCTCAACGGCGCGAGCGGCATCGCCGTCGGCTTGGCGACCGAGGTGCCGAGCCACAACCTGCGCGAGGTCGCCGCCGCCGCGGTGGCGCTGCTGAAGGACGAGCGGCTGAGCGACGATGCGCTCCATGGGCTGATCCCGGCGCC
>Ga0209048_10002488_pt1 | contig 18265 bp, 17 predicted proteins | sample FrelakmetCRP12CR_FD_187146 | JGI IMG/M metagenome (GOLD analysis project Ga0209048, IMG submission 187146) | Freshwater lake sediment microbial communities from the University of Notre Dame, USA, for methane emissions studies - CRP12 CR (SPAdes)... | ecosystem: Environmental > Aquatic >... | reverse complement strand
CGCGGTGGCCACCATCTGAAGGCCGACCGATCCTGGGCGGGGCCACCCACCGGGGCCACCCGTGGCCGCCGCCGCACGCGGGGCCGGGCCACGCCTCGGTTCCACCTCCCCGGCACACCGGATCGGTAGCATCGGCTCTCCGCCCCGGAGACCGCCCCGGGTTGCCGACTCCCCTCCCCCATGACCTCGCTCCCCACCGACACCTCCACCGACCAACCGGAACCAGACGTCTTCCATCGGGTCGTGACCCGCTGAGTGGCCAAGTCCATCCGACTCCGCCCGTGGCAGCTGGCGGCCCTCGATCAGCAGGAGAGCTCCGACCGCACCGACTTCCTGGCCGTCGCCGCCCCGGGAGCGGGCAAGACCACGTTCGCCCTGGCCGCGGCCCGGAAGTCCCTGGCCCGGACCCCACCCGCCTGGTGGTCGTGGTCCCCACCGCCCACCTCAAGTACCAGTGGGCCAGGGCCGCCGCCGCCCTCGACCTCCACGTGGAGGCCGGATGGGCGCCCTCCCACGGGCCGTTCCCGGCGGACATGCACGGCATCGTCACCACCTACAGCAGGTGGCCTCCACCCCCGAGGCATTCGCCCGGCGGGCCGCCGGTGCGTTCGTGATCCTCGACGAGATCCACCACGCCGGTGACGACCGGGCATGGGGCGACGTCCTGCTGACCGCGTTCGAAGGAGCCGGGCGGCGTCTCTCCCTCTCCGGCACGCCGTTCCGCTCCGACACCCGGTCGATCCCGTTCGTGCGCTACGAGGTCGACGAGGCCCGGCCCGACTTCGAGTACGACTACGGGCCGGCTCTGGCCGAGCGCCGGGTGGTCCGTGCCATCTTCTTCCCCCGGACCGACGGGCACATGGAATGGTCCGCCCCTGACGGCTCGGTCCACGCCGCCGGGTTCGACGACGCCTTGGACGCCTCACGGGCCAATCAGCGGCTGCGGGCTGCGCTGTCCCTGGCCGGCGAGTGGCTGGCCGACGTCCTGTCTCGGGCCGATGCCCGCCTGCGGGCGGTGCGGGAGCACCACCCCGAGGCCGGGGGCCTGGTGGTCTCCACCGACCAGGAGCACGCCCGCGGCATCGCCGACCTCATCCGGCGGCGACTCCGGGCACGGGTGGTGGTGGCCACCTCCGCCGACCCGGCGGCCTCGCAGAAGATCCTCGACTTCACCACCTCCGACGACCAGTGGCTGGTTGCGGTGCGGATGGTCTCCGAAGGGGTCGACATCCCGAGGCTCCGGGTCGGTGTCTTCGCCACCACCACGACGACCGAGCTCTTCTTCCGCCAGGTGGTGTGCCGGTTCGTCCGCTGGCAGCCCGGTGTCGGTCGTCAATCCGCCCACCTCTTCATCCCCGACGACGTCCGGCTCCGGCTGGCGGCGCTCGACATCGCGGCCGACCGACGCCACATCCTTCGGCGCGAGGATCGTCCCGGGCAGGCCGACGACGGCTCCGACGATGGCGGGGCCGACGGTTTCGACGACCCGTCCGATCGCGCCGAGGGCGAGCAGTTGTCGCTGTTCGCCGTGATCTCGGCCGTGGCCACCGATGCCGTGATGCCCGAGGACGAGATCCGCGACGAGCCGGTGGACGCGGATTTCGACCCCGAACTGCTCCTCGAACTACCGGCACCCCCATGGCTCCCCGGTGGCAACCGCCCGGCCGTGGGCACCGTCGGCGTCGGGGAGACCCTCATGGAGCAGAAGGCCCGGCTCCGTGCCACCAACACGTCACTCGCCCGGGACCTGGCCCGCTGGAACGGCATGACCCATGCGCTGGTCAACGCCGAGTTGAACCGGCTCGCCGGGCTGCAGCGCATCGGCGATGCCACCGCGCGAGTTGCATGCGCCCCTAACCAGGAACATGCGGGATACGCTCCGCCCACCTACCGGTTGGCGGTATCCGCTCGCGGCAGAGGCCGCTGACCATACCGTCAAGGCAGAGCGTTGGCCTTGATGATCTCGGACAACCACGTGGCGCTGGGCTTCGGTGTGCGGGCAAACGTCGTGCGATCGACGTCGACGATGCCGAAGCGTGGCACGTAGCCGAACGCCCACTCGAAATTGTCGAGCAGTGACCAGTAGGTGTAACCGCGCACATCGATCCCGTCAGCGATCGACCGGAGCACCCCCTGGAGGGCGGTCTGCACGTAGCGAATGCGCTGCGAGTCGTCGTCGGTGCCGATGCCGTTCTCGGTGACGATCAGCGGCACATGGCCCTTGGTGTAGTCCCAGGCATAGCGAATGGTGGCCTCAAGGGCGTCAGGCCAGTACTCGTAGCCCATCACCAGCGTCTCGACGCCTTCCTCGGGCCCGATCACGCCGGTTGGCCCGACTCGGTTGCGGCTGTAGGTCTGAATGCCCAGGAAGTCGTCAGGCGTACCGTCGGCACCGACTGTGGCGTCGAGGTAGATGTCCTCCATGTAGCCGCGCAGCTTCACCAACTGCTCCTCGCCCCCGTTGACCGCAACCCATTCGGCCATGTTCACCGTGAGCCCGACCGGAGTCCCCGGAGCGTTCGCCCGGATGGCATCGACACTTTTCCTGTGGGCATCGGTGAACACGGCGGCAATGTCGTAGATCGAATCCTCGGGTAGCTGCTTGCCCGGCGGGAAGAACCCCAAGATGTGCCCGACGAAAGCCACATTGTTCGGCTCGTTGATTGTGCATGCCTTCGACATCAAGCCATCGAGTCGACTCGCAGCCTTCTCGACGAAGGTCGCGAACCGATCCGCGGTTGCCGGGTTCTCCCACCCTCCCTGGTCGGCAAGCCAGATTGGTGTCGTGAAGTGGTGGAACGTCACCACCGGGTCGATGCCACGATCCTTCAGCGCCTCACAGATCCTGGCGTAGTGGTCCAGCGCCGCCTGAGAGAACTCTCCATCAGCTGGTTCGATGCGGCTCCACTCCAGCGAGAATCGATAGTTGTCGAACCCCACCGCTGCGACGAGCTCGACGTCCTCGCGCCACCGATGAAAGCTGTCCGTAGCGTCACCGCTCGACTCGACGGTCGGCGATCCGGGGGTGTGCTCAAACCTCCACCAGTCGCTGTTCGTGTTTCCACCCTCGATCTGATGAGCGGCAGTTGCCGTTCCCCAGGTGAATCCATCAGGGAACCGGCTCGAGGATTGTGAGGTCATGGCGGCGACACTAGCCCGGCACCTGGTGAGACCCCTTGCGTCTCATGGAGACCGACCACCTCCTCACGCCGGGTCGGTGGGACAGCTCAGGTGACCCTGCAAATGCGGCCCAGTTCGTGAGGTTACGGCTGGAACGTCTCGTAGACCGGGAACTCCTCGACGCCCGGGGGTCCTTGCATAGACACGCCAGCCGCTGCCACGGCCTCCTGAACCCGACCCATGGTCAGCGACTCCGGGAGCAGCAGGCAATCCGAAGCACATCATTCGTGCGTCCACCGCGGCGATACCCGGACGGCGTTCGGAACGCGGATGCGACTGACCCATACCGTCAGCCCCCTGCCCACTCGTACCCAAGGCGCTCTTGGCGCACACCGTGGATACTTCCTGAAGTGCCCCCAAGACTGCCCCCAGGGCCGGTGCATGACTCACCTGATGCGACGTGTCCCTGGCCAGTTCTAACCTCTGACCAGGGACTTCTTTGGTGGGCCGTGCGGGACTTGAACCCACGACCCCTTGCGTGTCATGCAAGTGCGCTACCAACTGCGCCAACGGCCCGTGAAGGACGACGATACCACCCGGCCCCCACCCGGATCGCATACGACCCGGGCACCGACCCCCGGGGCATCAGGACCCGCTGCCGTGGCCGGAGCCCTACCCGGCGCGGACGGCCTCGACGGCCGGCGCCGACGCCTCGAGCGCCGGCCAGCCGCTGAGCGCCTGCTTGCGCTCGACCTCGGCGGCATGCCCTCCCCGGACGCCGAACAGTCGCTTGGCGTAGAGAAGGTAGGCGGCCACCAGGACGTTGAGCACGAACGCCACCAACTTGAGCACGCTCACCTTCACGGCCAGCTCGTAGATCTCGTACGGGATCAGGAGTGAGGTGGCCACGAAGGTGAGGTACTCGGCCCACCGCTTGTTGAACCACAGCCCCACCGCCTCCACTCCTTCGAGGCAGGCGTAGGCCAGGCAGATCGAGGCCAGGACGAACAGGTGGGTCGGCGTGTAGTCGAACGCCTTGCGCAGGTAGCCGAGGACGCCCCTGACCCGGACCGCGGCGGCCCCTCCCCCGTTGAGGGCGTTCATGATGTTCTGGTAGTCGGCGTGCAGCGACCGGTTGTGGCTGGCGAAGGTCACGAAGGCGATGGCCAGAAAGGTCAGGATCATCACGTGGAGCACCCGGTCGAGGGCGATCAGCCGGAGGACGTAGCGGTCGCGGAGGGCCGGGCCCCGCAGCGGGACGTCGATCTCGTGCCTGGCCGGCACCCGCTCCTCCGTCGGGTGTGAGGGCACCGACACCGCCATCCAGGCGTCGCAGCGCAGGCACCGGCACCACCTCTGGCCGTCGACCTCGCGGACCACGACGGCATCCCCGGGCGTGACCACCGCGGCGTTCTCGCCCACCAGCGCATGACCGTGCCAGGCGCAGGTGAGCAGCTCATACCGGTAGACCGGCCGCTTCGTTCCTGCCACGCGATCACCATAGGCTCCCGGTGAGCACGGACGAGGAGTACGGACACGTGAGCGACGCCATCGACAGCCCTCTACGCGAGATCGACGAGCGGGGCTACACGATCGTCGAGGGCGCCGTCGACCTCGACCTGGTCGACGCCCTGGTCGAGGACCTCGACCGGTTGGAACGCGACCTGGGAGCAGTGCCGGCGGCCAACGCCTTCGAAGGCACGAGGACGACCCGGATCTACAACCTCCTCGCCCACGGCCCGCGCTTCGCCCGGATCCCGGTCCACCCGTCGATCCTTCCGATCTGCGAAGGCGTGCTCGACTCCGGCCTGCTGGTCTCCTCCCTCTCCTCCATCGCCATCGGCCCGGGCGAGACGGCCCAGCCGATCCACGCCGACGACCAGGTGCTCCCGCTCCCGAAACCGCACCCGGCCACCGTCTGCAACACCATGTGGGCCCTCACCGACTTCACCGAGGCGAACGGTGCGACCCGGGTGATCCCGGGGACGCACACCGCCGACCACTCCCCCGATCTGACCCGACGCTACGAGACCGTCCCGGCCGAGATGGCCAAAGGCAGCGTGCTCGTCTGGCACGGCAGCCTGTGGCACGGGGGCGGCGCCAACACCACGACCGAGCGACGGATCGGGATCGCCATGAACTACTGCGCCGGGTTCATCCGACAACAGGAGAACCAGCAGTTGGGGCTGCCGGTCGAGACGGTGCGCGCCTTCCCCCGCCGGCTCCAGGAGCTCGTGGGCTACGGCATCTACCGGGGCCTCATCGGCCACATCGACAAGCAGGTCCCGGCGAACCTCCTCCTCGGCGCCGACGACGACCCCCGCCTGCTGTGGGACCTGGCCCGACCCTCCGACACCTGACCGACCGGGCCGCGCATCCCCTCGGCCCGGAGGCCGGACGCATCCCCTCGGCCCGGAGGCCGGACGCAGCCCCTCAGTCCGGTGGCCAGAGGTCCTCGGGCTCCCGGCCCCGGGTCTCGGGGACGCACCAGAACAGCCCGGCCGCCAGGGTCGCCGGCAGGAAGGTGACCACGGCGGCCAGCCCGAAACGGTCGCCGGCGTCGGCGACCGCGCCGAACCCGACCAGCCCGATCGATGCCCCGAGGACGCTCGCCACCAGCCACCACCCGGACACCGAGGCCCGGACCGACGTCGGGAAGAGCTCGTTCACGAGTGCGCCGGCCGCGGGTGCGAACACCGAGCCGGACAGGATCCCGAGCACGTAGCCGAGCACCAGTGCCCACGAGCCCCCGCCGTAGGTGAGGGTGGCGAACCCGGCGATGCCGACCATGCCGAGGGCCCCGGTCGGCCGACGCCCGTACCGGTCGGCCAGCCATCGCCCGAGCAGGAGTCCGCCCAGCCCTGCCGCTCCGGCACCCACGACCATGGCGGCGGTGTCGACGCCGGACAGGTGGCGCACGTTCTGCGCGTAGAGGAAGACGAACGTGTTCGCCGGCCCCGTGATCACGGCCACGGCGAAGGCGACGGCGACGACGACGGCAATCCGCCGGCGGAACCTGGGACCGATAGCGCCGAGCACGGGCATCGGGTGGTCGGGTGCCGACTCGGCCACGGCGAACCGGTCGGGCTCGGTCACCCAGTGGGCGATGACGGGCACCAGGGCCAGGGGCACCACGGCCAGGGCGATGATGCCGCGGAATCCCAGCGACGAGGAGGCCAAGCTGTGGATGATGGCGGTGAGACCGGCACCGACCCCGTAGCCGGCGGCCACGAACGCCACGGCCTTCGCCCGCTCCCGTGTCGACGTCTGCTCGGCCGCGATGACCTGGGCCAAGGCGTTGGTCGCGCTCAGGAACGGCCGTCCGAGGGCGAAGACGATGACGAACCACCAGTAGCTGGGGCTGAGCGCCGAGGCCACCGTGACCGCCAGGCCGACCGTGACGGTGACCAGGAGCATGGTCCTGCGCCCGAGTCGGTCCGCCAGTCCGGTGAGCGGCAACGCCACCAGGGACGACAGCCGGATCACCGCCAGCCCGACGCCGAGGACCGTGCCCGACAGGCCGGCCTGGTCGGCGAGCGACGCCCCGTGGCTGATGCGCCCGAACTCACGGGCCACATCGCCCAGAGCGGCGACCACCCCGAACTGGCCGAACCCGGCCGCACAGGCGGCGAGGACGGCGCCCAGGACGGCCCGGTCGCTCCAGGAGTGGAGGTGGAGGACCGTGGCGGCATCCTTCGCCGGGGCATCTGCCCGATCGGGACTCATGTGCTCCGTCCCCGGGCTGGCGACCAGGGGTACCTGGGTCCGGGCCCGACGAGCGGGATCGGGCTCACGCCCCGAGGTGAGTTCCGTTGTCCGATGTTCCAGTGTGCATCATCGCCGCAACTGGTGACGGTAATTCCCGGGCATCAGGTCGACCAGCGCAGTACCGAGGCACACCCACGATTGGGTAGGGCGTGCACCCTGGTCAAGCGACAATTGTGCCCTCTACCGTGTGTGCTGCAGCAGTCAGCTTCGCAGGCTCCGATACCCTGGTGGCTAGACCTTTGATCTGTCCGGCGGTTGCTCCGGCCAATCGGCCCCTGTTGCGACCGGCCACCTCCGAGATCTGCCGCCCATGGACCGAGGAATCCGGAGATGCCCCCCGACAATCGTCCGATCACTGTGGTGCTGGCCACCGACAGCTTCCTGATCGGCGACGGACTGGCCAGCCTGCTCAAGGACGTCGACGACGTCGAGGTGATCGGGCGGGCACGGGATCACGACGAACTCCTGCAGGTCGTCGAGGAGCTGCGGCCCGAGGCGGTGCTCATCAGCATCCGCACCCCGGTCGTCTCCACCATGGCGACCATCTCCGCCGCCCGGCATCTGCGGGACACCCATCCGGACCTCGGGATCGTAGTCATCTCCGACCGGGGCAACGGCTTCGCCCTCGAGCTCCTGCGGGACGGCGCGTCCCGGATGGCGTACCTCATTGACGAGCGGCTGCCCGGCATGCACGCCGTGCTCGGCGCCCTCCGCGAGGTGAGGGCCGGCCAGAGCGTGCTCGACCCGTCGATCGTCGACGCACTCGTCCACCGTCGTGACGCGCTCACCATCGAGGGCCTCACCGTCCGGGAGATCGACGTGCTCGAGCAGATGGCCCGTGGGCTGTCGAACCGGGGCATCGCCGAGGAGCTGCACCTGTCGATCAAAGGGGTGGAGAAGCACGTGACCACCATCTTCCGGAAGCTCGCCCTGCCGGACAAGAACTTCATCGACCGACGGGTGACGGCGGCCCTGACCTTTCAGCAGGCGCAGCACGGTCCGTTCGAGGTGCCGATGGGGCCCATGCGGGCTGACCAGTGACGGAAAAGGCGGGGTTCACACTCCACCATGGAGGGCTTACCCTACCAATCCCGTTTTCAGCACGGGTAGTGAGCTGTCGAGGGCGTAGAGCTGGGTCCGCCACTCAACTCCGCCCCGACCTTTTCGCCGGGTATCGCGCGTAGTCTGACCGGCCCCACCGTCACGTCGCCGCCCGTCGTCACGCCGTCCGACCGGATCCCACCGCAGTGAGGGCTTTGGCCCTTGTCCTTCACCGGCCCTTGTCGGACAATGGAGCCATGTGGATAGACGACCGGGGATCGGAGATGCTGACGCCTCCGGAGTGCGAGCGCCTCCTGGCGCTCGGAGCGAAGTAGCACCACCACGGCCACCTCGGGGTCCCGACCGGGAGTGCCCCCCTCGTGCTCCCGGTGGACTACACCGTCGAAGACTCCGAGATCGTGCTCCAGGTCGGAGACAGGCTGTTCGCCCGGGTCGTCGACCAGTTGGGCGCCTTCCAGGTGGACTACCCCTCGCACGGTGCGGAACCCGGCGACGGTGGACCTGACGGGCGGTGGAGCGTCCTCCTCCGGGGCGTGCTTGAGGACGACCCCGATCCCGCCGTGGACCCCGTGCTGGCGGCCGGGCTGTACGAATCGGCGCCGGTGGTCGGCGAGTGCCCGCTCCCCGTCCCGCCGTGGCTTCCGATCCCCGTCGCATCGGTGGTCGCGCCCGAGCGCCGGATCCTCGACCTTTGCGACGATCTGCTGACCCGCGAGGTGGGCGAACCGGACGCCCTGCTGCGCACGGCCCGCTTCCTGCGCATCGACCGGCCAGGGGCGAACGTCCTGGTCGCCGACGTCGATCCGTCCCTGGTGGCCGGCGACCTCATCGCCCAACCGTCGGCACCGACCGGTGTCCGGCCAACGTCTCCACCCGGCGGTGGCGTCGCTCTGGCCACCTCCACGTCGTGCCGACCGTCGCTCCCGGGGCAGGACGGCCCGGTGGCCATCGAACGCCTGGCCGCCTATGCGTCGAGCGCCGGCGCACGCCCACCGTTGCCGCCGCTGTCCGGATGCTCGGGCGATCCGAACGGATCGGTCCGTCCGGTCTGCTCGCCCGCCAGCGGGTGAGCTGGGACGAACAGTGGTCCGGGGCCGATCTGGAAGTCGTGGGCGACGTCGCCGCCACCCGGGCCCTGCGAGCCAGCAACTTCCATCTGACCTCGTCCGACCGCCGCCACGGCGAGTCGATCGTCGCGGCACGCGGCCTCACCGGTCCGGCCTACGCGGACATGTGTTCTGGGACACCGAGGCCTTTGTCCTCCCGGTGCTCGAATACCGGATCCGCCGCCTGGGTCCCGCACGCCGGCGGGCCGGGGTCCTGGGAAGGACCGGCGCCCGCTTTCCCAGGGAGTCGGCGCTGACCGGCGAGGACGTCATCCCGACCACCGGTATCGACCGGAATGGCGAGACGGTCGCCATCGGGAACGGCGATCTCGAGGAGCACATCACCGCCATCGTGGCCTGGTCTGCGTGGCACTACGCGTCCTGGCACGTCGGCTGGGCCTTCCTCGAGGGTCCCGGCAGGCCACTTCTCGTCGACACCGCCCGGTACTGGGCGTCCCGGCTCCGCTGGGACGCCGGCGGGCACGCCCACATCGACCGGGTGGCGGGGCCGGACGAATACCACGAGGACGTCGACGACAACACCTTCACCAATCGCCTGGCCAGATGGAACCTGGAGCGGGGGGCCGAGGTGCTCGAGCGGACCGCGCCGGACACCGGGGAGGCATCCGAGTGGAGGGGGGCGGCCCAGGCACTGGTGGACAACTACGACCCCGCCACCCGCCGCTACGAGCAGTTCGCCGGCTACGACGGTCTCGAGCCCTTCGTCGCCGCCGATGTCGGGACACCGCCGATCGCCGCCGACTTCTTCCTGGAGTCCGCCCGACTCGGCGGGTCCCAGGTCATCAAGCAGGCTGACGTTCTGATGGGCCACTTCCTCATCCCCGACGGCATGGCCGAGGGCTCGCTGGTCCCGAACCTCGACCACTACCTGCCACAGACCGTCCGCGGCAGTTCGTTCTCCCCCGCCGTGCATGCCGCCCTCCTGGCCCCATCGGGACGGACCGACGAGGCCTTGTCCCTCTTCCGCCTGGCGGCCGCCATCAACCTCGACGACCTCACCGGGACAACGGCCGACGGACTCCACCTGGCCCACTTCGGCGGCCTGTGGCAGGCGGTGGTCCACGGGTTACTGGGCCTGTCGGTCCCCCGTCCGGGCGACATGACGCTGGTGCTGGCTCCGCACCTCCCGGACGGATGGGAAGAGATCCGCTTCCGGTCCCGGTGGCGGAGGACACGGGTCGCCCTCGTCTGCCGGAACGACGCCGTCCACGTCGCCTGCGACCGACCCCTCGCGGTCGAGATCCACGGAGTGCCGGAGACGGTCCGCCCCCCGGGGGGATGGGTCGGGTGAGCCGCGCCCGACCGATGCCGGTGCCGACCGATTTCGCAGCTTGGCTGTTCGACCTGGACGGGGTCATCACCCGGCCGACGGATGTGCATGCTGCCGCCTGGCGGGAGACGTCCGACCGGCTCGTCGAGGACCAGGGGTCGGACGCCCGATTCGACCAGTACGGCGACTACCCGCGCTATGTGGACGGACGGTCGCGGTCGGACGGGATACGGACGTATCTGGGCTCGGTGGGGATCGTCCTGCAGGAGGGCGACCGGGACGATCCCGACGACGCCCCCACCGTCTGCGGCGTCGCCCGGGCCAAGAACCGGCTGTTCCTCGAGATCCTCGAGCATCGGGGCGTGTCCGTCTGCGCCGGTTCGATCGCCTTCGTCCGGGCCCTGCGGGAGCATGACGTACAGACGGCCGTCGTCTCCGCCAGCGAGAACGCCGGTGCCGTGCTCCGGCGCACCGGAACCACCCATCGCTTCGATACCGTCGTGGACGGCGTCACCCTTCGCCGGCTGCACCTCGCGGGCAAGCCGGCCCCGGACGGCTTCCTGGAGGCGGCACGGGAGCTCGGGAGCCCGCCCGACCGGGTGGCGGTCGTGGAGGACGCGCTGGCCGGCGTGGCGGCCGGCCGCGCCGGGCGGTTCGGCCTCGCGGTCGGCGTGGACCGGGGAGACCAGACGGAGGCACTCCTGTCATCGGGGGCTGACATCGTAGTCCGCGACCCGGAGGAGCTCCTCCCCGACTGACGGGCCACCGACACCACGTCGCTGGTCGGTCGCCGTGCGTCTGCACGACGTGTTGCCGCGGGGGTTCTGCATACGGTGCATCACTATGCGGGGGGGTGTTCCCTAGAGGTGGCGTGGGGTCTACCCGCTCCTTTCGCTCATCACCTGGCCCGATGATCTCGTTGTTCCCTATCATTGCCCAAAAGGAGCATCGGCCCTTTCCTGCTACCACCCGTTCAGTTCATATTGTCTGTGTCACCCCCGCCCATCGAGCGGATGGTCCGAATGGACGGGCGTCGGACTGTCCGCTCGCCGTGGCGGGGCGACTGGGTAGAACGAGGGCCCCCGACCCCCCCCCGCTGGGGGTACTTCGTTCCGTCCGGGTCGGGTCCGGCGGGACCCGGAACGGGTCCGGCGGGACCAGGAACGGGTCCGAAAGAGGTTGGGGCACCATGCATGCAGATGTCGGAGATCGGATCATCGTCTGCAGCGAGTCCGTGGACGGAGCGGACCGCACCGGTGAGGTCATTGACGTGAGGCACCCGGACGGGCGTCCCCCGTATCTGATCCGGTGGGACGACACCAGGGTCGAGACCCTCGTCTATCCGGGGTCCAATGCATTCTTCATGTACCGGTCCCGACAGTCCCCCGACTGACCACCCCGCCGGGCAGGCCGCTCCGACGTGGCCGTTCTCCGTCCTGGACGGAGACAGGGCCTGGACCCGCCGACCTGCTGTGCGGCCGGACCCCGATGCCGCCGGGCCCGACCTCAGGTCCGGGGCGACGGCCGGCCGAGGCCACCTGCATCGGGTTCCTCGGCCCAACTGTCGTGTTCTGGAGGCGGCGGGCGGAATCGAACCGCCGTACGGGGCTTTGCAGGCCCCTGCCTAAACCACTCGGCCACGCCGCCAGAGGCGCCCGGTGATCCTATCCCCGCACGGGGATGCTTAGATCTGTCCATGCGGATAGGACTGATCGCCCCACCCTGGACCCCCATCCCCCCCGTCCTCTACGGCGGGATCGAGCTGGTCGTCGACCAGCTCGCCCGAGGAATGCAGGAGGCGGGCCACGAGGTCCTGCTGTACACGACCGGCGACTCGACGTGCCCGGTCCCCTGCCAGTGGGTCCTGCCCGAGGCCGAGGGCGAGCGGATCGGCATGGCCGTCCCCGAGCTGCGCCACGTGATCCACGCCTACGAGGCGGTCCGTGAATGCGACGTGGTCCACGACCACACGATCATGGGCCCCTTCCACGCCGAGCACTACCCGGACCTCCCGGTGGCGACCACCATCCACGGCCCGTTCAACGAGGAGTTGACCGACCTCTATCGGGTCACCGCCGACCGGGTGCCACTGATCGCAATCTCGCATGCCCAGCACCGCGCTGCGCCGCAGATCCCGGTGGCCCGGGTCATCCACCACGGCGTCGAGGCCGCCCAGTTCCCGATGGGCGACGGCTCGGGCGACGCGGACGGCCCCTACGTCCTCTTCCTCGGCCGCATGGCCGACGACAAGGGCTGCCACCGGGCCATCGAGGTGGCGCGGAGGGCCGGCATCCGGATCCTGATGGCAGCCAAGATGCGTGAGCCGTGGGAGATGGAGTACTTCGCCCAGAAGGTGGAGCCCCTGCTCGGGCCGGACGCCGTCTACCTCGGTGAGGTGTCCCACGAACGCAAGCTCGAACTGCTGGCCGGGGCCTCGGCGCTGCTCTTCCCGATCCGGTGGAACGAGCCGTTCGGCATGGTCATGATCGAGGCCATGGCCTGCGGCACCCCGGTGCTGGCCTTTCCCGAAGGTGCGGCACCCGAGGTGGTCACCGACGGTGTCACCGGGTACCTGTGCGAGGACGAGGCAGCCATGGTGGAGGCGCTCGGGCGCCTCGGCGACCTGAAGCGTCAGGACTGCCGCCTGTCCGTCGAGGGGTACTTCTCGACGCACCGCATGGTGGCCGAGCACATCGCGCTCTTCGAGTCGATGCTGGCCTGAGGACCGCTGCCGGCCCGACCGGGGGCCGGGCCGGGCCCCTGCAGGCCCACCGTCAGGACGACTTGGACCGGCCGCGCAGGAACCGCGCTCCCAGCACGACCAGGACCACGAGAACGGCGACCTTGGCCAGGGTCCACACCAGGCCGACCACCAGGTGGACGAGCCCGAGCAGGAACCAGCCGACCACCAGCACCCCGATCACGATGAGGACGACCTCGGTGGTGGACAGTCCCGGGCCCTGCGAATCGTCGGTCATCGTCCCAGCGTAACGCCCACGCAGCCCGGTCCGGCGGCGGCCCGGTGGTACGGTCCGTCGATGTCCCTGCGCATCCGCCGTCAGGAGCTCATCGACCAGGGCGAACTCCACGGCGACGCGTTCTGCCAGGCCTACTCGGCTGCAGCCGACGAGTGGCTGTCCGGGCTCTTCGAGGATGCCACCGGAGGTGACAGAAGGGGCATGGCGCTGGTGGCGGTGGGTGGGTACGGCCGGGGCGAGCTCTGCCCGTACAGCGACCTCGACGTCGTCCTGGTCCACAAGGGCCGCAAGGACGTCTCGGCCGCCGCCGACCGGATCTGGTACCCGGTGTGGGACGAGGGCATCGCGCTCGACCACAGCGTCCGACGTCCCAGCGAGGTGCTGGACATGGCCGCCGAGGACCTGCGGGTGGCACTCGGCCTGCTCGACGGCCGGGTCATCTGCGGCGAGCCCCGGATCGCCGAGCCGGTCCTCGAGGGCGCCCGCGACCGGTGGGCGAGCCAGAAGCCCCCGTGGCTAGGCGTCCTGGCCGACCTGGTCGTCGAACGGCACGTTACCTACGGGGACGTCGGCTTCCTGCTCGAGCCCGACCTCAAGGAGTCCCACGGCGGGCTCCGGGACATCGCCGCCCTGGCGGCCATGATGGCCGCCGTACCCGTGCTGGCCGACTACGTCGACACCGTGGCCATCGAAGGGGCGCGTGGCGTCCTGACGGCCGCCCGGGTGGAGCTCCACCGCAGGGCCGGACGCGAGCTGAACAGGCTCCTGCTGCAGGAGCAGGAGCAGGTGGCGGCGGCCATGGGACTGGCCGACGCCGATGCGCTCATGCACGCGGTGGCCACCGCCGGGCGGACCGTGGCCTGGGAGGGGGACGATGCCTGGCGCCGTCGAGGCGCCTGGTCCCGCGCCCAGGGCGTCCGCCGTGGGCGCAGGCGTGATCGCCAGGACGCCGGAACCGTCACCGCTGCCGCCGGCCAACCCGGCATCGGCTGCACCGAGGACGAGGTCGTACTGATCGACGGTGCCGACGTCACCGGCGATCCGTCCCTGGCGCTCCGCCTGGCCGCCGTCGCCGCCCACCGCAACCTGCCCGTCTCCCGCGATGCCCTCAACCTCCTGGGTCGCAAGGCCCCCGAGCCGCCGGTCCCGTGGCCCGACTCGCTGAGAGACACGCTGGTGCAGATCCTGGCCAACGGCCCCACCGCCATCCCCGCGCTCGAGGCCCTCGACCAGCGCCACCTGTTCGAGCGCTACCTGCCCGAGTGGGCGAGTGTCCGCAACAAGCCCCAGCGCAACCCCTACCACCGGTTCACCGTCGACCGGCACCTGCTCGAGACCACGGCCAACGCCGCCACCATCGCCCACCGGGTCGGCCGTCCCGACCTCCTGCTCCTCGGCTCCCTCCTCCACGACATCGGCAAGGGATTTCCCGGCGACCACACCGACGTCGGCATGGTGGTGGGCACCGACATCGCCACCCGGATGGGACTGCCCCCGGACGACGTGGCGACCATCGTCACCATGATCCGACTCCACCTGCTGCTGCCCGACACGGCCACCCGCCGCGACCTGGACGATCCGGCAACGGCCCGGCGGGTCGCCGACGAGGTCGGCGACCGCCGCACGCTCGAACTCCTGGCCGCCATGGTCGAGGCCGACAGCTTGGCCACCGGCCCCTCGGCCTGGGGCGGGTGGAAGGCGGGGCTGGTGGCCGACCTGGTCGAGCGGGCCAGCCAACTCCTGGCCGGCGAGCCGGTGGCCGCCCCAACTCCTTTGATCACCGCCGACCTCGAGATGGTCATGGACACGGTGCGCACCCACGGGGTGCCGGCTCTCTCCGTCGAGCCGCCCCAGGTCACTGTGGTGGCGCCCGACCGATCCGGGCTGCTGGCCGAGGTGACCGGCGTGCTCGCCCTCCACGGTCTCAACGTCCGCTCCGCCGTGGTGTCCGGCGCGCACGGGGTGGCCGTCGAGGTCTTCACCGCCGAACCGGAACGGGGACGGTGGCCCTCCACGGCCAAGCTGTCCAACGACCTGGCCGCGGTGATGGACGGCACGCTGGCGGTCGAGGAGGAGTTGGCCGCCCGGGCCCACACCTACCGGAACGCCCAGCGGGCCAAGGTGGCCCAGCTGGTGTCCACCCAGGTCACGGTGGACAACAGCGCCTCCGACGCCGCCACGGTGGTCGAGGTCCGGGCGGAGGACGTGGTCGGGCAGCTCCACCGCATCACCCGTGCCCTGGTGGCCTGCCACCTCGATGTGACGTCGGCCAAGGTCTCCACCTTCGGCTCCGCCGTCGTCGACGCCTTCTACGTCCGGGGCCCCGACGGCCGCAAACTGACCGAGCCGGCGCAGATCGCCGCCGTGGAACAGGCCATCCACGCCGGAGTGGGCGGCCCCGAGGCCGACTGAGGCCGCTGGCGACCTGGTTGCAGCCGGTCCCGGCGGCGTCGACGGGGACACCCGCCCTGGTAGATTGGGGCTGATCTGTCATGTCCGGAACCCACACACACACCAAGCAGGAACGCCACCGCGCTCGACGCTCGGTCGGTCTGTTGGTCGGCGTCGCGGTGGTCGTTGCCGCCGTGGGCGTCGCCGTCGCCTCACGCTCCACCGGAGCCAAGGTGTCGGCATCGCCGACGACCGCACCGGCCGCCCGGCAGACGGCATCGAAGCGACCCCTGAACGTCGTGTCGGTAGCCCCCGTCGACGGGTCGACCGGCGTGCCCTCGGATGCCGCCATCACCGTGCAGTTCTCCGAGCCCCTGGCGGCCGACTCGCCCGTGCCCACGCTGACCCCGCCGGTAGCCGGGTCCTGGCAGCACGTCACGGCGACCACGCTCGCCTTCGTGGCCTCGGCGCCGCTGGTGCCGTCGTCCTCCGAGACCCTTACCGTCCCTGCCGGGTCCGGTGGCGTGGTGAGCACGGGAGGGATCGCCCTCGAACAGGCGGCGACCGTCCACTTCGGCGTGGCCCCCGGGACCACCCTCCGCCTGCAGCAACTCCTGGCACAGCTCGGCTACCTGCCGGTGAGCTTCGCCCCGGCCGGACCGCTCACCGCCCCCCAGGAACTGGCCCAGCCCCAGGAGGGGACCTTCAACTGGCGCTTCACCGAGCCGGCGTCACTGGTGTCCCTCTGGACCCCGGGAACCGCCGACATCATCACCAAGGCGGCCGTGATGACCTTCGAGAACAAGCACAACATGCAGTCCGACGGTGAGGCCGGCCCCGCCGTGTGGACCCAGATCCTGGCCGACGCCACCGCCGGGTCCGTCGATGCCGACGCCTACAACTACGTGTACGTGTCGAAGACCCTTCCGCAGCGGGCCACCGTCTACAGCAACGGCGCCGCCGTCTACTCGACCCTGGCCAACACCGGCATCACCGGGGCCGAGACGGAATCGGGCACTTGGCCGGTGTTCGAGCACCTGACGGTCACCACCATGTCGGGCACCAATCCGGACGGCACCAAGTACAGCGACCCGGGCATCCCCTGGGTCAGCTACTTCCACGGCGGCGACGCGCTGCACGGCTTCGTGCGCTCGAGCTACGGCTACCCCCAGAGCGTCGGTTGCGTCGAGCTGCCCCCGGCCAACGCCGGCATCGTCTACCCGTACACGCCGATCGGGACCCTGGTCACCGTCTCCTAGACCCGGTCACCGGGCCGAGGGGAAGTCCGGTGGCCGTCGCTCACGCACCGCCTGGATCCCCTCGGTGGCGTCCGGCCCGAGGAACCCCAGCATCTCCAGCGCCAGCGACTCCCCGAACACCGGGGCGGCCTGGAGCATCCACTGGTTCATCACCCGCTTGGTCCACTGCACGGCGGTCCGGCTCCCCGCCGCCAGCCGCTCGGCGATGGCCAGCGCCTCAGGGAGCACCCGGTCGTCGGCCACGCATCGGGTGACCAGGCCGATCCGCTCGGCCTCGGGGCCGTCCACGAAGTCGGCGGTCATCAAGTAGTACTTGGCCCGGGCCATGCCGCACAGCAGCGGCCACAGCAGGGCGGCGTGGTCGCCGGCGGCGACCCCCAGCCGGGCGTGGCCGTCCGACAGCCGTGCCGTATCCCCCATCACGCTCACGTCGGCCAGCAGGGCGACGGCCAGCCCCGCACCCACGGCCACCCCGTTGATGGCCGAGACGATCGGCTTGACCGACGCCAGCATCTCATCGACCACCGCCTTGGCGTCGCGCCGCTGCTCGAGGGTGGTGGAGTAGTCGGTGGTCATCCGCTCCACCATGGCCAGGTCGCCCCCGGCCGAAAAGGCCTTGCCCGCACCGGTGATCACCGAGACGGCCACCGAGTCGTCCCGGTCCACCACCCGCCACACCTCGGAGAACTCGCGGTGGAGGCGTTCGTTGGCCGCGTTGAGCACTTCGGGGCGGTCGATGGTGATCAGCAGGACGTTCGGCGACGGCCGCTCGAACCGGAGATGGGCGAAATCGTCGTAGGAGGCGAAGGTGGTGGGGATGGCGTCGGTCATGCGTGCATCATGGCCGACCGACGGCGACCGGGCCCCTACTTGCCGGCGACCGCCCGGATCTCGTCCTGCCAGGAAACCAGCTCCTCGAGCGTCAGCGCCGACTGCGACTGCAGCTCGAACGCACCGCGTCGGACGATGGCCAGCACCGCCTTGTGCGCCGCGATCTCGTCGGGGTACTCGGTGATCGTCAGCAGGCAGCCATCGGTCATCAGCACGTGCTGGGACTTGATGGTCCCGCCGAACTTGGTGACGATGCCGATCGCCGCCACCTGTTCGGCCATCTGCTCGTCGTCGCTCAGGTCGTCCCACTTGGGGGTGAACGTCAGTTTGGAAGCACTCAGGTGTGCCATGTCCGGTCACGCTCCTTCCGCCAGGGCCACGCGGCACGGTCGCCAGCATCACTACACCCGCCGCTCGTCACCCGCTCGGCCGACACCGCGGGCCGGCGGGGTCGGACCC
>Ga0209048_10002487_pt1 | contig 18273 bp, 18 predicted proteins | sample FrelakmetCRP12CR_FD_187146 | JGI IMG/M metagenome (GOLD analysis project Ga0209048, IMG submission 187146) | Freshwater lake sediment microbial communities from the University of Notre Dame, USA, for methane emissions studies - CRP12 CR (SPAdes)... | ecosystem: Environmental > Aquatic >... | reverse complement strand
GTCTGTTGAACGTCTCATCGGCCCACTCCAACCCGTTCTGGGCCTTTCCCTCTACTGTTTTAGGGAAAATAGGCGAAAAGGTCAGGAACAGTATCACGAAAAAGCCGAGGGCCATTACTACTCCAAGGCTGAATTGTTTTTTTGACGTTGCCATTTCTATCCCTCCTCTCTCAGCTTTCCGATATTTACAATGAACTTGCTGATAACCCAAAAGCCAAAGAACCCTACGACGAGCCAGAATACGACATTACCTACCATTTCTATCATGTCAACCGCTGGTTTGGACATTTGCAGATATTCAAGCTCGACCATTTTCTTCGGCAATGTTGTCACCCTGTTTATAAAACCCGCGATGATCGACATGGCGTAAAATCCCCTGATATGAATACCTTTGACGACCTTCGTGGTAAGTGCACCGACCTGGATACCGATCAGTGAGCCGATAAGCATACCCATAGCCAGGGTGTAAAACACATAACCGTAAATAGCGTACTGAAAGATAGAGGCAAGACCTGCAGTAAAGATGATCTGGAGGATGTCCGTTCCGACTGTGGTTGCCGTGGAAACTCCGAAAATATAGACAAACATCGGGAAGGTAACGAACCCTCCGCCGACGCCCATGATTGCCGCAAGCATCCCCACAATAACTCCTCCCATGGCCACCCAGAGCCAGGAGATTTGCCTTCCGCCGAAATCTTCATCGAAGGTTATCATGGGCGGAATATGGATCTTCTGCAGGCTTATCGAAAGAGACGTCATCCCCGCGGAACCGCCGTGTGCATCATGTGCGCCTGCATCGCCTCCCTCCGTCTTCTTCCTCGTCGCCTTCCAGAAATCCAGCATGGCGTAGGTACCGAGGAACCCGAGCAAGACGGCATAAACGAGGCTTATGAATGCATCGCTCAGGATGGGATCATGATTATAAAGTGTTTTATTTATCCAGCCGCCTATAACGGTGCCGCCACCTGACCCGACAACAAAAGCGACAGCAAGTTTAAGCGAAACGTTGCCAAGCTTTTTGTGCACTGTCGTCCCCATGATTGCCTTTGCGAATATGTGAAAGACGTCCGTGCCGACCGCGAGGATTCCCTTCACCCCTACTGCCATCAGGGCCGGTGTAATGATAAAGCCTCCTCCTGCGCCGATGCATCCCGTAATAAGACCGGCTGCAAGACCAACTGCTATCGATGCAAAAAATATCAGGTCAGTATAGTGCGCAGGCGCATAAGCCTGTTTACTGCCGATAATGTCTGCCGCATCCACCAGTGTTAATCCCAGGATCGGCAGTGCCAGCAACAACAGAATCAGAAGCTTTTTCTTGCTCTTGATGATGGACATGGAAACTTCATAGTCCCACCTGGCGTGGGCCATTGAAGCCGCCTTTAGAAATTCGTATGCCTGTCTTGGACCGCTCATTTAGCAAACCTCCTTGATGTCAGTTCAGTATAAGATTTATTGCAGCATCTTGATTGCACACTACCCTTTGAGACAAGAGACTGATCAGAATGAAATAACGAATACAAAAAAAATATGGTCCACTGCTCACCTCCCTTTTATTCAATATAGAAAGCATTATTTTTTGAGAGTCTCTGATCTGCTGATGTTCATAAACCTTAGCGCTTTGCCGTCTTGCTTATAGTAGACACGGATTTCATCGCCCGCATCCCAGGTCTTTTCGGGCAACTCAAAGTACTCATTGGGCACAGTAAACGTCGACAGTACCTTCTGCCGTTTGGAATACACCGTTATGGTTCTCTTGTCCTTGTCTATGATAGGGAACTGTTTTTCCTTTTTTGTCGCCTGATCGACTATAAGAGGACTGTCCTTGTCAACGAGCTCCTTCTGGTCAATAAGCTTGTAATCGATGACCCTGAAGTTCTTAGCAGCTGCATCATAAATGATTATCTGGCTCTTCTTCGTGTCGAGCTTCATGCGATATCCTGCATGCGGCTCCGCACCCACAATCTCCTTGAGGTCCTGCGGCATTTCATATGTAAGTGGTGGCAGATGACTATAGTCAGGATTCCCCGGATCTGCCTTGATATCCCGAATAAAAGTCACGGTCCTCTTATCCTTGTCGAATTCGATTACCCTTCCCTGGTCGACCTTGCCCAAATCCTTGCCGCAGCCCGCAATGAAGATCAAAGGGGAGACACAAAGCAGTAAAATCAGAATGCATTTCTTAATCATCGGATTCCTCCTCATGGTAGGCCTGCCATACCCTTACGGGCCCTTCTCCTTCGGCCATTTTTTTAATATACCTTAGTTCTTATTCCCCTTTGGCACCCTGCGATCGTCCTGCGCCTGCCAGTATTTTCATGCTATGTCATGCTGAAAATCCGTGCTATCTGATGCCCTCGAATTCCATCTGCATCTTATATTTCATGCCGTTGCCGACAAGTCTCGTATACGCCATGGGCTTCCCATCAAAGCCGACCAGTATTCGGTGGACCTGCAGCACAAGGGAGCCCTCTCCGATATCAAGTATGGCCGCCTTGTCCGCTGCAATCCGGTCAACTTCTATCGTCTGAAAAACCTTGACAATTTTCCTTCCTGCCTTGCCGTCCACGAGATCGTAAATTGACTTGTGGACGATGTCGTCCGCGCTGATATCCAGAAAAAGGGAGCAGGGGAAGAAGGATTCATCAATGAAAACGGCTTTATCATCTACAAGCCTTTTCGTAAAAATATATTGAATGTCTTCTTCTGTCTGCAGATATATTCTGATGTCGTCTGTCGGTGACGTCACGTCCATTGCAATTAGCTCTATTTTGAATGTTGCCTCAGAACCCTGGATATCTTCAGTTATTCTGGTCCTCATTGCCAGCCCCCGATGGGGTTCGGTACAAATAACAAAGGTTCCCTTGCCCTGCTGTCTCCTGACATATCCATCACGGACCAGTTCAGCGATCGCCTCTCTTATGGTAGCCTTGCTTACATCGTACGTCTTGCAAAGGTCATCTTCAGTGGGGATCATGCTCCCTACCGACCACTCCCCTTGCTCAACATTCGCCTTTAGAATGTCATAAACCTGAACATATAACTTCTGTTTTCCATCCCTCTCTATCGGCTTTCCCATTATCATAAGTTTACCTTTTTATGTCTTTATAATCTTATGATATTAAATAGCAATGAGTATGCCAAATAATTTTATCTCTGTATTTCAATTAGTTGATAAAACTGTATTTTGAATGATTGAAACATTAAGTTGCACTATCTAGATAAAAATGCGATTAATAGTGAAATATGTGCAACTTATTGTTTCATGATAGCATTATGTTGCTATTTTGAGCTGTTTGATCTTTCTTTGGAGTTGCTGCCTGTAGATACCGAGGATTGTAGCTGCGCGTGAAATGTTGCCGCGGGCCTCCTGAAGGGCTGACCAGATAAGTTCCCTCTCATAGGACGAAAGCGCCTCTTTCATTTTTGGTGTGGCTGCTCTCCTTCTACTATTCGTCTGAAGAAGGTACCCTGGAAGGTCGGACGGGAGTATCTGGGAATAAGTCGCAAAAGAGATGGCGTGTTCGATGACATTTTCAAGCTCACGAACATTGCCCGGATAGGTGTAATTCAAGAGTATTTGCATGGCCTCATCAGTAATATTCCTGATCACAATGTCTTTTCTCTTGGGAGCATATTTCCGGACGAAGTAGGCAGCAAGGAGCGGAATATCGTCCATTCTCTGACGCAGGGGGGGCAGGTGGATGTTTATAACGTTCAGCCGGTAATAAAGGTCCTCCCGAAATACTCCCTTCTTGCAGGCGAGCTTGAGATCTTTGTTGGTAGCAGCAATAATGCGCACATCAACCTTTTTATAACTGGTCCCACCGACCCGCATAATCTCACCCTCCTGGATTACGCGCAGCACCTTGGTCTGGAACAGGGTCGAAACATCCCCTATCTCATCGAGAAAGACGGTGCCGCCGTCGGTGAGTTCGAGAATCCCCTTTTTTGTATAATTTGCTCCCGTAAAGGCACCCTTTTCAAAGCCGAAGAGTTCAGACTCGAGAAGGGTATCGGGGATGGCACTGCAGTTGAGGGTCATAAAAGACCTGTCTCTTCGGGGACTCCAGCGGTGAATAGCTCGCGCCGTCGGCTCCTTTCCAGTGCCGCTCTCTCCGGTGATGAGTACGTTGCTTTCGCTGGCGGCAGCTCTCCTGATCAGGTTAAAGACCTCTTGCATTATCGGACTCTTGCCGACAATATCATCAAAGATTCCTTCGAGGTCCCTTGTACTCTCCTTATGTCTGTCGATAATCCTCTGGACCATCTCCGCAGTCACTGCCTTTTCGATAACGTCTGAGGCACCCAGGCGCATCGCCTCAACAGCGGTCACTACGTCCGCGGCAGAAAAACAAACAATCGGCATCCGGTGGCGCAATTCCGCTATCCACTGCCGCCACTGGCCGGCAGAGAGGTCGAGAAAAACCAGCTGAAACATATCAGCCGGCAATCGCATACCGGACACAATAGAGTGCTCTTCAGTGCCGCAAAAAGAACAGGGAATGCCCAATGATTGGAATATTTGCTCGATTTCCCTGGAGTCGCTGATCACCCAGATATCTGACATTGCGGTATTTTAGTACACATTTGATAAAAAAACAAAGAGATGGGTAATATAGATAGAGTATTATGCAAAAAATATATATACTTTCAGATGCCACCGGCCAGAGCGGCCTCGACATATTAAAGGCTGCTCTTGTGCAGTTCGAAAACCCAAATATTAAACTCACGGTCTTTCCAAGGGTCGAATCCAAGGCGAGTATCACGAAGATACTGCAGCAAGCGAAGATCAACAAGGCTTTCGTCGCTTATACACTCGTCAAGAAGGCAAACAGAGAATTTATAGCTGAGTACTGTAAAAAGAATGGCATTCATCATCTTGACATCCTTGGGCCTCTTATCAGCACTCTTTTTTCCTACCTGAAAATCGAACCCTTGGAGAACCCGAGACTGCTTCGACAGATCGACGAACGATACTTTAAGCGCATTGAAGCCATTGAGTTTACAGCAAACCATGATGATGGTCAGAGGGCACAAAGACTTGAAGAAGCCGATATTGTCATTCTTGGCCTCTCAAGGACATCCAAGACACCGACTTCTTTTTTCCTCGCCCAGCAGGGCTTCAAGGTCGCCAATGTACCCATTGTCCCGGAGATTCCCTTGCCCGATGAGATATTCTCGATCCATCAGAACAAGATTACCTGTCTTGTCATGGATCCCGACGTGCTGCAGAAAATACGCCTTTCCCGGTTGAGCCACTACAAGACCGACAGCAGTTACACCGACCTCAAAAAGATATATGCGGAGACAGAATTCGTCGAAGGACTGCTCAGAAAACATAAACAATGGAAAATGATCGATACGACAAACAGGTCAGTCGAAGAGACTGCGCGTGAGATCATACAGACCGTTTTTGGAAGGGATGTTGCCTATCATTAATCATGATAAAAGAAAGGACGAATTATGACGGAGTTAACATTAACAATTGAAGGAATGAGCTGTCAGCATTGTGTCATGAGGGTGAAAAAAGCGATCGATTCGCTTCAGGGAGTCTCAAAATCCGATGTCGCCATTGGTCGTGCAGTTATGTCCGTTGACGAATCGAAGGTTAAAAAAGAACAGATCATAGCGTCCGTGGAAAAAGCCGGATATAAAGTTGCAAACCGGTAGCCCGGATTGGCTGCTCAAAGAAGAAAGGCGCAGCTCGAAAAAAGGCTCATCATGCGGTTGTGATCAAATCAGGCTGGGATATCGCTGAGGCGTCGATGCAACTCAATATTAACCAGCAGCGCGCACACTGAAAAATCGGTCTCTCAGGCAGCGGCATCTGCCCTGTCCATCATCCGGATTAGACAGTCCCCCGCATCGACCGATTTGATCGATGCGCTAAATCCGTAGGGATCCTGCCGTTTTTCCCATGATATGATCGACAAGGGATTGGTGCAGCGATTCTACTTCCTCATCGGTCAGGGTCCTGTCCGGGGACCTGTATCTGACGTTAAAGGCAACGCTCTTTTTGCCCTCTTCAATATTACCCCCCTGATAGACATCAAAGATGGAGATGTCCTCTATGAGGTCGGAGGGATAGGATTTGAGAAGAACGATTATCTCGGCAACCGGCAGGCCAGCATTTACAACAATCGCGGTATCTCTCTCAATAAACGGATACTTTGGCAGCGCTCTGTAGACCACCTCGCGCTTCGAACAAGAGATGGTCGTGCTCAAATCCATTTCAATGACGATAACAGACGGTTTCTGCGCCTTGATAGCGAGAGCCTCGACCACAGACGGGGAGAGCGCGCCGATGAATCCTATTTTTTGTTCTCCGACGATAATATCGGCTGCACGGCCCGGATGCAAAAAGGGTTCATTAGAGCGGATGTATGAACGATTCATGATCCCAATTCCTTGAAGTGTCGCATCCAGCATGCCCTTGACGACATAAAAATCAGCAGTCTCTTCCCTGTATAGCGTCTTTGCTTTCTCCCCGTAATAGAGGGCGGCAAGAGAGTCTTTTTCTGCGGGAAGAGAGTTTGGTCCGCTGCTTATGTAGGACTTTGCCGTTTCAAACAGTCTCAGTTCCCTGTTTCCGTGCGCCAGGTTGTGGAGAAGATTCCTGATCAGCGCAGGCACAAGGGTCGTCCTCATGAAAGAATCCTCCTCCCTGAGCGGATTTCTTATCCTGACAAGATTTCTCCTTGCATCATCGTACGGGAGGGCTAGAAGGTCGAGTTCAGAGGTCCCCATGAAGCTAAGGTTGATCGCCTCCGAAAAGCCGGACTTGAGGAATGCCTCCCTGATCTCATGCTTGATTTCCTGGGCCGATATCTTGTCCTTCTGGGTATCAGCCGCCAAACTCGCCATTGGAAGTGCGGCCGGGATTTTGTCAAAACCGTAAAGTCGGGCCACCTCTTCGATGATATCCGCCTCCATGGTGACATCCCTCCTGAAAGGCGGGACCTTAACCGTGAATTCGGTGCTGATATCTTCTGAAATGTCGAGACCGAGTCCTACCAGGCTACCAAGGATTTGTTGCCGGGAAAGTTTCAGTCCCAGTATTTTATTCACCCTGTCATAGCGTACCTTTATCTGCTTCGGATAGTAACGTTTTGGATAAATATCGATCTTGCCGTAGATGGTGCCTCCGGCGACGTCTCTCATGAGCATCGCAGCCCTGTCGAGGGCTTTTTTAAGGGCCTTGATGTCCGTTCCGCGTTCAAACCGATAAGATGATTCAGTCTTGAGCCCAAGTGCTCTGGATGTCCTCCTAATTGACGCAGGATCGAAATAGGCGCTCTCGATAAATATGTCGACAGTCTTTTCAGTGACCTCAGTGTCCTGACCACCCATTATACCCGCAATAGCCACAGGCCTTTCGGCGTCCCATATCAGGAGGGATTCGCCGGACACCTCTCGTTTAACCCCGTCAAGGGTATTCATTTCCATATGCGGCTGCCCGCTTATCGCCCTGGGCGTACCCACTTTTATCATATTGCCCTTGAGCGTCTTGAGATCAAAGGCATGGAGCGGATGTCCGAATTCAAGGAGAACATAATTGGTAATATCCACCACATTGTTTATTGATCGTATGCCGCACTTTTCGAGTCGTTTCTTCATCCAATCAGGAGAAGGTCCGACCTTGAGTCTGCTCACGATCCTGCCGGCATATCGCCAGCAGAGTTCGGGCTCAGCAATCTCGACATTGAAGTCGAGTGCTTTGGAGTCAGCCACCACATTGAGATCGGGAAAGGTAAGAGCAACGCCGTATGATGCCGCCAGCTCCCGTGCGATACCGATTATGCTCAGACAGTCGGGCCTGTTCGGAGTGACGTTGACCTCGAAAACGACATCTCCGTCGACACGCTCGACTGCCTCGACCTCCAGCCCCGTCATGGTGAGCTTCTCTGCAACAGCATCGGCCGATGCATCAATCTGCACAAAATCTTTCAGCCACTCAAAAGATACTCTCATTTAGAATTGCCTCAGAAATCTCATGTCATTTTCAAATAAAAGCCGTATATCGTCAATCGAGTATTTCAACAGCGTGATACGCTCTATCCCCATACCAAAAGCAAAGCCGGTGTATTCCTCAGCGTCGTAACCTACATTTTCGAACACCTTGGGGTTCACCATGCCGGCGCCGAGGATTTCGAGCCATCCCGTTCCCTTGCAGACCCTGCAACCCGCGCTTTTACACAGAATGCAGCCCATGTCGATTTCCGCCGAGGGCTCGGTGAAGGGGAAAAAGCTCGGCCTGAACCGCACAGGGATATGAGGACCGAACATTTGGTGGATGAATGCTGTGAGCACGCCTTTGAGGTGGCTGAAGGTGATATCCCTGTCCACCATCACCCCCTCGACCTGATGGAACATGGGGGAATGAGTGACATCGGCATCGCATCGGTACACTTTTCCAGGGGCGATAAATCTGAGGGGTGGCCTCTTCTTCTCCATCACCCTAACCTGAACGGGAGAGGTATGCGTACGCAAGACAATATCCTCGCTGACATAAAAGGTATCCTGCATGTCCCTTGCGGGATGATCTTTTGGTATGTTCAGGGCCTCAAAGTTGTAGCAGTCGAGTTCCACTTCGGGGCCTTCCTCAATGCTGAAGCCCATTCTGGTGAATATGTCAATAACCTCGCGAAGGGTCCTGCTGAGCGGGTGTTCATGCCCAAAACCAAAGTGCTTGCCGGGCAGCGTGATATCGATCGCTTCCGCAAGAAGGCGGCTTTTTAAATCCGCACTTCTGAGGAATGCTTCTTTTTCATCACAAGCTTTCTCGATGAATTCTTTTAACTCATTGATCTGTCGTCCGGCGAGTCGTCTCTCATCCGGAGGGAGTGAGGAAAGTGATTTAATCCTTGCTGTTATGATGCCCTTTTTACCGAGGTATTTGACCCGGAGGTTTATCGCATCTGCAAGACCCTTTATCGATGCAATTTCATCAAAAAAAGTCTGTTTCAGGTCGTCGCTCATGATGGAATGATAGCGGCTGGATTGAGTACGTGCAGGTCATGCAGTGCAAAAGGACCCGCAGCCGGGACCCTGTTGCCTGTATCTATCCCTTGACCTGTTCAACAAGCTGCCCGAATGCCTTTGGATCGCTGTACGCAAGGTCTGCAAGGACCCGTCTATCAAGAAGAATGTTGGCCTTCTTGAGTCCGTTCATGAACTGGCTGTATGAGAGCCCGAGAGATCGAACGGCAGCATTGATCCTTACAATCCAGAGGGATCTGAACTCGCGTTTTTTAAGCCTTCTATCCCTGTATGCAGCAACGAGCGCCTTATCTACTGCCTGGGCGGCATTCTTGTAAAGCCTGGACCTGCCTCCTGAATATCCCTTCGCTTGATCGAGGACCTTTTTATGGTACCTCCGTGTTGTGAATCCACCTTTCGCCCTTGGCATGTTTCCTCCTTATGCTGAAACGCTCTATTTTCCAGTAATCTGATAGTATAAGCAGATTTTTTAGAAATTGAATTTTAATAAATTTTTCAATGCAGAGTCAAGTGCGTTCATTTTACTAGTCAAGACATGTTAAATCAGTCACCCGTTTCTCCTTGACGCCTGCAAACAACAGGGCATGCCTTTCTCATCGTTCGGCATGCCCTGTTGTTTCTGAGATCAGGCTAAATCTGATAGGGGAGCATCTTCCTGATGTTCGGAAGCAGAACATCGGGGACAAGACAAGTCTTTCTGAGCGTTCTCATCTTTTTGGCGGACTTGCCAGTCAGAAGATGTCCTTTATATGCCTTGCATCGCATTATTTTGCCGCTGCCCGTCACCTTGAACCGCTTTGCAGCACCTCTGTGCGTCTTAAGTTTCGGCATCTCTGTCCTCCTCTCTATTAGAGTAATTATATAAACTAAAAGAGCGCAGGTCTTTTGGGGTGATATGTATATGAGTTTTCTGATCACATCAACTCAAAAAACTCCTCACCCCTCTAACTCCCGTACTCGTTTGCGATTATTGTCAAAATTATTTACTGCTTGGGGCAATAACCATGGTAATCGACTTGCCTTCCATCCGCGGCTGCTGCTCCACGGTGAACTTGCCGGCAAGCGTCCCGAGGATCCGATCAAATACCTTCATTCCCAGTTCAGGCCTCACAATCTCTCGCCCCCTGAAAAACATAATTACCTTTGCCTTGTCCCCTTCATCAAGGAAACGTCTCAGGTTCCTTATCTTCAGTTCGAGGTCATGCTCCGATATCTGAGGCCTTACCTTCACCTCTTTGACATCGACGGTCTTCTTTGCCGAGTGCTTCTTGCTTATCTGGTACTTGTACTTGCCGAAATCCATCACCCTGCAGACCGGAGGAACGGAAGTCGGCGATACCTCGACAAGATCAAACCCTTTTTCGCGGGCCATCTTCAACGCCTCTGCGGGTATCATAATGCCAAGCTGCCCACCCTCCTCGTCGATGACTCTTATCTCTTTTGCCCTTATTCCTTCGTTTACCCTGATATCCTTGCTTATGCTCCCACCTCCATTTTTAAGTGAATATCATTCACTGTTTATCAGAGACCGCCTTCTGCACTATATCCATGAATTCGCCGATACCGTATGGGCCGGCGTTTTCTCCGTTTCTCTTGCGTACCGTTATCTGCCGGTCCGTAACCTCTTTATCTCCTATTATAACCAAATAGGGAATTTTTCTTAACGTTGCCTCGCGAATTTTATATCCTATCTTCTCATTTCGGACATCCATCTCGGTACGGATGTCGGCGGCTTTAAGCTGCCGGTGGATCTCCCGGGCGAACTCATCATGTCGCTCAGCGATCGTCAGCACCTTTACCTGCACGGGAGTGAGCCAGAGCGGGAAGTCTCCCCCGTAATGCTCAATGAGGATTCCGAAGAAGCGTTCGAGAGAACCCATGAGCGCGCGATGAATCATGATCGGCCGGTGCTCCTTGCCATCATTTCCGCGATAGGTCATATCAAAACGCTCGGGGTTATTAAAGTCGACCTGTATGGTGCTGCACTGCCAGTATCTGTTGAGAGCGTCTTTTATTTTGATATCGATTTTCGGACCGTAAAATGCTCCCCCTCCGGGATCGACATTGTATCTCAGCCCCTTCTTCTCAAGAGAGAGTCTCAGCGCATTCGTAGCCCTCTCCCAGCTCTCTATCGTCCCCACATATTTTTCAGGCCTGGTAGAAAGATAAATATCATAGGCTTCAAACCCGAAGGTTCTAAGAACGAAGATCGTGAAATCGATGATGTTCTGCATTTCTTCTTCGAGTTGGTCTTCCCGGCAGAAAATATGTGCATCATCCTGAGTAAATCCCCGCACCCTTAGTAAGCCGTGCAGTACGCCCGATCTTTCATAGCGGTACACCGTGCCCAGTTCGGCATATCTGATCGGCAGATCACGGTAGCTCCTGAGGTCGCTCTTGTATATCGCGATATGGAAGGGACAGTTCATCGGTTTCAGCTCGTAAGCGACCCCTTCTATATCCATTGGGGAATACATGTTTTCACTGTAATAATCGAGATGGCCGCTTGTCTTCCAAAGGTTCAGCCTCGCTATATGCGGCGTAAATAGTATCTTGTAATCAGCCTTTAGATGCTCGATCCTCCAGAAGTCCTCGATGGTCTTCCTGATAAGCGCCCCATTGGGATGCCACAGGATCAGGCCTGAGCCGATCTCGTCACTCATGCTGAAGAGGTCCAGTTCCCTTCCCAGTTTTCTGTGGTCCCTCTTTTTGACCTCCTCAAGAAAATCGAGATGGGCTTTCAGCTCATCCTTAGTCGCAAAGGCAGTGCCGTATATACGCTGCAGCATCTTGTTACGCTCATTACCCCGCCAGTAAGCGCCGGCAACACTCAACAACTTAAAGGCCTTCACTTTGCCTGTGCGCACAAGATGAGGACCGCGGCAGAGATCTACAAAGCCGTCCTCTTCGTAAAGGGTCACCTCTTCATCGGCAATATCGTTAAGGAGCTCGACCTTGTAACCTTCGCCGATATCCTTGAAAAACCGCACTGCTTCATCTTTTGACATGGTTTTGCGGATAAAGGGGCTACTTTTTTTGATGATCTCCTGCATACGTTTTTCAATCTTCTGGAGGTCTTCTGCACTGAAAGGTGTTTCGAGGTCGAAGTCATAGTAAAACCCGTCATCGATTGCCGGACCGATTGCGAGCTTAACCTCTGGGAAAAGATCCTTCACCGCATGAGCCATGATATGGGAAGCGCTGTGGCGATATATCTCTTGCCCTTCCGCCGAATGCAACCCAATGGGTTCGATTACCGATGAAGGGTCGAGTTGTCCCGTGATTGTTGCGTATAGGTCCCTTGGCTCGCCGTTAACTTTAACAGCTAACGCGCTGACGGCCTCAAGTTCTTTTTTCAGTTCCGACGGTTCTATCTCTTTTGAGGAACCATCAGCCAACAACAGTTTTATAGCAATCCCTCCTTACGAAAAAGGTAAGGTATATCATAGCCCATTACCCCCTAACGATTCAATAATACCCCGTCTATCATCTCGACAACGCGATGGCATCTCTTGGAGAGCGATTCATTGTGCGTTACGATGACAAAAGTAACGCCTTGCGTTTCGTTGATCTCGATGAGCTGTCTAAAAAGGCCTTCACCCGTTGCCGTATCAAGATTCCCCGTCGGTTCATCAGCAAACACAACGCGGGGTTCCAACAGCAACGCCCGCGCTACAGCAACGCGCTGCTGCTCCCCGCCCGAAAGTTCCCCGGGTTTATGCTCAAGTCTCTCATGCAATCCCAATATATCGAGCAGATGAATCGCTCTCTCGGTGAGTTCTTTTTTAGTGCGGAATTTCTCAGGCCCGAACTTTGACGTATCAGTTCCAGAGAGACTGCGGCAAATAAGACCCGGCATAAGAACATTCTCGACGGCGCTAAACTCGGGCAGAAGGTAATGGAACTGAAAGACAAAACCGATCATCCGGTTTCTAAATGCAGCAATCGCGCCGTTGCTTAGAGTAAAGGGCTCGACAAGCCCGTTCGCATTATAAACTATTTTGCCCTGTGTGGGCCTCTCGAGGGTACCAAGTATATGAAGAAATGTGCTTTTGCCTGCGCCGGAAGCCCCAACAACAGCAACCATCTCCCCTCCGATGAAACTCATATCAATCCCCTTTATTACCTGCAACTCTCCAGCCGGAGTAAGAAACGATTTGTGGAGATTTTCGACTGATATCAGAGAGCTCATAACGTCTCGCCTGTTTTCGCCAGAGCCTGCTTTACGGCAGCATCTTTCTTCGTTTTCTTCCCCTGCGGCTCGCTTCTGGGGGCAGTCTGCTGGACTCTCTTGCCCTCGCTTTTCTTGCCCGTGATCTTTTCCTTCCATTCATCGGCTTGCATCTTGATCCTATCTGCCTTGGCACTCAACTTGAGAATAAGGGTCTGAACACTCGATGCAATCGATTCTCCCATCTCCGTGAATGGCTCTCCACCTGTGTGGACAGAGAGAATCATAAAAACAGGCCAGGGAGTGACTGTTGTCACTGAGAGCCATTTTATGAGCTTGAACGTCGTCATTCATACCTTAATGATTCGACCGGATTAAGGCGGGCGGCATAATATGACGGATAAAGAGTCGAGAGGAAGCTTATGGCGATAGCTGACAGAGAGACGACCGCAAAATCGATGCCATGCATCTTGACCGGCAGCTTGCTGAGATAGTAGACGTCTGCAGGGAGCTTGATCAGTTCGTAATTATTGAGGACATTTCCGAGGATGTATCCCCCGGCCACCCCAATGGCAGTGCCAACTATGCCAATCACCAACCCCTGGAGCATGAAGATCAGCATGATACCCTGATTTGTTGCCCCCATCGACTTCAGTATCGCAATCTCCTTTTGCTTTTCCATCACGTTCATCATGAGGGTGCTCACTATATTGAACGATGCAACTAGTACGATAAGTATCAATATAACGAACATGGCCAACTTTTCAAGCTTAAGCGCTGAGAAGAGGTTCTTGTTCATCTGCATCCAGTCCTTTACGAGAAAAGGCGGGCCAAGCTTTTTATTGAGGTCTTTGCGCACTTCGGGAGCCGCATAAATGTCTTTCAGCTTAAGCTCGATGCCTGAGACAGCTGCGCCATAGCCATAAAATTCCTGTGCGGATTTCAGATCGGTAAGCGCGAGGTTGGCATCGTACTCGAACATACCCATCTCGAAGATAGCGACTACCCTGAACTGCTTTACCTTAGGAAGCATTCCGAGAGGGCCGATCTCGCCAAGCGGTGATATGACATTGATCGTGTCTCCCACGAGGATGCCGAGCATGCTTGAAAGTTCCGAGCCGATGATGATCCAAGGCGGACCTTCTCGCATGATTTCGCCTTCCTTTATTTCCGGCAGCCTGCCGAATTTAATGCGGCCCAGAATCTCGGTCGTCCTTGCTTCGGAGGAGAGGTCAACCCCCTTCATGAAAAGGCCGTGCGCGTTTTTTCCGGTAGACACAAGCACCTGTCCGAGCACAAAGGGTGAAACGTTCATGACAGCAGGATCAACTTTCAGTTGATCCATCAGAGGCAGATAATCCCTGATGGTGCCAGAATAACTGAGTACAATAGCATGAGAGTTAGCGCCCAGAATTTTTTTCTGGAGGTCTTCCTGGAAACCGCTCATGACGGAAAGAACAACAAGAAGTGCCATTACGCCGACGGCTACGCCGCCGATCGAAATTGCCGTGTTGAAGGAAATCCCCTTATGCTTCTTTTTCGATCTCAGGTATCTTGCTGCAATGAATATTTGATAGGGAAGATTCATAGAACTTAAAATCAGAGTACAATAACCCAACCAGAAGGAATTAACCTCCGGTTCTGGGCTTTGACTTTGTGGTTTTGCATTGAGGTCACTGTTCCGGTTTTAGTTGGGGGAAAAGGATGACGTCTCGTATCGAAGGTGAATTGGTCAAGAGCATGACGAGCCGATCGATGCCGATGCCTTCTCCAGCAGCCGGCGGCATGCCGTATTCGAGTGCCCTGACAAAGTCCTCGTCCATCCAGTGTGCTTCTTCGTCGCCCTTATTCTTGGCGTCTACCTGCTTCAGAAATCTCTCTCTCTGATCAGTGGGGTCATTGAGTTCGGAAAATGCGTTGGCGATTTCGCGCGACGTAATAAAAAGTTCGAAGCGCTCCACGAGATCGGGATTGTCAGTCTTCCTCTTGGCGAGAGGAGAAAGCTCTACGGGATAATCGATGATGAAAGTGGGTTGCACAAGCTGGGGCTCTACAAACTCCTTGAATATCTCATCGAGTATCTTGCTAAGGGAAGCATTGGCCTGAATATCGAGCTTCTTTTCTGTCGCCCATGCAAAAGCCTTGTCCCGATCGGTAATTGCCTCATCCGGAACGCCCTTCTGTTTCAGGGCTTCAAGCAGCGGGATCCTCGGCCAGGGCGGCGTGAGGTCTATTATATCGTCGCCGTAAGGGACCTTTAATGTTCCAAGTGCCTTTTCTGCAATGTAAGTAAAGATCTTTTCGGTAAAATCCATGAGAAAATTGTAATCCTTATATGCCATGTAGAATTCTATCATGGTAAATTCAGGATTGTGCTTTGTAGATATCCCCTCGTTTCTGAAATTCTTGTTGAGCTCGAAAACCCTTTCATAGCCTCCAACGAGAAGGCGTTTGAGATAGAGTTCCGGTGCAATGCGAAGATAGAGATCGAGGTCGAGGGCGTTGTGATGAGTCTTGAAGGGCTTCGCTGCTGCGCCCCCCGGGATCTGGTGCATCATCGGGGTCTCGACCTCGATAAAGCCGTTCGCTTCGAGAAAGTCTCTTAATGCCTTGATGATGGAGCTTCTCTTGGCGAAGATATCTTTAACCTGGGGATTGACTATGAGGTCGACGTACCTCTGCCGGTACCTCAGCTCGACGTCCTTCAGGCCGTGCCACTTCTCGGGAAGAGGTCTCAGTGATTTGCTCAAAAGCACAAAATCCCTCACCTCTATGGTAAGTTCGCCGGTCCTTGTCCTAAAAAGCCTGCCTAATACTCCTATTATATCACCGATGTCAAGTTTCTTTATGAGTGCATACTTCTCGTTCAGAACCCCTTTGCTGAAAAAAACCTGTATCTTGTCTGTTGCGTCCTGTATCGTCGCGAAGCACCCTTTGCCGAAGTCACGCATCGAGATCATCCTTCCGGCTGCCGATGTTGAAGCGGAATTGGTCTCTAGCTCTTCCTTCGATGCCGATACAAAGGTTGCTTTGAGATATGCAGTGGTCGATTCGGGTTCGAATTTGCCACCGTAAGGGTCCAGATGAAGTTCCTTGAGGTCATTGAGCTTCTTTATCCGCTGTTCTATGAGGTCGTTGATCTCTTCCATGAAAGGCAATTATACTGGCCGCCCTTGATATTAGTCAACCGCCGCATCAACCGCAACTTGACTATTAGCCGGTCATTACAATAAATTATATAACTATGCGGATACCGGTCATCGCAGCGAACTGGAAGATGAATAAGAAGATGGACGAGGCTCAAGCCTTTCTCGACGAGTTTATTCCGCTTGTCTGGAACGAGAAGGACGTCGAGATCGTCATAGCACCGGCATTCACCGCACTTTACACTATGGCCAACCTGCTCAAGATAACGCACATCCGCCTTGCGGCCCAGAATGTCTTTTACGAAGAAAAGGGTGCTTATACCGGCGAGATATCCCCGATGATGCTTACGGACATTGGATGTTCCCATGTGATCATCGGCCATTCAGAGAGACGTAGCTATTTCGGGGAAACCAATGAGATCGTGAATAAGAAAATCAGGGCGGCTCGGCAAAACGGACTGCAGGTGATCTTCTGTATTGGAGAGTCTCTTGCGGAGAGGGAATCCGGCATGACCTTCGATACCCTGAAAAAGCAGCTCATTGAGGGGCTCAGGGAGATTGCCCCGACCGGATTAGTCATCGCCTATGAGCCGGTCTGGGCCATCGGCACGGGGAAAACAGCCACGCCGGATCAAGCACAGGAGACCCATGCGGTTATCCGCAAAACGATTTCCGGGATCTACGGCGAAACCGCAAAGGAGATTCGGATTCTTTATGGCGGCAGCGTCACCCCGGAAAATGTCGATATACTCATGGCCTGCCCCGATGTGGACGGCGCCCTTGTGGGCGGCGCGAGCCTCAAAGCTGACAGTTTTGCTAAGATCGTAAAATTTAATAAAAAATAGTTTCGTAACGTAAATAACTGATAATGAACACCCCCATTGGGGCCATCAGGAGGTTAGTGTGCAAGTCTTTTTGCTGATAGTACATGTTATTGTTAGTATCTTTCTTATCCTTATCGTTTTGCTTCAGAGCGGCAAGGGTGCTGAGATGGGAGCTGCATTCGGCGGATCGAGCCAGACACTCTTCGGCAGCCGGGGAGCGGCCACGTTCCTGAACAAACTTACAACTGTTGCAGCGGTCCTCTTTATGGTAACCTCGCTGCTGTTGACGATGGTAACGACGAAAGGCTCTTCAGTAATCCAGAATGTTCCGGTTGAGCAGGGCAAAACGATGCCGCAGCAGTTGCCCCAGCAGCCCCTTTCACAGCCCGCTCCTCAGCAGCCATCTCCTCAGGCGCCTGTCAGCAAATAAAAGCTGACCCTATGAGTAAATGAGCGTATGGTATCCTCTGGAATTGGCACCATACACTCATTTTTTCGTTTATTAAGCTCTTTAACTTTTTTTATTATTTGCGCTTCAACACCTTTTGTAGCCGGATGCACTAAAGAACCTGATATCAAATATCCGAACGCGATCACTTTGGGATCGGGCTCCGATGCTAAACGACTCCTTCCTTTTTTGGCATCGGACAGCGCTTCTGCGCAGGTAAGCGGATATATTTTCAATGGACTCACCAAATACGACAAAAACCTCACCGTCACTGGCGACCTCGCGGAATCCTGGGAAATAAGCGCCGATGGACTCACTATCACCTTTCACCTGAGAAAAGGCGTGAAATGGCATGATGGTCTCGAATTGACATCAGAAGATGTACTCTTCACTTATAATGCAGTCACGAACCCGAAAATCCCAACACCCTACAGCAGCAATTACGGACCGGTGAAATCAGTCGAGGCACCTGACCGGTATAGCATTCGAGTGCGTTATAGCGAACCTTACGCTCCTGCCCTCGAATCATGGGGGATGGGCATCCTGCCAAAGCATTATCTCGAAGGTAAGGATATGGCCTCACCGGAGATCAACCATGCTCCCATCGGCACCGGACCATACCGTTTCAAGGAATGGATCACGGGCCAGAAGATAGTCCTTGAGGCATTCGATGACTATTTT
>Ga0209048_10002486_pt1 | contig 18274 bp, 12 predicted proteins | sample FrelakmetCRP12CR_FD_187146 | JGI IMG/M metagenome (GOLD analysis project Ga0209048, IMG submission 187146) | Freshwater lake sediment microbial communities from the University of Notre Dame, USA, for methane emissions studies - CRP12 CR (SPAdes)... | ecosystem: Environmental > Aquatic >... | reverse complement strand
CGCGGTCGTTGCCGGTCTCATACCAGCCCCGGGCAGGGTGACGGTGGCGCCGGGTAATTGCGGGTAAGCGGGAATTTTAGCAGGCGCTCCGATCCGGGTGAACATATAATATAGGCCGAAAGCAATCAGGGCGGCGACCACCAGAAGCAGAATTATTAGCAGGACGCGTTTTAGTTTGGACATAGAAAATAAAATTTATAAAAATATATTACATTTAATTATTGGCGTCAGGGTAATTTTGCGGCGCCCTTAACTTCCGAGGCCTTGGGCAAAAGACTGGTTTGTTTGATAATTTCATCGACATAAGGTTTTAACTTAGGGTAGATAATTGATGAAAGAGGAATGGCAAATATTACAGCAAAAAAACCGGCAATCAGCGGACCAAAGATGGGAATCCAGAAAAACAACATATTTAATGGAATGCCAACAACCCAGGCAGTCACGACAAATCCAACGCAACTTGGCCCGAAAAGGGCGACGACTTTTAGGATATATTTAATACCCAAAAGCAGAGCGCGTCCCCAAGGACTTTTTCCCACGGCTGATACAACCGCCTGACCCACTTTTTCCACTTTTGCCTGCTGTTGTGCAACTCTCTGCGCGTTTATTTTTAAAAATCTTTCTTGTTCCATCTGGGTCTGTATTTCTTCCGGTTCAGTATCTTCTGCCGGCATTTCTGCTGGCGGTGAAGCCTGTTCTGCGGAGTTTGGCTGTCCATCGCTGTCCGCCCCCGTACCGCCTGCGGTTTCAGCGGCGCGGCCCGCTAATCTCTCGTTGTTGAGGCTGGCGCCAACGGCAGGTTGGTTTTTGGGAGCAACGCCAATATTTGGATTTTGTGCTGCCGGTGCGGCGGGTGGCATAAAATATTATTTTTATTCAGGTCAATATAATTATAGCATGTTTTGAGGAAATTTTCATGCCCACTGTATTTGTAATTTTTTTAGTCAATTTGCTCTTTTTATGGCTGTATAATATAATAATTTTGCGTTAACTGTCAAAAAAATCGGTTTAAAAATATTTTTATGGTAATATTACCGTCAATTTTCAAAGCATACGACATCCGGGGCGTCTATCCGGATGAATTAAATGAAGAAGTGGCGTATAAGGTGGGCCGCGCTTTTGCTGATTTTGTAAAAAAAGAGACAAAAAAAGACCATCTTACCATCGCCGTCGGGCGGGATATGCGCGTTTCCTCGCCGTCACTCAATGAAAATGTAATCAAAGGCATCACCGACCGGGGCGTGGACGTGGTGGATATCGGCCTGGTTTCCACGCCCACATTTTATTTCGGCGTCAGCTATTTCGGCTATGACGCCGGCATTCAGATTTCCGCTTCCCATAATCCCGCGAAGTATAACGGCTTCAAAATGGTGCGTGCCGCGGCCATTCCCATCAGCGGGGAGACGGGCATTATGGAAATCAGGGACATGATTATGGCCGGCGATTTTTCCAAGGTTGCGGAAAAAGGAAAAGTAACAGCGCGGGGGAATGTCTTGGAAGAGCAGATAAAATTTGCGCTTCAGCATGCGGATGTAAATAAAATAAAACCGTTTAAGGTGGTAATTGACACTGCCAATGGCATGGGCGGACCGCTGATGGAGGAATTATTCAAACATTTGCCCTGCGAACTGGTAAAAATGTATTTTGAGCTGGATGGCACTTTTCCCAATCATGAGGCCGATCCGCTGAAGAAGGAAAACTTAGTAGATTTGCAGAAAAAAGTCGTCGAAACCGGCGCGGATCTGGGCATCGCCCTGGATGGCGACGCGGACAGAATATTTTTTGCGGACGACAAGGGTAAAGTCATTGAGCCGGCCATTTTGCGCGGCATCTTGGCAAAAATATTCTTGCGTGATTATCCGGGAGCTAAAATTTGCTATGACATCAGGCCGGGAAAAATAACCGAAGATATGATTTTAGAAAACGGGGGCGTGCCGGTGGTGACGCGCGTCGGGCATTCCCTGATAAAAGAAAAAATGCGCGAAGTGGGCTGTGTTTTCGCCGGCGAATCGTCCGGACATTTTTTCCTGAAAATGCCGCATGGCACTTTTGAGGCGCCGGAAATCATGGTTTTAAAAATACTGCAGGAATTATCCGCCAGCGGCCGGACATTTGGCGAATACGCCGCGCCGCTTTACAAATATTTTCATTCCGGGGAAATAAATTTTGCAGTCAGCGATAAGGATGCTATTTTTTTCGGGTTGAGAGAAAAGTATGGCGCCAATCTGAAGTATGATTTTGACGGTTTGTCATTTGAGTGGCCGGATTGGTGGTTTAATGTGCGCGCTTCCAATACGGAAAATAAAATGCGCCTGAATCTGGAAGCAATAAGCCATGATATAATGGAAGCAAAGGTGAAAGAGGTAAGTGAATTAATTAAATAATATTATTTTATGTCGGTAAAAAATACGAACAAGAAAGTTGATGTTAATGCTCGCTGGCTACAAAAAAGAGGAGAAAATTTCCGGCGCGAACAGGAAGCCGGCAAGGATATTGAATATGCCAAGCGCCAGAAAATCGCAGAGAGGATAAAGTCCGCCGGCATTAAGCTTAAAAATGTTTACAAAGCCAAATTAGAAGACGATCTGCGCGCATTTGAATATAAGATTATAAAAATAGACCGAATCAGCGGCGAAGTCAGCTTAAAAAACGAACGGGCCACGGTGCGCAAAGTGCATGTGCTGGATAAATTGTTCGGAAATATTTAGAAAACAAAAAAAGAGCCCCTGCGGGCTCTTTTTTTGTTTTGTTATTTCCAGACAACCAGCATCCTTTGTTCTATCAGGTCTCTCTTTTTCCTGATTCTGTATTCGCCTTCAAAATCAAACCACAAGCCTTCAAATTTTTTCAGTTTCATTTTGTTTATTTTTCCCATATTCGGATCCTGCATATAAATGTACTGATGGTCCAGGTGCACCACCACCGAATAATGCCCGGTATCCTCATCAAACCACCTGACAATTACGGGGATTTTTTTCTCCAGTACGTAGTATCTCAGCTGTTCCATGGTCGCTCGGTCGATTTTTTTTGCTTTGAACCCAATCAAACGGGCGGTGGAGAGCATATTTTTTGTTTTTGTTCCGTGCAGCAGGGTGGAATGAGCCAGTTCTGCCAATTCCTTTTCCGTTTTATTTATTCCATAATAAGAGGCGACCATTTTTATGCAGGCGGGTCCGCACATGCCCGGTTTTTGTTTGTGAGGTTTAACTTTTAACATATCAGGCCATGGATCTTAATTTTTTTATTCTGTCTTCAATGGGAGGGTGGGTGGAAAACAAATTGGCCACGCTCCGGCCGGAGAAAGGATTGGCGATAAAAAGATGGGCGGTGGCTTTGGAGGCATGCGCCATGGGTTGGTTTTCGCTGGCGATTTTCTCGAGAGCCCTGGCCAGCCCTTCCGGATAGCGGGTCAGCAACGAGCCGGAGGCATCGGCCAGATATTCGCGCTTGCGGGAGATCGCCAGTTTTATCAGGTTGGCAATTAAGGGAGACAATATGGCCAATACCACTCCTACAATCATAAAAATAGCGCCGATATTTCCGCCCTCGCGGTCGTTGTTGCGGCGGGGCAGCCAGCGGCTGCGCAAAAAGATATCCGATAATATGGCGACCGCGCCTACCATCACCGCCACCAGCATCAGGAAGCGGATATCAAGATTTTTTACATGTGACAATTCGTGCGCGATTACCCCTTCCAGTTCTTCCTTATCAAGTTTTTCCAAGGCGCCGCGCGTGATGGCGATGGAAGCCAGGTCCGGCTTTCTGCCTGTGGCAAAGGCGTTTATGGACGGATCTTCGATTAAATATATTTTGGGCGTGGGCAAACCGGCCGTCATACAAAGATTTTCCACCAGATGATAAACATATTCGTTGTCCGCATGCGTAATCGGTTGTGCGCCCGATGTCCAGAGTGCGATTTTGTCACCCTGAAAATAGGAAATTGAAGTCATGCCGAAAGAAATCAGAATCGCCACAACAACTCCGGCATATGAGCCCTGACCCCAGGCGCGGGAATAAACATAGCCCAGAAGAATAATCAGGACGATAAAAATCATCATCAGAATGACGGAATTGCGTTTGTTGGAATCGATTTGGCTGTACAACATAGGAAAATAATGATGGCGGAGAGCTGTCTTCTCGCTTTCTTCGCCCGCGAGGGCTCAGGGTGACCCCGACCGAGTCGGGGTCAAACCTGCTCAAAGACAATTCTCCGCCATCAGATAATCTATGTTTAACTTTAGAATTTTACCTGCACCGCCGCTTTTTCCGCTTCGGCCGCCTGGAAGAAGTCGTATTTATGGAAGTTCAGCATGCCGGCAAACATATTGGTGGGGAAGACCTGGATTTTGGTGTTGAAGTCGCGCACGTTGCCGTTGTAGAACCGGCGGGAAGCCTGGATTTTGTCTTCCGTATCGGTCAGTTCGGCCTGCAATTGCATAAAGTTGGTGCTGGCCTTTAAATCGGGATAATTTTCCGAAACGGCAAACAAGGTTTTTAATGTTCCGCTCAAAGTGTTTTCGGCCGCTTCTTTCTGTGCCAGGGTCGCGTTTTTATCGTCATGCACAGTCATGGCGGCAGTGCGGGCTTGTGTTAACTGAACCAGAGTCTGATTTTCATGACCCATGTATCCTTTTACCGTTTCCACCAGGTTGGGGATCAGGTCGTAGCGCCGTTTTAACTGCACGTCGATGTCGCTGAAAGCTTCGTCCACCCTGTTTTTGCCGCGGATCAGGCCGTTGTACATGGCGATTACCCAGACAACGAGCACCGCGATTATTGCCAGTACTATATACGTAATAGACATAGTATCTATTATTGTTAATGAATTAGTCAGCCACTTGGCTTTTTTGTTTATTTATTATATGATAAAGCAACGAAAAAGACAAGATATCTGGCTTTTTAACTTATGTACACCGTTATAATTTTTTTGGCGATTCTGGCCGTGCTGGTTTTATCGCATGAATTCGGTCATTTTGTGGTTGCGCGCAGAAGCGGGATGAAAGTTTATGAATTCGGGTTTGGTTTTCCGCCGCGCTTGTTTGGCGTCCAAAAAATTAACGGCAAGTGGCGCTGGGTCTGGGGAAACAAAAATAAACAAAATGAAACGGAAGCGCCGGAAGAAGAAAACAGAACCTTATATTCTTTCAACCTGATTCCGCTGGGAGGTTTTGTGCGCATCAAAGGCGAGGACGGCAATGAAGCCGGACCGGACAGTTTCAGCGCGCAAAAGCCCTGGAAGCGCGCCATCACCCTGGCCGCGGGCGTGGCCATGAATGTGGTGGTGGCAACGGTTATGCTTTCAGTGGGATTTATGATCGGCATTCCGCAATCCGCCGAAGATTTGCCGGCCGACAAAGTTCAGGACCGACATATTGAAATTTTACAGGTCATGAAAGACAAGCCGGCCGATTTGGCCGGTCTCAAAGCGGGCGATGCGATTATAAAATTAGACAATTTGGAAAATCCCCGCCTTACCGAAATGCAGAATTATGTGAACGAGCACAAAGACCAGAATATCAGCGTGTCTGTAAAAAGGGGGGATCAAATTATTGAAAAGAAAATCAAACCTTTTGTTTACGCCGATACCGGCAAAGGCGGTTTGGGCGTGGCGATATTGGAAGTGGGTATTGTGCACTATCCGTGGTACAAGGCTATCTGGTATGGAATTTTGACTACCGGATTTTATATAAAGGAAATTTTTGTTTCTTTTTATCTTCTCATAAGCGGATTATTTGCCGGCCGGGCTGTGGGAGAATCTTTGTCAGGTCCGGTGGGCATTGCCGTGATGACAGGACAGGTCGCCAGGCTCGGATTTGCGTATCTGCTTAATTTTACCGCTTTATTATCCCTGAACCTGGCCATATTAAACATCCTTCCCATTCCGGCTTTGGACGGCGGCCGGCTTTTGTTTTTATTGATTTCTAAAATCAAAAAAAAGCCGATCACGCCCAAATACGAGCAGGTGGCGCACACCATCGGCTTTATGGTATTGATGCTTTTGGTTTTGGTGGTGACGATAAAAGATTTGGGCATGTTTAAAAGCGCATTCATCAGTTTTTTTCAGAACATTTTTTAAATTAAGCGGCTGTTCATAATATGATGCAACAAGAATTTGAAAAATTAAAACTTGAAGCCTTGGCGGCCGTCAAATCCGCCGCCGATATTAACTCTCTTGATGAACTGGAAAATAAATTTTTGGGAAGAAAAAACGGCAAGCTGACAAATCTGCTGAAAGGTTTAAAAGATCTGCCTGAAAAAGAAAAAAGAGAAGTGGGCCCGGTAGCCAATGAAACAAAGAAGGCGATTGAAGATCTGCTGGCGAAAAAAAGAAACGGCCTGCGCGCGGTCCAGTGGGGCGAATCGTTACAAAATGAACGCGTGGATGTTACCCAGCCGGCTTTGCCTCCGCGCGAACAAGGGCATCTGCACCCAATCACGCTTATTCAGAACGAGCTGGAGGATTTATTCATCTCCATGGGCTTTATGGTTTTGGACGGACCGGAGCTGGAAAGCGATTATTATAATTTTACGGCCGTAAATATCCCCGAGGATCATCCGGCACGCGACATGCAGGATACTTTTTATATAAAAAATCACCCTGACTGGGTGATGCGCACTCATACCTCTTCCATGCAGGTACGCGCCATGCAAAAATTCGGGGCGCCCTTGCGCTGTATTATTCCCGGAAAATGCTTCCGCAACGAAGCCACGGACGTGCGCCATGAACATACTCTGTCGCAAATTGAGGTGGTTGTCGTGGATAAAGATATTAATTTTAGCCATCTGAAAGGCATGCTGGAGCTGGTAGCCAAACATCTTTACGGTAAAGATACCCAATTGCGCCTGCGTCCGAAGTTTTATCCGTTTGTGGAACCGGGCGTGAACGGCGAGGTCAGTTGCTTTATCTGCAAGGGCGCCGGCTGCCGCCTGTGCAAGCAGTCCGGCTGGCTGGAAATTTTCGGCGCCGGCATGATCCACCCCAATGTTTTAAAGGAAGGAAATATTGATCCGGCAAAATACCAGGGGCTGGCCATAGGTTTCGGCTTGATGCGACTCGTAATGCTGAAATACAACATCGAAGATATCCGTTTGTTTGAGAGCGGAGACATGAGGTTTCTGGAACAATTTTAATTAGTATATATGAATATTTCTTTCAACTGGCTTAAAAAGTATGTGAGTTTGCCGGATTCGGTAAGCGCGGAAGAAGTGGCTGAAAAATTAAAATTGAGCACCGTTGAGGTGGAGGGTATTGTGCGCCAGGGCAAGGATCTGGAAAATATTATTGTCGGAAAAATCATGTCGGCGGAGAAACACCCCAATGCCGACAAATTAAAGGTGTGCAAAGTGGATGCGGGCAATGAGCAGGTGCAGGTGGTCTGCGGCGGCAGCAACGTGCAGGAGGGCATGCTGGTGGCCTTGGCCAAAGTAGGCGCGAAAGTGCGCTGGCACGGCGAAGGAGAGTTGGTTGAGCTCAAGCCTACGGCCATACGCGGAGTGGATTCGTCTGGCATGATTTGTGCGTCAACGGAAATCGGCCTGGGCAATACGTTTCCCCTCAAGGAAGAAAAAGAAATTTTGGATTTAAGCTTTTTAAAAATTAAACCCGGGATGCCGCTTTCCGAAGCCCTGCATCTAAACGACGCTATTTTTGAAATCGACAATAAATCTCTTTCCAATCGTCCTGACCTGTGGGGCCATTATGGCATGGCCAGGGAAGTCGCGGCTTTGTTTGGCAGGAAATTAAAAGAATATCAGACAATAAAAATAAAACCGGGCAAGGAAACGAAAATCGCAGTGGAAGTGGAGGATAAAAAATTGTGTCCGCGGTATATGGCCATAGCCGTGTCCGGCATTAAGGCCGCACCTTCTCCCGAATGGCTGCAGAATAGTTTATCCGCTGCCGGATTAAGGCCTATAAATAATATTGTTGATATTACCAACTATATAATGATGGATCTGGGTCAGCCGATGCATGCGTTTGACGCGGCCAAATTGGCATCGGCCGATAAAAAAATAACCATCAATGTGCGCGCGGCCGGAGATGAAAAAAATTTTACCACCCTGGACGGGGTGAAAAGAAAATTAAACAAAGACACGCTTCTTATCGCCGACAATAAGCATGTCCTGGCGATTGCCGGCGTAATGGGCGGGCTGGACAGCGGCATTTCCGACGCGACCGATACGATTATTTTTGAATCGGCCAATTTTGACGCCGGTTCCGTCCGGCGCACGTCAACGCGGCTGGGTTTGCGGACGGATTCTTCTTCCCGTTTTGAAAAAAGCCTGGACCCTAATTTATGCGAGACGGCATTATACAAAGCGGTAGAAATGGTTTTATCATTATGTCCGGGTTCAAAAGCGGCAAGCAACCTGGCTGATGTGTCCAATTTTCATCTGGCTACCGGCCCGGTAGTGGCGGATTTGGCTGGCTTTGACAAAAAAATAGGCAGCCATATACCGGAAAAAAAGATTATATCCATTTTGCAAAGCCTTGGTTTTGGCGTGATTAAAAAAGGCAAAGAAGCGCTGTCAGTAACAATTCCGACCTGGCGCGCCACCAAAGACGTTTCTATTACGGAAGATTTGACGGAAGAGGTTGTGCGCATTTACGGCTTTGATAATATTGTCGCGATCATGCCGTCTTTTCCCATCAATCCGCCGGAAGCGAATCCGGTACGCCAACTGGAAAGAAGAATAAAAAATATTTTATCGCTCGAACTGGCGGCCACCGAAGTTGACAATTATGCTTTTGTCAGCGCCCGGGCCATTGCCAATGTCGGCGATGATATTGGCAAATACGCCGAGCTGGACAATCCGCTTTCCAAAGAAACGCCATATCTGCGCCGCAATTTGCTGATAAATATTCTGGAAAATACGGCGAAAAATATTACCGGCCGCGAGAGCCTGAAATTATTTGAAATTGGCAAAACATATTTATTGGAACAGCCGGGCGCGCGGGTGAAAGCCAACAGCCCCGATCTCCTGCCCAGGCAGGATATCTGGCTTGCCTATGTCTGCGCCGATAAAAAAAGCCGTAATCAGTTTTGGGATGCGAAAAGGGCGGCGGAAGCAATACTCAAAGATTTTGGATATGAATATAATCTGGCGCCGGTCGCGGAAAATTTCCCCTGGCAGCATCCGGGCCGCGCGGCTGAAATACGCGCCGGCGGCACGGTCGTCGGCTGGGTATACGAGGTGCATCCCCGGGTCGCCGAGGCTTTCGGCATTGACGGGAAAATCGGGGTGCTGGAATTAAACCTGGATGAGCTTTCCGCAAAATCAAAATCCGGAGTTGCGTATGAATCAATTCCGGAGTTTCCGACCGTGGAAAGGGACCTGGCCATTGTGCTGCCGAAAAAAGTGACGCACGCCGAAATCATGGCGCTGCTGAAGTCCGTCGATCCTCTGCTTCATTCCGTCAAATTATTTGATGTATATGAGGGCGAAAATATCGGCGCGGACAAAAAAAGCATGGCATACCGCTTTACATTTTTAGACCGGGGCCGGACCTTGTCGGCGGCCGAAGCCGACGCGGTTCAGAATAAGATTATAAAAATTCTTCAGGATAAATTAAAGGCGGAAGTGCGTAAGTGATTTTTATGCCTTCAGAACATTTTACGCCCGGAGTTGAAGAGGGGGTAACTAATTTTGGTTTTAAGAAAATCATCACAGAAAAAAAAGAGTCAAGCCCGGCAGATTACATCGCCGAAGAGAGGGAAATCTTGGCTGAAATTGAAGAAAAAGCCAAAGAAATTCCACACGACGACCTTATTGCCTTGGTCGGCCGTGTTTTTGAACATTCATCAGAAGCAGGATTGGGTCTGGTAGAAGGCCTACGGCTTCCGCCTGAAGATGTGGAAAAAATGGTTTTGGCTCCCGCATTTCATCTTAAGCATATAGAATTATGCAAAGCTCTTTCAAATAAAATTGTTTTACATCAGTCTAAAAATGATCCTACTTCTAGCACCGTGCTTAAAGGTGTACAAGACGCGTTTTTAAATCGTTCAGAGCAAGTTTTTGAACACAAGCGTACTAAACCAAAAAAAGAGCATGATTCCAAAACAGAAAATTTATTATTCAAAATAGACCATCATTTTCTCAAGGCTTTGTCGCAACGAAAAGTCACCGTCAACGCACGAGAAGAGGCCTCCTCCAACGATTACCCCAAACAGTCCAAAGGCGAAGTATTGGCGGAAGAGGCCCTCATACGCGAACAAAGAGTGCTCGAGGGCGCAGTTTATGGTGGAATGTTAAGAGATTTTATCCTGCAGAAAGGATTGGAACAGTATCCTGAATATTTTAAAAAGATTGCCAAGAAGTTGGCCGAAAAATATCCAAAAAGCAAAGGACAACCTGGTGGGTATTCTAGCGCGTCGGAGGCTTTAAAAGATATTCAAAAAGGAAACGTACCCGAACAAATACAGATAGTTTGTGATTTTTTAGAGTATGTACGTTCAGTGCGAAACACTTTGGATTTAAATTTGGTAGCGCCGTTTGATGATTTTTTGCAAAGGGATTTGAATTCGGATGTATACCACATCCGCACGCTCCTTTTCGGGTTGGGTGTGCCGGCTGATGAACAAGAAAGATTTCTAAAAAAAGCAAAGTACCAGCCGGGAATTGCACCAGCCGCGGAGTCAAAAGCACAATTAAAAAAAGAAATTATAAAATCTGTTCAATCCCGCTACCCCGGCAAAGAAGTGGAAATTGTGTTGGATGAAAAAACAGGTGATTATATAATTAATAAATCACAAGAGGCTGGGCCGCAAATTGAAGCTGAAAGCGAGATGTTTAGAAAAGAAATTGTTCAAGAAATTGAAGATAATCTTAAAAAAGATGGTTATAGTGTTTTTGAGGGTTTTGTGCACGCGTGCTATCTGGGCGATTTAACTTTGATGAAAAAAGCGTGGTTTCACGAAAGGTTTCACGGGAAGGTGATTAAGGGCAGCCACGATATAAGAGATTTGTGTCGGGCATTATTAGATTTTGCAGAAAGAATGTCAAAGCCGGCAGAAACAGAGTTGTTCAATCAAATAATGCAAGATATTTCACAGTTTCCTATAATCAATAACGACTCTCAAAGTTTTGTTAAATTGTTTGCTAATTATGGCAACAAAGAAAATGTTGAGAAATTGTTGGTTCGAGCGCAAAATAATGATCTAGTCTACAAAGGTGGCGGCGACGTGTGGAATGCGCATATAAAAAAGGAAGAAACTGAATCGCATCAGGATGATAGAGATGACGAGGCCAATTATTTTGCAAGTATATGTCTTATCGCTCGCCTGTCAGATTTGGGTGAGAATGAGTTGGTAAAAGAATTATTTGAGAACCAGTGGGAGCAATTTGAGCATTATTCTCGCAACATGCCGCATTACACGGGTATCTACGAGGATTTTTATCCCGGCTTGCGTCGCATTTTAAATATAGCTGGTGATCAAGCTGTTAAAAAAGTCGAACAATTATTGATAGAAGAGGAAGAAAAAACGCATTACGAAAATTATGGTATTTCCGCTTTGGAGTTGGCTTTGGATTTTAATCATGAAAAGACGGCTAAAAAAATTCTGAAGAAGTTCAATATCAATATCGAACGAGTTTGCTGGCTATTGCATAGATTTAAGGGGGGGTATTTATTGGGGAAATTGGTCGATATGGGTGAAAGGGGGCCGGTCGAGAAGTTCTTTAATGATATTTTTAAAAAAAATTCGGCCGAAAATTTTCTAAATCCAGACGAAGTTGATTTAATGGTAAATCTTGCCTGCGCACTGGGTGATGATGCAAAAAGAATGGTCATAAAGTGGTTTGAAAAAAATGCTGAGAGGTTGCATGGCCTTTCTATTACTACTTTACAGGAACTGGGTGACTATAATTTATTAAATCAATATATTGTTAGTCATGTGAATAGGTATTTCCCTACTGCGGAAGACAGTAGTTTTGGAGATGTTGCCTGTGTAAATATTGTTAAGGACATAAATGAACCAGACATAGTAAAAATTATATATAATTCTGAACATATTTCAAAGCGGCAGCGGTATTTGGCCGAAGCCAAACTGCTTAAATTATTAGAATCAAAACATCAAGAACCGAGAGAGATGCTGCTTTCTTCCGAAGAACGATCAAAATTAGACCTGTTAAATCTTGTCCAACACCGTAAATTAAACAAAAAAGAGAGATTGGGGGAAATTGATAAGTATTTTAGAGGCAAGTATGGTCAAGATAAAGGCTGGGTCGATAGAACAAAAGAATTTTTATCTCAATCAAATCAAGTAGCACAAGGTGTTAATCAAATCATCGCCTCTAATCCGGAAATGGTAATGGAAACAATGGCGGCGGTTCCCGATTTGAATATTGAACAAACCAGTCAAAGAATTTTACTCAAGCTTTTTCCGGAACTTGCAGCAAAGCCGCCCAAAAAGAGTTTTTGGTCTAAATTTTTTGGAAGGCTCGGCGAGAGGGGTCCATCGCCGGACTTTTCTTTAACTCCCGAAGACGAGTCGTCACTAGAAGGCGGCGATCCTATGCAAAAATCTCCAGAGGCCATAAAAATGAGAGAATTTTCAGATAAATTTATTGCAACGGACACATTCGGAAAATACAACTCTGCAACCAAAAAATGGGAAAAGGTATATTTCTCAATTCCGCAAGACGTGGGCGAGCCGGCAGTTACCAGAACTTTTACGCTATCTCATCCGCCAAAGGGCAGGGCAGGTTTGCCCAAACCATTGGGTGCAAAGATCATTCCCGAGCGCGCCTTCGCCGTAGATAAAAACGGAAACAGAATACAGCTTACAATTGAGGAAAACAGTTTGGGCGAAGCAACAACAAATTTACCGCCAAATACCGAATCGGTTTTGTATTCTTTTTTGGAAAGCCAAGTGGAGCTGCCGTTAAAAGGTGTCACTCACGGTGATCTGGAAAGAAATTACCGCAAGCTTAGCGCAGATACAAGAAAATTTTTAACCGAAAAGCTTGGCCCGCTTCCGGCTGAATGTAAATTATTCATTTCCTCCATTAAAGATAAACCGCCGAAGGAAAAATTAGTGCTGATTGAACGATTTGTGAAGCAAATATCATATTATGATTTTGATAACCGGGAAATGCAGGAAACAAAAAAGGATAAAAATATGAAGGAAACTTTAGCGATAATGGAAGCAAGGATGAACGAATTAATCAAAAGAAATCCTAAAATGGCCGAGACTATGCGTGGGAAAAAATATGCCGGCGTGTGCGCTGATTTTAGCAAACTTACTGCCATGCTGCTTCGCGAAGCCGGGTTTGCTTCAGGCGTGATGCTGGGCTTTGCGCCACATGATCAATCGGTAAAGTTGCATGAATTTCACGCTTTGAATTTTGTTCTTTATCCTTCTGGTATAAGAGATTCACGGCCAGTCTTGCTTGACGCAACGCCCGTTGGTCTGACTGCGGACGAAGAAAAACATCTTGCTGGTGTCAGGCTGCCTTCATTTGAAGAAAGAGAACAAGGGGCAAAGGAGGATTTAACCAAAATGCAAGAAGAAATCGGTCAGAGGTTGGAAAAGATTTTGGATATTGTTAAAAGTCAGGACAAAACGGCTATACAACAGTTGAGCAACGGTGAATTAGAAAATATCGTGAATACAATTTTGCACTATGAAGTGCGGCAGGATAATTTTAAAAGGGTTTTGACGACATTGGAGGCATTTTGGTATACGCCGTATAAAGATGCGGACATAAAAACAGCAGGGGAATTTATCTCCGGGGAATTAAAAAATGTAAAAGCGCAGGAGGAGTTCTCGCAGGAGCAGAAAAATGCCGGGCATGAGTTTTTTGAGCTCCTGGAAGATTATGTGCGAAAATTTAAAAAGGCCGGCAAAGCCAAAACCGATGCCGAGGCGTTGGATTTGATGCAGAATATTTTTGATTCCATTGAAAGCGATCTTACCCCAGTCGAATCGCGTGCTGTCGCCGCTGTGATTACGTATTTGAAGGCGAAGAAAAAACTTTAAATTTGGCGCCGCAGTAGTTCTATGCTATAATATAAACATATAATATTTAACTTAAGGAGCGGTATGTTAGAAACTTCCAAAGACATCTTATATCTCGTAGTGGCTTTCTGCATTTTATGGTTTACGGTTTTCTTATGCTGGACGCTGTATTATGTCGTGCGCATACTGAAAAACGCCAATGAAATCGTGGAGGAATTCCGTGCACGCCTGCAGATACTCACCGATGCCATAAATTACGTGCGGGGAAAAGTGGAAAATATCTCCGCGCTGATGAACGGAATGGCCGGGGGCGTGGGCAGCGCGGTCAAAAATATGGTATCAAAAAAAGCCAAGGAATGGGTAAGCGGCGGTACGGAAAAGTTTAACAAGGCGGCCAAGGATGCGGTGGACAAAGCGGTGGAAGCGACTGCAAAGAAAATGAAAAAAGCAGCCAGGAAAATGCGCTGATAAAACAAAAAACAAAGGACCGGCCGAAAGCCGTCCTTTTGTTTTCATTATTGACATTTAATGCCCGATAGTATAATATGGAACGTTCATTCAGGTATCAGTCCGGTTTCGCCGGTTAGAACGCAAAAGGAGGAGAGGGATGAAAAGATTGCCGATTTGCGGTGGCCCGTCTCTCGCGGAGGTTCGCGCCGCGCTCCATCACCTGCTTACCATGGCGGACAGCGGTCAGCCGTGGACGTTGAGCTTCCGGGTGGATGATCCTCTCGAGGAAGTGGAAGTGAGTCCGACCGATATCCAGATCGGCGGCGACGACGACGTGTTCGTGGCCGGGAAGATCTTCGGCGACGCCCGGCTGATGGAGGTCAGCATCACCTACAATCCCGAGGGGCCCGACGGCCTCATGCTCATCCGTGAAGATAAAGATGGCCTTGCCTTGCCCAACGGGCCGATCTTCAAGCGGCGGGGAGCCGACGATGTGGTTGTGGCGGACGAGTACTGCCACAAGGGGGAGGGGAAGGCGGCAGCCGGCAGCAACTAACGGCTCATTCCTCACTTTTGGCCCCGCGGCGACATGTGCGCCCGGGGCTTTTTTTGTACAAAAAAGAGCATTGATTTTAGATTTGCTTTCAGCTAAGATACAGCCATTATGGCGGAATTTGTCCATCTTCATGTTCACTCCCATTATTCGTTATTGGACGGCTTGTCAAAAATTGACGAGCTGGTTAAGTTTGCCAAAAAATCCGGTTTTAAAGCGCTGGCGCTTACCGACCACGGCAATATGTACGGAGCCATCGAGTTTTATGAGCGGTGCCAGAAAGAGGAAATAAAACCGATTATTGGCATGGAGGCGTACCTGGCGCCCGGCAGCCGTTTTGAAAAAAATCAAAATGACAAATATTATCATCTCGTTCTTTTGGCTATGGATTATGAGGGTTATAGAAATCTGATGAAGCTTTCTTCTTTGGCGCATCTGGAGGGCTTTTATTACAAACCCCGTCTGGATAAGGAATTGCTCCGCCAGTACCACCAGGGGCTGGTGGCATCATCCGCCTGTTTTCACGGCGAAATTCCCTGGATTATCCGCAAAGAAAATAATTTTGAAAAAGCAAAAAAAACCGCCTTGGAATATCAGGATATTTTTGGAGCCGGCAATTTTTTTCTGGAAATGATGGACCTTCCGGGTTTGGAAGGACAGATGGAGCTGAATGAGACATTGGCGCGTTTGTCAAAGGAAACGGGCATCCCGCTTATTGTCACCCGCGACGCCCATTATCTGCGGCCGGAAGATGCGGAAGCGCAGGATATCTTAACCTGCATCCGCGATGGAAATACTTTGGACGAGCCGAATCGCAACACTATGTCTAACATTGATTGTTCACTCGCTTCGGCCGATGAAATTTCCGCCCGCTTCAAGCATCTTCCCGAAGCTCTGGAAAATACGGTCAAGATAGCCGAAAGAGTTAATCTGGTTTTGGAATTGAACAAGTGGCATTTTCCGGCGATTGATATCCCGGCCGGAAAAACAGCCGATGAATATCTGCGGGAGCAGGTTTATGAAAATCTTCCCAAACTTACGGAGATGACCGATGAAGTAAAAAAACGCGCGGACTACGAGTTGGATATAATTATAAAGAAAGGATACTCCCCGTATTTTTTGACCGTAGCCGATTATGTGCAGTATGCGCGCGCGCACGGCATCGTGGAAACCACCAGGGGTTCGGCTGCCGGTTCAATAGTCTCTTATGCCATGGGTATTATCACCATAAACCCCTTGTTTTTTAAACTGCCTTTTGAGAGATTTTTAAATCCCTACCGTCCCAGTCCGCCCGATATAGACGCTGATTTCGCCGACGACCGGCGCGACGATATGATCGCCTACGTTACTCAAAAATACGGCGCCGACAAAGTGGCGCAGATAATTACGTTCGGTACCATGATGGCCCGCGGCGCGGTGCGCGATGTCGGGCGCGCTCTCGGCTATTCATATTCTTTTTGTGACCAGGTGGCAAAACTGATTCCTTTCGGCGCCCAGGGTTTTCACATGACCATTGCCAAAGCGATAGAATTGGAACCGGATTTAAAAAAATTATACGACAACAACGCGCAGGTTAAGCGGCTTTTGGATCTGGCCCAGAAAGTAGAGGGTTGCGCCCGCCACACTTCCATCCATGCCGCCGGGGTAGTTATTTCTCCGACTCCGCTTACCGATTTTACCCCTATACAAAGGGAAACCGGAGGCGAAAGAATCACTACTCAGTATGAAATGCATGCCGTGGAAGCGGCCGGTGTTCTGAAAATGGACTTTTTGGGCATCCGCAACCTGTCCATTTTAGGCCATGCCGTGGAAATTATTGAAAAGACCGCGGGCAAAAAAATTGATATTCATAAAATTCCCTGGGACGACAGGAAAACTTTTGAAATGCTGGCGCGCGGTGAAACCGTGGGGGTTTTTCAGCTTTCCGGTTCGGGCATGACCCGCTATGTGAAGGAACTTAAACCCTCCAGCATTTTTGATATCATGGCTATGGTGGCGTTGTTCCGCCCCGGCCCCATGGAAGTGATTCCCGAATATATCCGCCGCAAACACCACCCGGAAATGATTGAATATCTTGATCCGCGGATGGAATCGTATCTGGACCAATCGCTGGGGCTGATTGTTTATCAGGACGACGTGCTGCTCACGGCCATTAATCTGGCCGGGTACAATTGGGAGGAAGCCGATAAGTTCAGGAAAGCAATGGGCAAGAAAATTCCGGAGGAGATGGCCAAGCAGAAAGAAAAATTTTTTAAAGGATGCAGGGAAATAGGGAAATTGCCGGAAACCAAAATACAGGTGCTGTGGGAAAGAATAGAGCCGTTTGCCGCCTATGGCTTCAACAAGGCGCATGCGGCCAGTTATGCCGTGATTGCCTATGAAACAGCGTATCTCAAGGCTAATTATCCGGTGCAATACATGACCGCCATCCTCATCGCGGAGAGCGGCGATATTGAAAAAGTTCCGGAAATAATTCATGAGTGCGAGCGCGTCGGCATAAAAGTTTTACCGCCGGATGTAAATGAAAGTTTTAAAAATTTCGCCATGATTTCACCGGAAGACGGTTCCAAACCGCACATCCGTTTCGGTTTGAACGGCGTTAAAAATCTAGGCGAGCATATTGCTGAAGTAATTTACCGCGAGCGCAAGGAGCATGGAAAATATAAAGATTTGGAGGATTTGCTTTGCCGCGTCCTGGACAAGGATTTGAATAAAAAATCGCTGGAGAGCCTGGTTAAATGCGGGGCGCTGGACTGTTTCGGGTATGACCGCGGCGTGCTTTTGGCGAATTCAGATAACATTCTGGCCTTTGTCAGGCAAATGCATGAAAAAGACCTGACCAACCAAAACTCCCTGTTCGCCGGCACGACCATCGATCTCGCTTCCAAGGTGCAAATTAATCCGGCGTCAAATGCAACCGCTGAAGAAAAATTATTATGGGAGAAGGAGCTGCTCGGTGTGTACGTGACATCCCACCCCTTCGGGCAGTATCAAAAAATTATGGGGAAAGTATTGGTGCCTTTAAAAGATTTGTCGGGCCAGCCGCGCCATAGCTGGGTGGTGGTGGGCGGAATGGTGGATTCAACCAAGAAAAAAATAACGCGCAGCGGCAAGCCCATGATGTTTGTGAAAATTCAGGATCTGACCAATACTTTGGAGCTGTTGGTTTTTCCCAAAACGTATGAAACAACCAAAGATATCTGGGTGGAAGGAAACGCGGTCTGCGTGGTGGGAAAAACGGCCGATGAAGAAGCGGACGATAAATTGTTTGTGGAAAAAGCGTATTTAATAAATAAAGAGACGGCGCCGC
>Ga0209048_10002485_pt1 | contig 18275 bp, 17 predicted proteins | sample FrelakmetCRP12CR_FD_187146 | JGI IMG/M metagenome (GOLD analysis project Ga0209048, IMG submission 187146) | Freshwater lake sediment microbial communities from the University of Notre Dame, USA, for methane emissions studies - CRP12 CR (SPAdes)... | ecosystem: Environmental > Aquatic >... | reverse complement strand
ATCTGATGGTGGTACGCGGACGGCAATTTGACTATATCGGGAGTGCCATAGGCGAAAACAGTCATACCGGAATCAAGTCAGACTTGGACAAATTGAGCGCTGCCGGATCGGCTCTCGGTTCTTTTATGGATTTGATAAAGCAATCCGAAGCCGATGAAGAAGTTTTTAATCTGCTGATCGGTTTTTTGGACGTAATCAATAGAAGCAATGCGACTTATAAAATTTTAGAAAGTTTTTTCATCTTGAAGCTTCTTACACATCTCGGATATAAGCCCGAACTTTTCAAGTGCGTTGCCTGCAACACGGCGATAAAACAGGAGGGGAATAGGTTCAGTCTGGCGAAAGGCGGCCTGGTCTGCCCGTCGTGCATCAAGCCGGTCGGAAGCAATCTGGAGATTCCGGTGACCGGAGACGCTATAAAAGTCTTGCGGCTGGCCATGGAAAGTGATTTCCAAAAATTGATAAAATTAAAAATTAATGATAAGCTGAAAACAGAAGTGCTGGGTGTCGTCAGTTCTTTCTTAACATACCACCAATAGAAGAAGGAGGTCCTATGGCTTATAGAGATAAAGATTCATCTCGTGGAAGCGTGGCCGTGATTCTTCTTAGTTTTGGTGAAATGACTCGTGACCGTTTTTGTCTTAGGTCAAATTCGGAAGAGTTAGATACTTTAATAAAAAATGTAGCATCCGGCTCCGGTGTTGACCGAGAAATAAAAGGTATCTGGATTCTTGACGCAGATGGCATGGTCTTCACTTCAAATAGTAAAGGCATATTCCCCAGATATGCCAGAGCTTGATTCCCTTCCGCCGGTTGTGCCATACAGCCGGCTTTTTCTTGTCTTAAATTAGCCTTGATTTTTTTTGATTTTTAAATTATCATATATTATATATTCAGCCTCCTTTAAAGGGGGCTTATAGGGGTTTTAATTTGAAGGAAGGCAGTAAATATTATGCTACGTACTCACACTTGCGGAGAATTGAATAAAAAAGACGTAGGAAGCACCGTGGAATTGTCCGGCTGGGTGCACTCCAGACGCGATCATGGCGGCATTATTTTTATTGATCTTCGCGACCGTTACGGCATAACCCAGCTTACTTTTGATCCGAGGTTTGATGCGGCCGCCCACCAGGAGGCGGATAAATTAAGGCACGAATGGGTCATAAACGCATCCGGCAAAGTAGCCGCCCGCCCGGATAATATGGTCAACCCCAGACTGAAAACCGGAGAAATTGAAATTGAAGTGAGCAAATTGAAAATTTTAAATAAATCGCTTACGCCTCCTTTTGAACTGCATGAAGAGGGGGGGCAGGAAGCGAGCGAAATCATCCGGTTGAAATACCGCTTCGTGGATTTGCGGCGCGAGAAACTCCAGAAGATGCTCAAAGTCAAAGATGAATTTTTTACTTACATCAGGGAATATTTCCATAAACACGATTTCGTGGAAATCCAGACCCCGATACTGGCCAACTCTTCACCGGAAGGCGCGCGCGATTTTTTGGTGCCGTCAAGATTTTATCCGGGTAAATTTTACGCTTTGCCCCAGGCGCCGCAGCAATTCAAACAGCTTTTGATGGTGGGGGGCTGCGACCGTTATTTCCAGATCGCCCCTTGTTTCCGCGATGAAGACACGAGAGCAGACCGGCATTACGGCGAATTTTACCAGTTGGATATGGAAATGAGTTTCGTGGAGCAGGAAGATATCCTGGCCATCATGGATCCGCTTATGAAAGAACTGACACAGAAGTTCAGTTCTAAAGAAATCATCGGCCTGGAAGCCGGCGGCAGATTCAAAAAGATCCCCTGGAAAGAGGCGATGAACAAATACGGCGTTGACAAACCAGATCTCCGTTTTGGTCTGGAAATCCTGGTTATTACTGAAATGGTAAAAGATTGCGGTTTCGCGGTTTTTTCCGGCGCTGTCGCGGACGGCGGTGTGGTACATGCCCTGAAAGTGGACAATGGCGCCAAATTCAGCCGCAAAGAAATAGATGAGATCACTGAAATAGCCAAAGGCAAGGGCGCCAAGGGCCTGGCTTATATTGTGGTGAAAGAAAAAGGCGAATTACAATCCCCGATAGTTAAGTTTTTAGGGGACGAATTGTCCGTGGAAATCGTCAGGAAGACGGGCGCGCAACCCGGCGATATTATTTTTTTCGGCGCCGATACTTGGCGGACGGTCTGCGCCTCTTTGGGCGCGGTGAGAAATGAATGCGCCTCCAGACTCGGGCTCAAAGACAACACTAAGGCGGCCTGGTGCTGGATAGTTGATTTTCCTATGTATGATTATTCTGATATAGAAACGGGCAGGATTGACTTCGGACATAATCCTTTTTCCATGCCGCAGGGAGGCCTTGAGGCCCTGGAAGAAAAAGATGTGCTGGACGTGCTTGCTTATCAATATGATATGGTCTTAAATGGTTTTGAAGTCTCGTCCGGCGCTATCAGGAACCATGATCCGGAAATAATGTATAAAGCGTTTGCCATCGCCGGTTACTCTGAAGAAGAAGTGAATAAGAAGTTCGGCGGATTGATCAACGCTTTTAAATACGGCGCGCCTCCGCACGGCGGCAATGCTCCGGGCGTAGACAGGATACTCATGGTCTTGAATGACTGGGATTCCATCCGCGATATGTATGCCTTCCCCAAGGATGGGGCAGGCAGGGACGTGATGATGGAAAGCCCGAGTGAAGCGGATGAAAAACAATTGAAAGAACTGCATATCAAGCTGGCCGGCATCAAGAAGAAAGAAGATAAAAAAGAAAATTAATTTTAAAGCGCATCTTTTGATGCGCTTTTATATAAATGCCATAGTTGCGGCTTTAAGCCTCGCAATGGCAATAATATAATCATATGGAACAACCAACCTTGCAAAACATAAACCAAAACATTGCAAAAAATGTTTCCCCTAATAATCCCCCGAGCAGTCTCCCGAATGTCCCTCAGGGGAATCCGGCGAAATTCGCATTTTTCTACATGCTGTCTTTGGTAGCGCTCATTTTCATGGCGCTTTCCACGGGAATGATTATTTTTGAGATCATAAACAGAAAGATCGTTGATCTTACTGCCATTTTTGATTCGGGCACGCTCAAATTCGCCATCGCCTCTATCATCATCTCCGCTCCGATTTATTACGTCATGATGTGGCAGATAAACAAGAGCCTGTTTAGCGGAACATTAAAAAAAGACTCGGGCGTACGCAGATGGCTCACTTATTTTATCCTTTTCATTTCCGCTATCGTAGTTATCGGCTGGCTTATCGCCACCATCAACAGTTTCTTAAATGGAGAACTGACTACTAAATTTGTCTTAAAAGCTTTGACTGCGATAATAATCTCCGCCGCCATATTCTATTATTATTTTTACGATATAAAAAGAGAGATGGTGGAAGGGATGAAAGACAAGGTCATAATGATATTTTTCTACACCTCTCTGGCAGTAGTTCTTATTACCCTGGTCGCTTCCTTTTTCTTTGTAGAATCGCCGAGTCAAGCCCGCGCCAGAAGGCAGGACGACGCGATAATCAGTAATTTTAACATCATAGATAATGCTGTTAATGCCTATTATTATGACAACAAAAAACTGCCGGCGAAAATCGCTGATATGCTTCAGAACAAGAATTATTACCTGACCGCTGACAATCTTAATGATCCGACCACAAAAAAACCGTTTGATTATAAGATCGTAAACAAGGACATATATGAGCTGTGCGCGACTTTCCAGTCATTGGCCAAGGACCAGCAGGATGCTAATATTTATTTTGACCCTCGCTGGCCCCATAATGCCGGTTACCAATGCATCAGCCAGAATATCAGGAGCGAATCCAAACAAACGCCCGTAGCTGTTCCGCCGATAATCCAGAAACAATAAGAATAAACGATTCAAGAAACCATCTAAGGAGGAAATTCTTATGGCTAAATTTTATCCCGGAAGACCGAAAAGATGTAGTAATGAACCAGGCAAGGGAGCATGCAAAAAAATGCAGAAGGACAATCCTCTGTGCCGGAATTGCAAATCTCCTGATAAATAAAATCAGAAAATGATCTTACATTTTCAAGATTGCCGGTTGCCCGCAAAGCAGCCGGTTTTTTTTGCTTTTAAGCCTATTTTAGGTTATAATTAATGTATAATTTTTAAATAAATTTTATGCCTAAAAAAGTTAAAAAAATAGTTAAAAAGGTGAAAAAAATCAAGAAGAAAGTTGTTAAAAAAATTGCTAAAATTAAAGTAAAATTACCGGTCACGGTGATAAAATATTTAGAAAAATCCAAGGTGCCTCATAATGTCCTTACGCACCGGACCGTTTATACGGCATATGATACCGCCGCCACTATGGGTAAAAAATTGAACGAGATCGCTAAATCGCTCCTGGTTAAAGCAGACAAGGATTATTACCTGGTTTTATTGCCGGCTGATTATAATCTGGATTTTAAGAAATTAGCCAGCCACCTTTCAAAAATAACAGACAAAAAAGTCACAATAGTGAAGATCCCCGGCGAAAAGATAATGCAGGAACTTTTCAAATTGAAGAATGAAGCCTTGAGCGCTTTTGGCGGCCTGTATAAACTGCCCGTGGTAATGGACAAGACTATGGCTAAAAACAAGAAGGCGGTATTTTCTTCCGGCAGCTTCAACCACTCCATAGAAATGACCGTCAAAGATTTTATCAAATTGGAAAATGCCCTTTTAGGTTCATTCGGAATCAAGAAAAAAATCAAATTGATTTAATAATTAATCATATATAAAAATATGGCTTGCAGCTGTTCATGTAAAACCATCAAAAAATCCCCGGCCAAAAAAGCCGCCAAAAAGAAAAAATAAAATAAATCATCAATGAAAATTTCAATGGCCGCAGAGCTTTGCTCGCTATTGAAATTTTCATTGATACAATATATTTTTTGAAAATATTAAAAACTTTTTTTGAAAAAGTTTTTAACTGTTCCCCATGGTAGAAGTGAATCAGGAAAAATTTCAGGGCCCCCTGGGCCTGCTTTTGGAGTTGATAGAGCAGGAGGAGCTTGATATCACCCAGATCAGCCTGGCTAAGATAGCCGATCAATACGTCGCCAAGATAAAAACTATGGCTGCCGCACATCCCGATGAGCTGGCAGATTTTTTAGTGGTGGCCGCGCGCCTGCTCCTCATAAAGTCCCGGGCGCTTTTGCCGTATCTTTACCCGGAAGAAGAGGAGGAGATAAAAGATCTGGAAGACCAGCTCAGGATGTATAAGGAGTTTTTAGACGCGGCGAAGAAAATAGAAGCGCTGATCGGAGAAAAAAAATTTATGTTCGCGCGGGTTTGGAACCGCCAGACGCTTTTGGCGGGCGCGCATCTTTTTTCTCCGCCCAAGAATTTGAAAAGCGAAGAATTGAGGATGGTATTTTCCGATCTGGTGCTGCGCATCACGCCGGCGGAAAAATTGGAAGAAGAAGAGCTAGGCAGGAAAATACATATTGAAGAAAAGATAGCGCAAATCCAGAACATGCTTTTAAACAGGATGAATGTCACCTTTTCCCGGCTGATGGCCGCGGCAGAATCTAGGACGGAAATAGTAGTAAGCTTCCTGGCCATGCTGGAGCTGATCAAGCAATGTAATATTTCAGTAGAACAAGTAGGGCTATTTGAAGAGATTATTATTACTAATGCATAATTCAAATTCTCAGATTCATTCAAATGCCTCAAATATTTGAAGCATTTGAATGCCTGTTTGAATAATTAGAATTACATATATGGACTTAAAATCACAAATAGAATCATTATTATTCATAGCGGCCAAGCCGCTGTCTGTGAAACAATTGGCGTCTTTGACCGGTTTGCCGGCTAAAGACGTGGAGGCTGCCTGTAATGAATTAGAAACAAGCCATAAAGCATCTAAGAGCGGAGTGCAAGTCATAAAAAACGAAGATAAATATCAGATGGTCAGTTCCCCGGAAAACGCCAAGCTTATCCAGGAATTTTTAAAGGATGAAACCACCGGCGAGCTGTCCCGCCCCAGCCTGGAAGCCCTGACTATCATCGCTTATCGCGGGCCGGTATCAAAAATGGATCTGGACAGGATAAGGGGAGTAAACTGCGCGCTCATCATCCGGAACCTCCTCTTGCGCGGCCTGATTGATGCGAAACTTGATAAGGCTAAAAATGAAACTTATTATGCGGTCACTTTTGACTTCATACGCTTCCTCGGCATCAATGACATAAGCGAATTGCCCGATTATACCCGCCTTAATGCTGACGACACCATAGACAGGATGCTGGCTATAAGCAGCCAGGACGAAAAAATATAAATATAATATGCCTTCTTTAATCCCCATAATAATCACTCTGGCGTTATCTATCACCGCTATAAATCTGACCCTTAACGGCAATATTTTCGGTGCCCGGGATTTGTCAGATCACGGGAAGATTTTGGGCATCGCTGAAACCGCCGACGGCCGAGCGGACGCCTTGGGCAGCGGAGTGAAAGATTTCAATGGCGCCGTTTCCGGCACGGTCAACGGCGTGGAAAAGATATCTCAAGCCGCAGGCATGGCGGGCGTAATAGTGCAGAAAACTTTGCCGGAAAATAAGGATGCCGGAGCGCCGGTTAAAATGAATGAGGCATCGCAAATCGAACTGTCTTGCCAGCGGGGCATAGCTATAGATCTGAAATCGGACAAAATACTTTTTGAAAAAAATGCCGGTGAAGAATCTTCCATCGCGAGCATTTCCAAGCTGATGACCGCCCTGGTTTTCCTTGATTTCAATCCCGGATGGGACAAAATATACAAAGTAAAACCGGAGGATATGCGCGAAGGAGGCCTGAATCATATTTTTCCGGGAGAGAGCGTCAAGGTCAAGGACCTGTTTTATACCAGCCTGGTGGCATCGGACAACAGTGCGACTATCGCTATGATAAAATCCACGGGTATGAGCGAAGCGGATTTCGTGGCAGAGATGAACAAGAAGGCCTCGTTGCTCGATTTGAAAAATACGCGTTTCAAGGATCCTCTGGGGCTGCTTGATGATAATAAATCAACCGCGCTGGAAGTGGCTCGGTTCGCTCAGGCGGCGCTGGCCAATGAGGAGATTGAAAAGGCCACCCTGACCAGAAAATACGAATTCTTGACCCAGGAGGGCAAGCAAAAATTGATCCTTAACACGGACAATCTGTTGTCGGCATTTCCTCAGGACGGCGTGGCAATAAGAGGCGGCAAAACCGGATACACCGAAGCAGCCGGCTATTGTTTCGTAGGAGAGTTTATGAATAATGAAGGGCACGATATAATATCCGTAATCCTGGGTAGCGGCGATAAAGAAGCCCGCTTCAATATCACGCATAATCTGATAGGGTGGGTTTTTAAAAGTTTTAAATGGTAAGATTAGGTGCTCTTATGAATTTTTTGTGATATAATATATTTATAATGATAATTCATAAACATAAATATTATGCAGAAAGAAAAAATCATAATTGCGAACTGGAAAATGCAATTATCTTTGCAGGAAACCATTGATTTGGCCAATAAATATAAGGCTAAATTCGCTAAATTTAAAAAAGGAGAAGTCGCTATCTGCCCGAATTTCATTTCTTTGCTGCCGGTCAAAACGGTTTTGAAAGGCAGTAACATCAAGTTAGGCGCCCAGGACGTATTTTGGGAAGAAAAAGGAGCTTACACCGGAGAAGTCTCTCCCAATATGTTGAAGGAAGCCGGGTGCGAATTTGTGATTGTGGGGCACTCGGAGCGAAGGAAACATTTAAGAGAAAATTATGAATATATCAACAGGAAGGTCAAGACCATCATAGATTCTGGGAATATCACGCCCATAATCTGCATCGGCGAGAGCTGGGACGAACGCAAGACCGACCGGCGCGACTTCGTGCTGACGGAACAATTGCAACTGGCCCTGGCCGGGGTTGATTTTATGGGCGACCAGCAGATAATCATAGCCTATGAGCCGATCTGGGCCATAGGATCCGGCGCAGCCATTGAATCGTCGGAGGCCGAATACGCCCACAAGATCATCAAGCTGACCCTGAGCCAGATGTTCGGGATGAAGATAATTTCCGGCCATTTCAGGATAGTCTACGGAGGAAGCATCTCTTCTAAGAACGTCAAAGAATTCGCTGATTTGGAAAATATAGACGGTCTGCTGGTGGGCGGTGCCAGCCTTAATGCCGAAGAATTTTATAAAGTCGCCAATGTAATTATTAAGTAGAAAGATTCAAGTAAAAAGTTGAAAGTAAAAAAATTTTTAACTTTTAATTAAATTATGCTTGTCCACATCAAAGAAATAGTCAAAAAAGCCAAACAAGGCGGTTATGCTGTCGGCGCTTTTAATGTGCATAATGTGGAAACTGTTTTGGGCGTGGCGCAAGCCGCAGTACGCGCCAAATCTCCGGCTATCATCCAGGTTTCCGAGGGCACCATCGCCTATATGGGGGTGAAGCCGATAGTACATTTAGTTTCCACGGTGGCGAAAAACATCACAAAAAATATACCTATCGCCCTGCATCTGGATCACGGGTCGAATTTCAATTCCATTTCCGAATGCATCAGCGCGGGGTTCTCCTCAATCCACTCCGACGCTTCCGCTTATCCTTTGGATGAAAATATAGTAATCTGCAAGGATATGGTGGAAATCGCCCATGCCAAAGGAGTGTGGGTGCAGGCCGAAGTCGGAGCCATAAAAGGGGGCCATGGCGCCGTCGGCGGAAAAATAAAAGATGTGCCGCTTGCCGACCCCGATGAGGTGGTAAAACTGATCAAAGCGACCGGAGTGGATACTATAGCCGCGGCAGTAGGCACCGCGCACGGAGCTTTTACGAATGAAGACATCCATTTTGACCTCCTGAAAGATATAATCAGAAGGATAAAAATACCTTTTGTCCTGCACGGCGGGTCTGGGGTGGAAGATAAGATGATTAAGAAGGCGATCAGGGAAGGGGTCAAGATAATAAACGTAGGAACGGATATCAAAGTGGCATTTTGCCGGACTTTGATTGAAACCTGCATTAAGAATAAAAAAGAAACGGACCCAAGAAATCTCTTAAGGCCTACAATCAAAGCCGTGGAAGACGTGGTTTATAAAAAAATGAAACTTTTCGGCAGCGCCGGCAAAGCCTAGACTAGTGATTAGTAATTAGTGATTAGGAGAAATTAATTAACCAATCACTAATCAACTAATCCCTAATAACATGTACAACATCATCCCGTTAATTTTAATATTGATCAGCTTAGGCATAATAATTTTTATTACCATTAAAAAATTCCCAATGCTGGCCAGCCTGGATGTGGGAGCCATACCGGCGGAGAAGGAAGCCAGATTCAAAGAGCTTATAATAAGCAACCGGCTGAAAAGGAATTTTTTGAAATGGGGCTCAAGGATAGCCAATTTATTAAGACCGTTAGGGCAGATGATAAGCGGATTTTTCCGCTGGGTCCATGAGCGGCTTATAAACTTGAGGGAAACATATAAGAAAGAACCGATCTTGTCAGATTTCGATCCCATACAGGCGGTGAATAAATTATTTTTTGAGGCCGAGGAGCTCATAAAAAAAGAAGAACTGGAGCAGGCGGAAAAAAAGCTGATCAGCATCATAGGGATAGACAACAAGAATATTAAAGCTTTTAAACTGCTGGCCGGCCTCTATGTGGCTAAAAAAAGCTATGAAGAAGCCAGACAGACCTATGAGTACATACTTAAATTCAAAGAGGACGACCAGGATGCCTACGGACAGTTCCTGAAAGCCGCCGAAAAGGGAGACATGAAGCCGGTGAATATAAGCGGCCAGCGCTCACAGATATATTTTGATTTAGGCCTGATTTTCAAAGCAATGGATAATATTGAAGACTCCATAGTCAACATCAAAAAAGCTCTGGAAATAGAACCCAATAACCCGAGATACCTTGACACAATGGTGGAAATAAGTATAATTAAAAAAGATAAGAAGTCGGCTAAAAGCGCTTATGACAAGCTTACAGAGGTTAATCCTGAAAATCAGAAGCTGGCTGGCTTAAAAAAACAGATAGATGAACTATAGTTGAAAGTTTATAAAGTTATAAAGTTCTTAAAGTTGTTTTTTTTGAATGACTTTATAAACTTTATAACTTTTTACTTTAGGAGGCTGTTCATCAGTTTAAAATTTAATGGCCGTAGTCCGCCAGTTGGCGGATTTGCCCGCTATTAAATTTTAAACAGATACGATATATTTTTTTCCCGCCACGGCGGGATAAAGACTCGCCGTTGTAGCTCAGCTGGTAGAGCACTTCCATGGTAAGGAAGGGGTCACCGGTTCAATCCCGGTCAACGGCTCATAAACAACTCATAACAATTAACCATTAACAATTAACTCATTTTTTGTTAACTGTTAAATGTTACAAGTTAATTGTTGATTCCGGGTCGATACCAAAGCAGTCAACTGGGGCAGACTGTAAATCTGCTGGCTCACGCCTTCCAAGGTGCAAATCCTTGTCGGCCCACAAAATAAAACATACCCGCCGATGGCGGGTATGTTTTATTTTTAGTTGCTTTAGTTAGGCCGCTTATAGTATAATCTAATCATAGTATTTTTATTTTTTAAGTCACCTCAGCGCATATGGCTCTAGTAAATGCTGATAAAATCGGCTTAACTTTTTTTAAAATTTATGTCATTATGTTCATCGCTTTAGCGGCTATTTTTGAACTGTTAAGAGCTATCCCGTAATTTATGGCCAAGTCATTAAAAATTTTTGTTATTTTGATTCTAGCTATGGCAATTTCCGGTTGCGCCCAAAATGGCACCCCGGGCAACAAAATAGCCTTGCCGGACATCCTTTTGGGACAGGATTGCGGAATGGATAAACTGCAATGCTGTAAGACTGAGCCGGTTTGCTTGTATGCCCAGAAATGTTGTGTTGACCCGAATAACGCGACCCGGAACTATTGCTCGGACCAATGCACCTGCGGAGGCAAGGGGGAGTTTTGCTGCAAAGACGCTCCTAAATGCCAGGATGGATCGGTGTGCGATAACGGCAATTGCGCTGAATGCGGCAAGGATAAACAGGTTTGTTGCGCTGATAACCAATGCGGCGCCGGCCTGGTGTGCAATGACGGGAAATGCACGCAGTGCGGAGTAGAAGGAAATATCTGCTGTTCTGGGAATATTTGTTTGAACCAAGATAAGTTAGACAAGACCAGGACCGGATGTTTTGACGGTACGTGCGCCCAATGTGGCGCCGGAGGAGCCCCCTGCCCGGGCGAAATAAAATGCATTTCCGGCTATTTGAATAATAATGGCACTTGCTATGAATGCGGAGAAGCCAACGAGCCGTGTTGCGATGCCAACTCCGGGAAGAGCTATGATTGTAATTCCAAAAAATATCTGCACTGCTATCAAGGTTTTTGCTTGGAATAGTTTTGATTTTTGGGTTTAATAAATGTTTGTATGCCGGAGCTTCCAGAAGTGGAGACAATAAAAAACGATCTCAAAGGAAAAATTCTGGATAAAAAAATAATCAGAGTTGAGATCTTGAGGAAAAAAATGGTCCGCGGCAACGCGGCCCGATTTGTTAATACCCTGGCCGGCGATAAATTCGCCCAGATAGAAAGGATTGGCAAGCTGATTATTTTTAAGCTGGCTGACAGCAAAGAATATATGTTGGTCCATCTGGGCATGACCGGACAGCTGTCCTATCTTTATAATCATCATCTCATTGTTGGAGGACATTATACGCCGGATTTTGGAGAATTGCCCAACCGGCACACTCGCGCCATTTTTTCTTTTCGGGATAATTCCAAACTTTTTTTAAATGATATGCGGATGTTCGGCTATTTGAAAATTGCGGATGAGAAAAAAATGGCTGAGATAAAATCCAAATACGGCATAGAACCCCTGACCAAAAATTTTATTTTCCGGGATTTCAAGGATATTTTTAAAAAAAGAAAAATTGCGGTTAAGGCGGCGCTTTTAAATCAGAGCCTGGTATCGGGGATAGGAAATATCTATGCGGATGAGATATTGTTTCAAGCCCGTGTCAGGCCGGACAGGCCGTCCAATTCATTATCTCTAAAAGAACTTAAAGCTATTTTTGATGCCAGTAGTAAGATACTCCTGAAAGCAGTAAAATATAGAGGCACGACCTTTAGTGATTATAGGGATGCTCAGGGAAAGAAAGGGAATTTCAGCAGATTTTTAAGAGTTTACGGCCGAGCAGGAGAGAGGTGCTATAAATGCGGAGGCGTGGTAAAGAAGATAAAAGTCGCAGGCAGAGGTACTGTATATTGTGAAAAATGCCAGAAATAATAAGGCGGGTTGACTTAACAATCAAATTATATTATTATATTAAGTGCTAAATAACTACGGGCCTGGGGTCCGTTTTATCTTTAACACATATGGCAAATCTTAACCCCAAAACCAAAAAAAATCTGGAAGAAGCTTTCGCTGGCGAATCTATGGCCAGGAATAAATATACCTATTTCGCCTCTTTGGCGAAAAAGGAAGGTTTTAATCAGATGGCTAATATTTTTTTAGAAACGGCTGAAAATGAAAAAGAACACGCTAAGCTGTGGGCCAAGGAATTGGGGCTCATAGGCACGATGGTGGAAAATTTTCAAGCCGCTATTGCCGGAGAACATTATGAAAACACTGAAATGTATGTGCGCATGGCCAAAGAAGCGGAAGCAGAGGGCCACAAGGATATAGCGCAGAAATTCAGGATGGTAGCCGAGGCTGAGAAAGCGCATGAAGAAAGATATAAGAAATTACTGGCTAATCTGAAAAATGACCAGGTGTTCAAGAAAAAAGAAGCAAAGAAATGGAAATGCGGCAATTGCGGCTACATCCACACAGGCGCATCCGCACCCGAGATATGTCCGGCCTGCCAGCATGTTAAGGGATATTTTGAAATTTTTGCGGAAACTTATTAAATAAATTTTATAATCTATGATCAGCTTAAATCAAGTTTATAAATGTAGCATCTGCGGAAATATTACCGAGGTCGTGCACGCCGGGGGAGGCGATATGGTCTGTTGCGGACAGCCGATGATTTTACAGGTTGAAAATACCGTTGATGCGGCAGTGGAAAAACACGTGCCGGTCGTAGAAATGGCAGGGGACAAGGTTTTGGTGAAGATCGGCGCCATAGAACATCCGATGACAGCCGAGCATTATATTGAATGGGTGGAAGTGATAACGAAAGCCAGGGTTTACAGAAAAACCTTTACTCCGGGAGAAAAACCGTTTGCGGAATTTAACGCAGGAGAAGAAGTGATAGAAGTTCGCGCCTATTGCAATCTGCACGGGCTATGGAGAAACAATTAACAATTAACAATTAACAATTAACATTTTTGAATTTTCAGATTTTGATTGTTAAATATATTTATGTCACAAGACAACATGATCAAGCTGGAGTGCACTGAATGCAAAACCGTCAATTATTTTTCACACAAAAATAAGAAGACTTTAAAGAATCGGCTGGAACTCCAGAAGTTCTGCAATTCCTGCAAGAAGCATACGTTGCATAAAGAAACTAAGTAATATCAAACTCCGTTATGGCGGTAGCTTTTGCGGGCTTGCCTCGCCGAAGCTCCGCCTTTTTAAGCGGAGCACAGGCGGGTGTCGTATAATGGTAGTACAGGGGTCTCCAAAACCCCTTGCGTGGGTTCGATTCCTACCACCCGTGCAAATAAAATAAAACAGGTCGTTAGCCTGTTTTATTTTATTTGCATTGAGAAAAGAGGAATCGAACAGGTCAGGAGCGAGATATGAGCCGAGTCGGAAGACGAGGCGAATAATCGAGCGTCCGCCAAGCATCCAGTGAATGCTTGGCGCTGACCCTGGACAAGTGAGCGAGGCGGGATTCCGCCGCCGAGTGAGGGCGATTATTCCTACCACCCGTGCAAATAAAATAAAACAGGTCGTTAGCCTGTTTTATTTTATTTGCATTGAGAAAAGAGGAATCGAACGGGCCAAAAACGAAACAACCACTGCATGTAGTTTTACTTAGGGCTTAACGGAATTTTAATTTGTTTAATATAAATTGGACTATATAATAATTAAATTTAAAAATATGTCAAAAGCTATGAATTCTTCCGGACAAAAAATAATCAAGCAAAAATATAAGATAAAAGCGCCGATAGAAAAAATATGGGAGGCGTTAGTGGTTCCCGCTCATATTGACGGTTGGGGCGGCGGAGCGGCGAAAATGAGCGATAGAGCAGGGGCAAAATTTTCATTGTGGGATGGAGCCATCTGGGGCAAAAACATAGAGGTGGTGCGATTCAAGAGATTAAAACAGGAATGGTACGGAGGAGAATGGAAAAAACCCTCCATCTTGACGATTTTATTGGACGAAAAAGGTGGGATTACGACCGCAGAGCTTACCCATGAAAACGTTCCCAACAACGAAATAACAAACATTGGAAATGGATGGAAAGAATATTACATGGGACCCTTAAAAAGGTATGTTGAGAAAAATCAAGGTATTACATAGTAGTTAGAGATTAAATATATTATTTTTTTAAAAATTTTAATTTACAATCCCGTGTCAGCATAGATGGAGAGAGGCGAAAGCCTCTTTTTATTTTTTGCTCATCCCGCTCCCCCCGATGTTGCCCATCCACCCGAAGAAACTTTCAAAGGTATTCATAATGATCTGGAATACGGATTCGCTTTGTCTCGGGGCCAGGACAGAATAGAGCTTGGAGATAGAGGTGTTGCCGCTTGAATCAGTGCTTTCCACCCTGAAAGTATAAACGAACCCAGGGTCGAATTGAACAATGACTATGCTGTGTTTCTTGGTGTAGTTGTTATCCAGCGGGGTCTTTTCCTGTAAATCAGTGCTCGTGCCGGTGGAAAAACCTTTCTGGAAATAAACCCGGGAAGTTGCCGGTTCGTCAGTCATCCATGAAATAACTGCCTGCACCTTCGTGTCTTTGCCTGGGAAAAGGGCCAGGTCAGTCTGGACCTGGGTGGTTTCCGGAGGCAGTTTGTCCACGCCGGTTGAATAAGTCTGTATTATCTTTTCCACCGTATCGCCCTTGGAATCCCGGCCGGCTAATTTGATCTGGTAGGTGGTGCCTGATTCCAGATCGGAAAGGGTGATTTCATGGGCGGAGGTCAGTATCTTTTCTTCTTTCATCTTCTTTTCGTCCACTTCCAGAACATTGTTCCGGTACGGAATGTATTCTATGGAAGAATCGGTTTCGTTGTTGGTCGTCCAGTCAAACGTGGTGGAATATGAATTTATATTCTTGATGGTGTAGTCGGTTATTTCCAGCGCTTCTTTCTTGGTTGTGAAAGTAAAATCATTGGAAAGGGCTTGCGGGCCCAGAGGGGCTTTATCGCGTAACTGGTAATGGTAGGTAGTGTCCGGTTTTAGATCGATGATTGTCACCTTGTGTTTGGTGGTGCTATCGTTCGGCAACCCGACTACCTGGAGATAGGGGTCGGTTTTGTTGGCGGCTGGGCTGAATTTGTCTGCCGAAGCAAGGGCTACTAGCGAATTAGTGTTCGTGTCCGTCATCCAGGTGATGGTGGCTGAGTTTGAGGTGACCTCGACTTTCGGTTCCCCGGACATGAGCGGCGGCGGCACAAGAGAGGCCAGGTCGGTGAATGAATTTATAGACAGTCTTAATACATTAAGCGAAACTTGTCCGGCCAGCCGCCTGATTATGTCAATCGCTTCCTTGGCCGCCGACAAGAGAAGATTGTCCTTGGAAACGTTCGTTTGGGTGGAGGTGGCGAATTGGTTCATTTCCTGTTCCATAGAAATGGTGGTAAACGTCTGGTCGGACGATTGAGACAGGTTCCCGGCCGCATCTTTTCCGCCGACCCGGAAATGATAAACCGTAGTCGGCATTAGATTTTTCAAAATGACGATGTGTGAGGTCAGATTTTCAAATTTACCGATAGTTTCTCCATAACTGCTGCTATCTCCGAATTCCACAAAGCTATCAGCGCCTTCATTGGTGACCCAATCCACTTGCGCCGAATCCGAACGTATATCCGTTACCTTGATATTGGAAATAACCGGCGCCACCGTATCATTTTTGTTGATGATCAGCATCCCTCCTCCTGCTGATTGTTGCTGTTGGGCGGCTTGCTTAGCCGCATCTTCTCTGGCTTTTACCTGCGACTCGGTGGAAAGTTTTTCCAAGGTGGTGAATTGGACATCGCCCGAGTAGAAATTTATGTTGGGATTGATAGCATCGGTGATTTTCATCTTGACGTGGTAGCCGGTACTGGCGGTAAGACCGGTTAAGGCATAGACATGATTCTTGGTGCCGGTGGCGATGGTCTGGGCATTCAAGCAGGTGTTGTTATCAATATCCGAATTCTGGATAGCGGCGGTGCCGTAGCAAAGGGTGGAAGTGGATTCAGTATTGGCGGTTAAAAGTATCATGGCGGAGATGTCGGTCTTCTCGGCCACTACCGGGTCAGCCGGCTTGACCAGATCTTCGTGGACCAGGCTGATCGGAAAAGTAGTGAAGGTCAGGTCGTTTATGCCGTTCGGAGTCAGGAAATGGATATAGGTCGGGTTCAGGGAATCAGCGGTTTTGATCCGGAAATGATAGAGGGTGGCCGGGGAGAGGCTGGACAGATGGTAGACGTGTTTGGTGGTGCCGGTGGCGACAATCGCGCTGTCCACACAGGTGTCCATATAGAAATCATTGTTCGGGTTAGTGGAGGTGGCGTAGCATAATCGTGAGGTAGCGTCGGAGTTAGTGGTCAGGGTGATTACCGCTTCAGTGTCTTTTAACTCTGTGATCTGGATATCGCTAGAGGTGGATTGGAGCAGATCGTAATGGGAAAACTGCGGCGGAAGCGTGGTCAGGATGCGCTCCGGGGTCGCAGTGGCATTGCCGGAAACATCCTGGGCGACCATACGGTAATAATAGGTGGTGGAGGCGATGAGTGAGTTTATATTCATGACGAAGGTGTGCGACGAATTGGTACTGGTGCTGGAGAGATAATTGGCATAAGGATTGTGGAGGATATTGCCTGGGTTGAAGTTGGTGGCCGGGAAAAGGAATGAAGGATTAGAACTGGTGGCGTAGAGAAGCCAGGAAAAGGCTTTTTCATCCGTGGACCAGCCCAGAGCCGCCTGGGTATCGGTGATCATCAATGGATTATTCCCCTCGGTGATTACCGGCGGCGTGGTATCCGTAGTAGTCTTAAATCCGTAATACAGGCCGCCGTTTGTGTCTGCGGCATAAGCGTTTCCGGAAGGATCTACCAAAGGATCCACTAATGAATATACGTAGTAGTAATATTGGTTGCCCGGAGCGAGGCCGGAAATCGTGCAGTGGTGGCTGGCTACATAGCCTCCGTCGCAGGTGCCGGTCTGGGGAGCGGTCAGTGAACCGTCCGTACCGATGGCGGTGGAATAGTAGATCATGCTGGAAGCCAGGACCGGCGAACCGGAAGCGTCGGTAGTATCCCAAGCAACGGTGGCTCCCACATTGCTCAAGCTGTCCGTGACCACATTGCGGATGACCGGCCCCACCCTGGTGGTGAAGGTGGCGGGGTTAGTGCCGATTGCCTCGGTAGCCGCGGCCCAGGCGGTTTCTGAACCGACTTTCCATTCGTAGGTTTTCCCCGGGAGCAGGCGGTTCGGTATGGTGATGACATGGTTAGATGCTTGGGTGGGTATGGTATAGGAAGTCCAGGCAACAGAACCGACTTCGCGCCAGGAGATAGTGGAGTTGGAAAGGAGCGGTTCAGAGAAGTCGGCGGCATTGACCGTCTGCCAGTAGAAAGTGGCCTGAGTGGTGTAGATGGTGGAAGAGGGGATATTCTCATCGGCCGTGGGATAGAATACGATGGCCACATTTTTAGTTATTGAAGTGGATCCGGAACTGGGGACGCCGCACTGGGTATTTGACCATTTGGAATAATCGCCGTGGGCATCCTTGAACCGCACTTTGTAGCAATAGCGGGTGGAGGTGGCCAGGTTGTCTCCGTTCGGAGGCGTGGCGCAAGAGCCGTCCGGGCAGGCGTCAGAGAAGAAATTTTCCGCTTTCTGGATGATGCTGATGTAATGATTTGCGGGTACGCAAGGATTGTTGTCCTTGGAATCATAACAGCGAGCTATGTCATAGCCGCCGATTACGGTGTCAAATCCCCCGGTTCCGTCTTCTGTCGCTACTCCCCAGGAAAGGAACAGGCGGTAGGTAGAGGCTGAAGGGTTGGAAACGTCGTAATACTGCATATTCTGCGGGTTGTCCGGAGTGACAGTATTAAACGAGCTGGAAATATTCCCGGCGTAATCTTGAAACCTGGCACAGACCCTGATGGCAGAAGGGTAGGTGTCGGTGAG
>Ga0209048_10002484_pt1 | contig 18280 bp, 15 predicted proteins | sample FrelakmetCRP12CR_FD_187146 | JGI IMG/M metagenome (GOLD analysis project Ga0209048, IMG submission 187146) | Freshwater lake sediment microbial communities from the University of Notre Dame, USA, for methane emissions studies - CRP12 CR (SPAdes)... | ecosystem: Environmental > Aquatic >... | reverse complement strand
TGCGGGCCGCGCGTCAGCGCAACCTGAAGCGTCGCGACGTCAAAGTCGAACCAGCGTTTGCGTCCCGGCGGCGCCGCGTCGGGGTCGATCGCGATGACCTCGAAGTACGCGCGCGGGAACGCCTTCGACCCGATTGCGAAGACGCGGTTGTGCGTGCCCATCAGCGCGTGCTTGCCGCCCGGCCCGGGCACGATACCGAGCGTCGCCTCGCACCACGCCACGCCCTCGTCGAGCGTGCGCGCGGCGAGCACCAAATGGTCGAGTTCGCACTGCATCCCAGCGCCGGAACCTGCGGGCGCCGAAGCAGCGCGGCCGCGAGCTTGCGGGTTCACAGCCGCACCGTGCCTTCGATGCAGATCACGCTCGAGCCGCCGACCCAGACCTGGCCGTCGCGCTGTTCGATGTGCACACGCCCGGCGCGCTCGAGCCGCGCGCCCTGCGCAGCGACGTAGCGGTGCGGCGCCAAGCCCTCGCCGATCAACCACTGCGCGAGGCTCGCATTCAGGCTGCCCGTGACCGGGTCTTCGGCGACGCCAATCGGCGCGGCAAACGCGCGCACTTCGAAGGCGCACGCGCTGCCCGCTACGTGAGGGCCAATCACGCCCACCTTGGCGAGCGACTTCAATGCCGCGTGGTCTGGCGCGAGCGCGAGCACGCTCGCCGAGCTGTCGAACAAGAGTCCGAGCCACTGCGGACCGTTGTCCAGCCACTGCGCCGCGCGCAGCTGCTTGGCGTCGGCGCCGAGCGCGGCGAGCACCTGTGACACCAGCGCCGCGTCGGCGGTCGAGCGGCGCAGCGGCGGCGCCTCGAACGCCAGTCGCTCGCCATCACGCTGCACGCGCACCAGGCCCACGCCGCACTGCTGCGCGACCGTGTCGCCGCGCGGGCGCCCGCCCGCGTCCAGCCAGGCGTGGCAACTGCCCAGCGTCGGATGGCCTGCGAACGGTAACTCTCCTCCCGGGGTGAAGATGCGCACCCGATAGTCCGCGTCCGCGTCAGCGGGCGGCAGCAGAAAGGTCGTTTCCGACAGGTTGGTCCAGCGCGCGAACTGCTGCATCTGCGCGTCGCTCAGGTCATCGCCGTCGAGCACGACGGAGAGCGGGTTGCCACGGTACGGCTCGCTGGTGAAGACGTCGAGCTGGCGAAAGCGTCGGGTCTTCATCGCAGGTCTTCCTGGGCCGCACGAATGGTCTCACCGAGCGCTGCGATGCCGGTTTCGATCTGCTCGGCGCTGGCGGTGACGAACGACAGGCGTAGCGTATTCGCGTGCGGCGCTTCGGCGAAGAAAGGTGCGCCGGGAACGAAGGCCACGCCGCGCTCGACCGCGAGCGGCAGAAGCTCGACGGCGCTCAGCGTTGCCGGCAGGTGCACCCAGAGAAACATGCCGCCGGCCGGCCGGTTCCAGCGTACGCCCCGCGGCATGTGGCGCTCGAGCGCGCCGAGCATCGCGTCGCGTTGCGCCTTGTAGAGGGCGCGAATGACCGGCACGTGGCGGTCGAGGAACCCGCTGCGGATGACCTCGTGCGCCACGCGCTGGTTGAAGCCCGGCGTGTGCAGGTCGGCGGCCTGCTTGGCCTGCAGCAGCTTGGGCATCAGACCCGACGGCGCGACGACGTAGCCCAGGCGCAAGCCCGGCGCCAACACCTTCGAGAACGACCCAAGGTACACCGTGCCTTCAGGGTTGCGCCCAGCCAGGCTGGCCGGCGGCGGGGCGTCGAACCAGAGGTCGCCGTAGGGGTTGTCCTCGACCAGCGGCAGGCCGATCGCCGCCGCGCGTTCGGCCAGCGCGGCACGGCGCGCATCGGCGATGGTGCGCCCGGTCGGGTTCTGGAAGTTCGGCAGCAGGTAAATGAAGCGCGCGCATCGGCACCGGCGGCCTGCGCCGCGTCGACCATCGCGTCGGCGATCGGCCCGTCATCGTCACCGGCAACGCTGGCGAAGCGTGGTTCCATCGTCGTGAACGCCTGCAGCGCGCCGAGGTACGTCGGCGATTCGACGAGTACGGTGCTGCCTGCGTCGATCAAGATCTTCGCCAGCAGGTCCAGCCCCTGCTGCGAGCCGGTCGTGATGAGCACCCGAGCCGCATTGACGCGCAGGCCCTGCTTCAACAGATCGGCGGCGACCCACTCGCGCAGCGGCTCGAAACCCTCGCTTGCAGCGTACTGCAGTGCCGCGAGCGCGTCGTCGCGCAGAACGCGCCCGCAGGCCTCGCGCATCGCCTCGACTGGAAAGGTCCGCGGCGACGGCAGGCCGCCAGCGAACGAGATCACGCCTGGCTTCTCGGTGAGCTTGAGGATCTCGCGGATCACCGACGGGTTCATCCTTGCCGCGCGACGGGCGAGCTTGAAAGGCGAATTCATGGGTTCGCGCTTGTACGGTCGACGGGCATGCGCTTGCCCAGGAATACGGTGGCGATCACCGCGAGCGAGAAGGCGACGGTCGTCGCGTCGAGTGTCTCGCCCAGCACCGGCACCGCAAAGAGCAGGGCAAGGAAGGGCTGAACGAGCTGTACCTGGCTGACCCGCACAGTACCTCCGAGCGCAAGCCCACGATACCAGGCGAAGAAGCCGAGCCACATCGAAAACAGCGCGACGTAGCCAAAGCCACCCCAGGCCCTCGCACGTATCACGTGCTCAGGCCAAGCCGCGAGCATCACCGGCAGCGTCAACGGCAGGGAGAGAACCAGCACCCAGCAGATCACGCGCTCGGCTGGCATCTGCGCCGCCAGGCGCGCGCCGGCCACGTAGCCGACTGCCGCGCTCGCTACGGCCAGCAGCAACAACGCATCAGCGGAGCCGAGCCGGCCATTCCCCTTGTACGCCGCAAACCCGAGCACCAGGGCACAGCCGGCGATCGCGCAGAGCCAGAATGCGTTCGACGGGCGCTGGCGGAAGTGCACCGCAGCGGCCAGCGCCGTCGCGAGCGGCAACACGCCGGTGACGACCGCTGCGTGCATGGCGTCGACGTGACGCAGCGCGATACCGAGTGCGAGTGGAAAGCCGACCACCGTACCCAGGGCGCAGACCGCGAACGCAGACCACTGGTCGCGGCGGGGGCGCGGCGCGGCAGTCGACGCCAGATAGACGATGCTCAGCAGGCCGGCCACCGCCGCGCGGCCGGCGGCGACGAAGAGCGGCGGCAACTGCGGGTCGGCCGCAGGACCGACGGCCAGGCGCGTCATCGGCAGCGTCAGCGCGAAGATGGCGACGCCGATCAGTCCTAGCCACATGCCCGTGGCTTCGGCGCTCATCGTCGAAGCCTTCATGCGCGCGGCATCCGCACCTCGGTGACGAACTGGATCGGGGTAGCGACCTCGTGAAGATTCATGGCCACCAGTGTAGATGCCCGTGGCGGCCCGCCGCGGCTACACTCACGCGGTGCACATTGCGATGCGCGTGACGTGGTGGAAGACTGCGAGGATCTTGTACTGCAGAGTCGAATGCCCCATTTTGAGCCCACGATCCCCTATGGCGAGCCGGAGCTGATTCGCGCAAGCAGCTTCCAGCGCTACCTAGACGAGCTGGCCCGTGACGCACCGGAGGGCGCGGCGTCGACCCGGCTTACTTCGCTCAATCCATCGCTGCTCCAGGACCTGATGCGCTTCGAGCGGGAAGGGCGCCCAGCCGATCTGCTCGAAGTGCTGGCAGCCTGCATACGCCATGCGCGCGGCGTGACGGTGCACCTTCAATGCCGCGAAAGGGTGCTGCCGCTGACCGTGCTTCCGCTCGAGGGCCTGGTGCACTGCCCGCTCGACCTGCGGGCGCTGATCGAGGCGCAGCGGGAGCCCCTGACGGTGCTTCAGGTGGAACCCGCAGTGCTCAGGCCACCTGGCGATACGGAGGCGGGCCTCGTGGGCGAGGTGCAAATGTACCGGCCGCTGTCGCCGCTGTTGTGGGCCATGGCTATGCACGGAGCGCGCAGCGAGCTGCTGCCCGAAGTGACCGGCGCGGCGGTGTACCGCGTCTCACCCGCACTCGACGTCGCGCAATTGCGCTCCAAAGGGGCCCTGTATTCAGCCGTGAAGCAGCTACGGCGCGCGGTCGCGAGCTTGCGCCAGATCGCGAGCTGGCCCGGCATGGACCACGAGCGCGCGACGCGCCTGCTCAACGCGCTGTACCTGCAGGCCGGCCTGATCGTCAGCCGCTCGCACCCGGCTGCACTGGGCGATTCGTGGTTCGGCGGCGCGTGACGGCGTTGCCTCACGCTGCGCTGAGCGCCTCCCAACGCTCCAGCGCGGCCATCAGCTCGGCCTCGATCTGCGCGAAACGGTCCTGGGCTTCGACCAGGCGGCTCGCGTCACCGGCATAGATCTCGCTGCCGGATAGCTGCGCACCGAGGAGCTGCTGCTCGGCCTCCAGGACATCGATGCGCGCCGGCAGCGCAGCGAGTTCACGCTGGTCCTTGTAGCTCAGCTTGCGCGGCTTGGCCACCGCAGCAACAACGGGCGCGGGCCTCGGCTTGTCTGCCACCGCCGGTCTCGCCGCCTCGCGTCGCAGCGCTTGCGCGCGCGCCTTCTGCACCACCCAGTCTTCGTAGCCGCCTTCGTACTCGCGCCACTGGCCCGGCGAGACATCGCCCTCCCAGGCGATCGTGCTCGTCACCACGTTGTCGAGGAAGCGCCGGTCGTGGCTGACCAGGAACACCGTGCCGGCGTACTTCTGCAGCAGGTCTTCGAGCAACTCGAGCGTGTCGATGTCCAGGTCGTTGGTCGGCTCGTCGAGAACGAGCACGTTTGCCGGCAGCGCGAACAATCGCGCCAGCAGGACGCGGTTGCGTTCGCCTCCGCTCAAGCTGCGCACCGGAGAATTCGCTCGGGCCGGCGAGAACAGGAAGTCGTTCAGGTAGCTCATCACGTGCTTGCGCGTGCCGCCGATCTCGACCCACTCGCTGCCCGGGTTGATCGACTCGGCAAGAGTTGCATCCAGATCCAGCGCGCTGCGCATCTGGTCGAAGTACGCCACCTCGAGCCTCGTCCCCTGGCGGACACTGCCCGCGGTGGGTTGCAACGTACCGAGGATGAGCTTGAGCAGCGTCGTCTTGCCCGCGCCATTGGGGCCGATCAGGCCAACGCGGTCGCCACGCAGGATCGTCGCCGAGAAGCCCTTGACGATGACCTTCTCGGCGCCGCGGTCGTGAAAGCTCATCGAGACGTTGCGCAACTCAGCAACGATCTTGCCGCTCGCCGCGCCGGCATCGACCTCGAGCTTCACCTGGCCGAGCGAGTCGCGCCGCTTCTCGCGCTGCGCGCGCAGCACCTGCAGCCGCTCGACGCGCGCGACGCTGCGCGTGCGCCGCGCCTCGACGCCGCTGCGGATCCACGCTTCTTCCTGCGCGAGCAGCTTGTCGGCGCGCGCGTTGGCGCGCGCTTCGGATGCGAGCTGCTCGTCCTTCAGTCGTTCGTAGGTACTGAAGTTACCGGGGTAGCTGCGCAGCGCAGCGCGGTCGAGCTCGACGATGCGCGTCGCCACCGCGTCGAGAAACGCGCGGTCGTGGGTGATCAGCATCAACGCGCCGCTGAAGCCGCGCAGCAGCTCTTCGAGCCAGGCGATCGAGTCGAGGTCGAGGTGGTTCGTCGGTTCGTCGAGCAGCAGCACGTCGGGAACGGCGACCAGCGCCTGCGCCAGTGCGACGCGTTTCTTGGTCCCGCCCGAGAGCTCGCCGATGCGGCGTTCGCCTTCGAGATGCAATTGCGCCAGCGTGGTCGCCACGCGCTGCTCCCAGTTCCAGGCGTCCAGCGCCTCGATGCGCGTCTGCAGCGCGTCCAGATCGACCCCTTCGGCATGCTCTTCGTACTGCTGGCGCAGTGTTCTCGCCTCGGCCACGCCCTCGCTGACGACGCGGAACACGCTGGCGTCTTCATCGAACATCGGCTCCTGCGGCACGTAGCGGATGCGCAGGCCCTGCGTCAGCTGCAGCAACCCTTCGTCCAGCTTCTCGAGACCGGCGACGATCTTCAGCAGCGAGGTCTTTCCGGCGCCATTGCGGCCGATCAGACCGAGCCGCTCGCCGGCTTCGAGCGCGAACGCAGCGTTGGCCAGCAGCGCCACGTGGCCGAAAGCGAGGTGGGCATTGGAAAGTGAGAGGACGGCCATGAAGCGTGGAACCCGAATGCGCAGCTTCGGAGAAGGCTAATTTGTACTCAAGTCAGACCGAAGCGAAACGCAGATTATCGAAGCACGTGCACGCCGGGCACTGTGCTCCGTCGTGCCCGCGGCCTCTGCAACGCTGGGGCAATGGCCGCGACGGTTCACCAGCCCAACGCCGCCTCCAGCGCATCGACGAACATCTTCGCCACGCCGAACCCGGTCTGCTGCGCGATCTCCTGGAAGCAGGTCGGGCTGGTCACGTTGATCTCGGTCAGGCACTCGCCGATCACGTCAAGCCCCACGAGCAGCAGCCCGCGCGCGGCGAGCACTGGCCCCAGCGCTTCGGCAATCTCGCGGTCGCGCGCCGACAGCGGCTGCGCGACGCCCTTGCCGCCGGCGGCGAGGTTGCCGCGGATTTCGCTGCCCTGCGGAATTCGCGCCAGCGAATACGGCACCGGCACGCCACCGATGACCAGGATGCGCTTGTCGCCCTGCGCGATCTCGGGCAGGTAGCGCTGCACCATCACCGTCTGCGCGCCGCCGCGGTTAAGTGTCTCGGTGATGCTTCCGAGGTTCAGCCCATCCGGCCCGACGCGGAAGATGCCCATGCCGCCCATGCCGTCGAGGGGCTTGAGGATGATGTCGCCGTGCTCCGCGTGGAAGCGCTTGACGTCGCCTTCGTCGCGCGTCACCAGCGTCGGCGGGATGTACTGCGGGAACTCGAGAATCGCAAGCTTTTCCGGGTGGTCACGCAGCGCGCGCGGCTTGTTGACTACGCGTGCACCCTCGCGTTCGGCCTGTTCGAGCAGATGCGTCGCATAGAAGAATTCGCTGTCGAACGGCGGGTCCTTGCGCATCACGACGGCGCCCAGATCGGCCAGTGCCATTGCCGCCGGTTCGCTGGCGGTGAACCAGTCGCGCGCGTCGCCGGTGAGCGCAATCTCCCGCACATGAGCGGTGATGCGCCCGCCCCGCTGCCAGGTCAGGTCCTGCGGCTCGCACGCCAGCAGCGTGTGGCCGCGCGCCGCGCACTCGCGCATCATCGCGAAGGTCGTGTCCTTGGCGATCTTGAAGTGTTCGAGCGGGTCGGCGACAAACAGCAGTTTCACGGCGATACCCCGGGCGTCAGATTTCGACCTTCGAGCCCAGCTCCACCACCCGGTTCGTCGGCAGGTTTAGGAAGTCCGCCACCCGCGACGCGTTGCGGTGCATGCCGGCGAAGAGCTTCTCGCGCCACATCGGCATGCCGGCGCCGAGCGTCGGGATCACGATGTCGCGGCTTAGGAAGTAGCTGGTGTCCATGTCGGGAAGCGGGATCCCGCGATCCTCCAGCAACTTGAGCGCCTCGGGCACGTCAGGATCGTTCTTGAAGCCGAAGTGCAACAGGACCTGCCAGCAGTCGTGGCCAAGCGACTCCATCTCGATGCGCTTGTCGAAGCCGACCCACGGCACCTCGTGGTGCTTGACGGTGACGAACAGGTTGTACTCATGCAGCACCTTGTTGTGCTTGAGGTTGTGCATCAGCGCGTTGGGCGTCAGGCCGGGGTCGGAGGTGAGGAATACCGCCGTCCCGGGGACACGCACCGGGGGACTGACAAACACCGCGTCGAGGAAGCTCGTCAGGTCGATCGCCTCGTCGCGCAGGCGGTCGCTGACCATCTTGCGACCCTGCACCCAGGTCGTCATCAAGGTGAACATGCCAAAGCCGATGACGAGCGGGAACCAGCCGCCGTCCACGACCTTGAGCATGTTAGAGAGGAAGAACGTGGCGTCGATGACGACGAAGAACCCGCTCGCCGCCAAGCTTATGGCGAGCGGATACTTCCAGCCGTAGCGGATGACGTAGAACGTCATCGCGGTCGTCAGCGTCATGTTCAGTGTCACCGCGATGCCGTAGGCCGCGGCCAGGTTGTCCGAAGACTTGAACAGCACGACCGCCAGCACGATGAAGACGAACAGCCCCCAGTTGATGAACGGCACGTAGATCTGGCCGGTCTGGCGCACCGAGGTGTGCCGGACCGCCACCCGCGGCAGGAAGCCGAGCTGGATCGCCTGCTTGGTGATCGAGAAGGCGGCCGTGATCAACGCCTGCGACGCGATCACTGTGGCCGCGGTGGCCAGGAACACCAGCGGCAGTTGTGCCCAGTCCGGCGTCATCAGGTAGAACGGGTTGGTGATCGCTTTGGGGTCGGCCAGCAGCATCGCACCCTGGCCGAAGTAGTTGATCACCAGCGAGGGCATCGCGACGCCATACCAGGCGATGCGGATCGGCCGCTTGCCGAAGTGGCCCATGTCGGCATAGAGCGCTTCGCCGCCAGTGACGCACAGCACCACGGCGCCGAGCGCGACAAATGCCACCACCGGCTGCGCCAGACAGAAGCGAAGTGCGTGGACGGGGTTGAGCGCGGCGATCACGGCGGGGTTGGCCGCGATGTGCGGAAGCCCGAGCGCGGCGAGTGCGACGAACCACAACACCATGATCGGGCCGAACGCGCGGCCGATGCTGCCGGTGCCGAAGCGCTGCACTGCGAACAGGCCCGTCAGCACGATCAGGGTCAGTGGAATGATCCATGCATGCAGGTTGGGCGTGGCCACCTCCAGTCCCTCGATCGCCGACAGCACCGAAATCGCCGGCGTGATCACGCCGTCGCCGTAGAAGATCGCGGTGCCAAACAGGCCGATGTGGATGAGCACCCGGCGCACGAGTGGCCTGTTCCCGACCGCGGAGGTCGCGAGCGCGAGCATCGCGATCTGACCGCCTTCGCCGTTGTTGTCGGCACGCAGGATCAGCAGCACGTACTTGACCGAAACGACGATGGTCAGCGTCCAGAAGATCAGCGAGAGCACGCCGACGATGTTGTCCACGGTCGGCGCGACATGGCCGCCGCGGAAGACCTCCTTCAGCGCGTACAACGGGCTGGTGCCGATGTCGCCGTAGACCACGCCCACGGCGCCGAGCGTGAGCGCGAGCAGGCTGGACTTTTGGGGAGAGGAAGGGGAGCTCACAAATGCAGGAGGGACATCGCGGCCGGGGCCATTGTGCATCGCCACGGCCGATGCGAGAACCCGACTGCCGCGGCGCCTGGCGCGCAGCAGCCGCATTCTGCGCCCTGCGCCCCGCGGGCCAGGCAAGCAGTGAGGAAAGGTGATGCCGCAAGGCAACGACGGCACCACGGCGCAGACTGATCGGGCACGGCGACCGGCTGGACCCGAGGCCGGAGACGACCCTTGTCGTAGCGGGGCCTTGCTTGGCGACGGGTTGGGCGGCCGCTGCAGCGGAGAGACGAAGGCAACGCTTGCGGCGCCGCCGCTTCAGTTGCGCATCGACCCGGCAACCAGGTCGAAGCGATACAGCCGGCATTCGATCGGCCCGTTCCACATCGGAATGCGGCGCGTCTCTTTGAGCCGCATGTTCCCTGGAAGCTTCATGTCGGGGCTGAGCACCCAGGCCGTCCAGCCCGGCGAGAGAACCGTGTAAGCACGCTTCCAGTGCGCTGCCAGGCGCGCAAAGAAATCTTCGGGCGTGCTGCGGTCCTCGGCCGAGGGGCGCGCCGACCTGGTGCCCCCTTTGCCGAGCACTTCGATCCGCTCCCCGTACGGCGGATTGAGCATCAGCGTTCCTGGCAGGCCCAGCGGCAGTGGGGGGGCCGGGCGTTCGAGCGCGTCGCCTCCGTTGAACGTGATGGCCTCTACGACACCGGCGCGCTCGGCGTTGCGGCGCGCGAAGTCGACCATCCGGAACGAAACATCGCTCGCATGAATCGGCACCGCGCTGCCGTGGACGCGCGCCTTCGCGGCGGCAATCAGCTCACGCCACTGTGCCTGTACCTCGGCCGGCGCGAACGGAGCCAAGCGTTCGAACGCGAAGTGGCGCATCAGGCCCGGCGCAACGCCGCAGGCGATCTGCGCGGCTTCGATCGCGATCGTTCCCGAACCGCAGCAGGGGTCGTGCAGCGCGCCGCCCGCGTCGGCCGTGCCGCGCCAGCCGGCGGCGGCGAGCATCGCCGCGGCAAGCGTTTCCTTCAGCGGAGCGTCGCCCTTGTCGACACGCCAGCCACGCTTGAACAGCGGCTCCCCCGAGCTGTCGACGTACAGTGTCGCGCGCTCGGGACCAAGGTGCAGCACGAGATGCAGATCGGGGTGACGGGTGTCAACACTCGGCCTCTCGCCGGTCGCATCGCGCAAACTGTCGCACACCGCGTCCTTGATGCGCAGCGCGGCGAAGTTCAGACTGCGCAGCGGCGAGCGCTGCGCGGTGGTGTCGACACGCAGCGTCTGTCGAGGCGTGATCCAGAGCAGCCAGTCGACGCTGCGGGCGAGCGCATACAGGTCGTCCTCGCGCCCGTAGGCGCCTTCGGCGACCTCGATCAGCACCCGCTGCGCCAACCGGCTCTCTAGGTTGAGCAGCATCACCTCGTGCACGCCTGCGTCCAGCGTGACGCCGCCACGGACGGCCTGCGGGCGGGCCTGCGGCAACAGCCGTGCCACCTCGTCGGCCAGCAGGTCTTCTACGCCAGCCGCGCAGGGCAGGAACAGCGGCGCACGGCTCATCGTGATCTGCCGGACGCTACATCGCGCGCCGAAGATTCGTCGGCGCAATCTTCATCGACTCGCGGTACTTGGCAACGGTGCGCCGCGCGACGTGGATGCCTTGCTCCTCGAGCATCTGGCTCAGGTGGCTGTCGGACAACGGCCGGGCCGGATCCTCGGCCGCGACGAGTTGCTTGAGCAGCGCCCGCACCGCCGTGCTCGATGCACTGCCGCCGGCGTCGGTGTTGAGCGACGAGCCGAAGAAGTACTTCAGCTCGAAGGTGCCAAACGGCGTGGCCATGTACTTTGCGGTCGTCACGCGCGAGATCGTCGACTCATGAAGCCCGAGTTCGTCGGCGATCTCGCGCAGCACGAGCGGCTTCATCGCGATCGCGCCATGCGTGAAGAAGCCCTTCTGGCGCCCGACGATCGCCTGCGAGACACGATGAATGGTGTCGAAGCGCTGCTGGATGTTCTTCACGAACCAGCGCGCCTCCTGCAGCCGCGCAGCCAGCGGCGAACCGTTAGCGCCCCGCGCACCTCGAACCACCTTAGCGTAGAGGTCGTTGATGCGCAACCTGGGCATCACCTCCGGGTTGAGCGCGACCTTCCAGCCTCGGCCGCTCCTTTGCACGATCACGTCGGGGACGATGATGTTGGACTCGGCAAGAGTGAACGGCCGGCCCGGCTTGGGTTCGAGCGCGACGATCAGTGCCTGCGCCTCGCGCAGCAACTCCTCGTCGGCGCCGGTGGCAGCCATCAGCTTCCTGATGTCGCGGCGGGCCAGCAACTCCAGGTGTTTGCCGCAGACCACAATCGCGATCGCCTGCGCCTCGCTGCGCGGCAGCGCTCGAAGCTGCAGCGTCAGACACTCAGCGAGGTCGCGCGCGCCGACGCCGAGCGGTTCCATGCTCTGCAGCCACTTGAGCGCACACTGGAGCCGCTCGAGAAGTTCGTGTCGTCTCGCTTCGTCGTTGCCGGCGAGGTGCTCGGCGATTTCATCGAGCGAATCCTCCAGGTAACCATCGTCGTTCAACGAATCGATCAACACCGCCAGCGCCGCGGCATCCTCGGGCTCGAGCCGCATTCCGGCAAGCTGGCCGCGCAGGTGGTCCTGCAGGGATTCGGGGGCTCCGCCGCGCTCCCACGGCTCGGCGCCCTCGGCGTCGGCGCGCTCGCCTGCAAAAGCGGGCACCTCGGCGATGCCGTCGAAGTCCTCGCGCTCGGTGCCGTTTTCCCAGTCCTCGCGCTCGGCGGTGCCGAATTCCGCACTGTCGAGCCCCGGCGCGTCGGCGGCGGCCTCGGTGCCGCCTTCGGCGCGCGACTCGGCCTCGTCGTTCGCGCTCTCGCGCTCACCGGCGGAGATGCGTTCCGGCGCCGCCTCGGGAGGCGTGACAGATTCCTCGTCGGCTTCGAGGAACGGATTCTGCTCGAGCATCTGCTCGATTTCCTGCTGCAGCTCGAGTGTCGAGAGTTGCAGCAGGCGGATCGACTGCTGCAGCTGCGGCGTCAGCGACAGGTGCTGCGACAGGCGGACCTGAAGGGACGGTTTCATCGCGCTGCGACCGCTACATGCGGAAGTGCTCGCCGAGGTACACCTTGCGCACGTCGGCGTTGGCGACGATCTCGCCCGGCGTCCCTTCGGCCAGCACTGCGCCCTCGCTGATGATGTAGGCGCGGTCACAGATGCCCAGCGTCTCGCGCACGTTGTGGTCGGTGATCAGCACGCCGATGCCGCGGCCCTTCAGGAAGCTGATGATGCGCTGGATCTCAATCACGGCGATCGGGTCGATCCCGGCGAACGGCTCGTCGAGCAAGATGAAGCGCGGCTGCGTCGCCAGTGCACGCGCGATCTCGACGCGCCTGCGTTCGCCGCCCGAGAGCGACGGAGCCGGGTTGTCGCGCAGCTTCTCGATCGACAGGTCACTCAGCAGGCCATCGAGAAGCTTCTCGATGTGCGCGGCCTTGAACGGCTTGCCCGCAGCATCGAGCTGGAGCTCGAGCACCGCGCGGATGTTTTCCTCGACAGTGAGTTTGCGAAAGATCGACGCCTCCTGCGGCAGGTAGCTCAGCCCTAGGCGCGAGCGCTGGTGCATGGGCATCCGCTCGACATGGCGTCCACCGATGCTGATCCGGCCCGCGTCCGCGCGTACCAAGCCGACTATCATGTAGAAGCTCGTCGTCTTCCCGGCGCCGTTGGGGCCCAGCAGTCCGACCACTTCGCCGCCCTGCACTGCCACGTGAACGTCCTTGACGACGGTACGCGCGCCGTAACTCTTCTTCAGCCCGCTGGCCTCCAGCCGACCCCGCGGCGCCGCTGCGATCGGCTCGGCGCTCAATGCGGTCTCCGAATCCCTGCGCGACACCCGGTGAGGGCAGGTCCGCGTTCAAGCGACGGTCCGGCGACGCTCAACGCCGCTCCGCTGAAGTCGCGTTTCCGAGCGACACGCTCGGACGAAGCGCGGGCTGCGGTGGCTGTGCGGAGGCCGCCGACGCTGCGGCGTCGGGCACCGCGTCGCGTGGCGCGAGCGTCGCGCGCACACGCCCGCTCGGGTTCGCCGGTGTCGCCGCCGACTCGCCGCCACTGACGCTGAACACTTCGCGCAGATTGTCGTAGGTGATCAGGCTGCCGGCCGTCTCATCGGCCAGCGTCGCACCTCTATAGCGGCGGATCACGGCATGGTTGACGAAGCGCACCGTATCGGCCCTGCCGTCGTACTCGATGCGCTCGGCTTCGCCCTGGATCGTCTCATCGAGTCCCTCGCGCTTCTGGCTGAAGCTCGCGAGCTGCCCCGGCAGCGCGGTGGCCACGCCGTACTGGTAGCCGTCTGGCGCCTGCCTGACCTCGATCTGCGCTGCTCGCATCGTCAACGTGCCCTTGGTGACGACGACGTTGCCGCTGAAGGTGCCGACCTGCTTCAGGTCGTCGTAGCGCCCGCTGTCGGCTTCGATGTTGAGCGGCTTGTTGCGATCGGCCTTCTCTGCCAGCGCCGACGCCGCGACTATCGCCACCGCCAGCGCGGGCAGGAGGGCACGCGGCAGGCGGACGAAAGCGGCGGCAAAGCGGCGGGTGAACATGGGGCACGAATCTTGCGTTCGATTCTAGCCTGCGACCACCTCGGAAACAGCTCAAAGCGCGCGTTCTCGCCCCGAGAGCATCCCGCCCTGCGTCTGCCCTGCGGGTTCGCGTTCGCCGCCGACTTCACGAGCCCCTGGCGCGCTCTTTCTGGATCAGGTAGTCGGTCACCGCCAGCGCCTGCTCATGGTTGCCCGCCAGTGTCGCCGAAGTGAAGTACTTGCCCTGGACGCCGATCGCCGGAACGCCGTCGATGTTGTAGGCCTGCGCCAGCTGCGTCGCCTGCCGTGCCTTGGTCTGCACCGAGAAGCCGTTGTAGTACTCGAGGAACTTGCTCCCGTCGACGCCGCTCTTGGTCATGAAGGCAGAGATTTCGGCCGGCTTGTCCAGGCGCAGGTGATCGACATGGATCGCCGCGAACACCCGCTGATGCATGGCGTCGACGAGTTTCATTTCTTCGAGCGCGTAGTAGATCCGCTGGTGCGCCACGAACGGCTCTTCGCGGAACGCCACCGGGACGCGGCGAAAGTTCACTCCGGCCGGCAGCCTCTTGACCCATGGCTCGAGAATCGGCTCGAAGGCGTTGCAGTGCGGGCAGCCGTACCAGAAGAATTCGACCACCTCGACCTTGCCACCCGGCGGCGCCGGCAACGGCGAACCCAGCCGTACGTAGTCCTTGCCCTCCACCGGCCTGCCGCCCTGGGCCTGCGCCGGGAGCGGCAGCGTGTCGGCTGCGATCACGCACGTGACCACGGCAGCCGAAAACTCGCGACGTTTCATTTGTGTTCCTCGTTGCGATACCAGGCAGTGGAGCTCGACCCGAAGCAGAAAGTTCAGCGCTGTACCCGCACCAGCGCCGAATCGATCCCGGCACCGTCGAGTCTTGCCTTCGCGGCGTCGGCCTCGTCCTTGCTCTCGTACGGCCCGACACGCACGCGGTACACGGTGCGCCCGGACTGTTCGCGCTCGGTGACTTTGGAGGCGAACCCCAACAGTGCCAAGCTGGCGCGCTGCTGCTCGGCATCTTCGCTGCGCGCGTAGGCGCCGGCCTGGACGAAGTACGTGAACGGATCGGGGCTCGCGCTGGCGACGTCCTTGCCGTCCTTGCGGGTGGTCTCGGCCGCCTTCGAAGAGCGCGTCGCGCTAGCGGGCACCACGCTCGCCTGCGCCGCGGCTGGCGGCAGATCCGCCGCCGCACCGCTTGCAATAGCGGACGCACGCGGCACGTTCTTGCCCGCCAACGGCGCATTGGGATCCCAGTTTCGGTTCTTCTCCGCCTGCGCGGCGTCCTGCTCGGCGCTGCGCTGCGGTACCTTGTTGAGGAACGGCACCGGAACCTTGGTCACGTACAGGGCGACGCCGAGCGCTAGGGCCAACCCGACGAGCAGGCCGACGACGAGGCCGAGAAGAAAACCACCGCGCTCGGCGTGACGGGTGCTGGCTCGACGCGGAAAGGCGGGTTGTCTCATGCGGTAGCTTCCTGGACGGTCGCGCCTTCGCGCGACATCGCAACTGGTGCGCTGACGCCGAGAACCATCAGCGCATTGCGCAGCACCTGGCGCGTGGCGGCGAGTAGGGCCAGTCGGGCGCGGGCAAGCTCGGCGTCGTCGACGAGGAAACGCTCTGCCGCGTAATAGCTGTGGAAAGCCGCTGCAAGGTCGCGCAGGTAGAACGCGACGTCGTGCGGCGCGAGGTCGGCTGCTGCGCGCGCCAGCAGCGCGGGGTACTCGGCCAGCCTGAGCATCAGCGCCGTCTCGGTGGGCGCCGTCAGCCGGGTGAGGTCCGCCCCGGCAAGCTGGGACTCGTCGCCACGCCACTGCGCGAGCACCGAGCAGATGCGCGCGTGGGCGTACTGCACGTAGAACACCGGGTTCTCGTCGTTCTGCTTGAGCGCCAGGTCGACATCGAACACGAACTCGGTGTCGGCCTTGCGGCTCAGCATGAAAAAGCGCACGGCGTCGCGGCCGGTCCAGTCGACCAGGTCGCGCAGCGTCACGTAGCTGCCGGCGCGCTTGGAGATCTTCACCTCGGCGCCGCCCTTCATCACCGTGACCATCTTGTGCAGCACGTAGTCGGGGTAGCCCGCCGGCACGCCCACGCCCGCCGCCTGCACGCCGGCGCGCACGCGCGCGACCGTGCCGTGGTGGTCGCCTCCCTGGACGTTGATCGCCTGGCGATAACCCCGCGCGTACTTGTCCAGGTGGTAGGCCACGTCGGGAACGAAGTACGTATACGCGCTCGCGTCGCCGGAAGACGAATCCGTTCCCGGCGCGGCCGACTTGCGCATCACGCGGTCCTTGTCGTCGCCGTACTCGGTCGTGCGCAGCCAGAGCGCGCCATCCTTCTCGTAGGTCTTGCCGGCGGTGACGAGGCGCACGACGAGCCGCTCGACCTGGCCGCTCGCATACAGGCTCGACTCGAGGAAGTAGTGGTCGAAGTGAACACCCAGAGCCTGCAGGTCCAGATCCTGTTCATGGCGCAGATAGGCGACCGCGAACTGGCGTATCCCGTCCAGATCCTGCGCGTCGCCCGAGGCGGTGAACTCGCGGTCGTCCGCGTGCACGGTTCTGCGTGAGGCGAAGTCGGCCGCCACGTCGGCGATGTAGTCACCGTTGTAGGCCGGCTCGGGCCACTGCGCATCGCCTGGCTTGAAGCCCTTCAAGCGCGCCTGCACCGAGGCCGCCAAGGTGGCGATCTGGACCCCGGCGTCGTTGTAGTAGAACTCACGCGTCACCTGCCAGCCCTGCCGCTCCAGCAGGCTGCAGATCGCGTCGCCGAGCGCGGCCTGGCGCGTGTGGCCTGTGTGCAGCGGGCCGGTCGGGTTGGCCGAGACGAATTCGACGATAACCTTCTTGCCGCATCCCACGCCGCCATCCTGCGGGCAACCGTAGGCATCGGACGCTGCAAGCACCTCGGCGACCACGACCTGCTTCGCAGCGGCCTTGAGCCGCAGATTGATGAACCCGGGGCCGGCGATTTCCATCGCCTCGACCCAGCGCCGCATCGCCGGTTGCCGCGCCAACGCTTCGACCAGACGCCGCGCGACGTCGCGCGGGTTCGTCTTCATCGGCTTGGCGAGTTGCATCGCTGCCGTGCAGGCGAGGTCGCCATGGGCGGCAATCTTGGGCGACTCGAACGCCGCCGCCGGAGGCTGCTCTGGCGACAGCTCGGAAAGCGCGGCGCGCAAAGCGCCGAGCAGTTCGATCTTGACAGCGATCATCGGCGGATTCTACGTTTTGGCCGCGAGTCGGCCGCGGGCAGGCGCGGCCGGCCCGGCACGCGCGGCGAAGGCTGCCGGTCCCCGCAAGCGCAGTAGCTGGGCCGGTTTTGACCCGCTGTTCACGGCAGCGGAGCGCGCTCAGCGGTGGAATGATCGCTCGACGGGCCCCTTCGGACCCGAATGGCCCCGAGATGTCCGCCACCGCCCTCGCTCCACCCGAGACGCAGACGCTGCCGCAACACATCGGCAAGTACCGTGTACTGAGCCGTCTCGGTGAAGGTGCCACGAGCGAGGTCTTTCTCTGCCACGACGACTTCCGCGGCCTCGACGTCGCGATCAAGCGCGTTCGCGCTGGCGCGCTCGCTGACACCCAGGACGGCCGCTTCTACGAGCGGTTCTTCGCTGCCGAGGCTGCGCTCGTGGGGCGTCTGGAGCACCCCAACGTGGTGCAGATCTTCGACGCTGTGGCCGACCCGCAGGCGCCGTACATCGTGATGGAGTACGTCGATGGCGGCACGCTGCGGCCGTACTGCCGCGCCGACCGATTGCAGTCGCTGGAGCTGATCGTCGAGCTCGGCTTCAAGTGCGCGATGGCGCTCGGCTACGTGTACCGCCTGGGGTTGATCCATCGCGACGTGAAACCGGCCAACATCCTCACCGTGGTCAGCGACGGCAGCATCACCGACGTCAAGCTCACCGACTTCGGCAGCGTACTCAACATGCGCTCGGATGTGACCCAGGTCTACCGGGTCGGCTCGCTGGCCTACATGTCGCCCGAGCAGCTCGACGGCAGCACGCTCGACTGCCGGGCCGACATCTATTCGCTCGGTGCGGTGCTGTACCACATGATCACCGGCCGTCCGCCGTTCGACGCGCAGGAGCAGTCGGCGTTGGTGAACCAGATCTACCACCACGCTCCGACACCGCCCAGCGCGCTGCGCGCCAACGTCGGCCCGGGCCTCGACGAGGTGATCCTGCGGACGCTGGCCAAGCGGACCGAGGACCGCTACGCAGGATGGGACGAGTTCTCGCAGGCGCTGTCGGCGTTGATCGCGAACCGCGAGGTGCCGCGCGGGCAGCTCCAGGGCGTGCTCGATTCGGAACGCTTCAACCTGCTGCGCAGCCTGGAATTCTTCAGCAGCTTCGGCGACGTCGAACTGTGGGAGGTGGTGCACCGCGCGAGCTGGCAGCGCTTCGGCTTCGGCCACGCGCTCTATCGCAAGGGCGAGGAGGGGTGCACGTTCCACATCGTCGCGCAGGGCGAGGTGGAAGTCTTCCGCGAGGGCAAGAAGGTGGCCCAGCTTGGCGCCGGCACGTCGGTCGGCGAAATGGCCTACCTGGCGCCGAGCCCCGAACTGCGCCGCCACA